>JFJP01024583.1_pt1 | contig 18070 bp, 12 predicted proteins | sample 431651 | NCBI WGS metagenome assembly JFJP01 (sample SAMN02602958, study PRJNA72255) | Microbial mat metagenome, whole genome shotgun sequencing project. | biome: fresh water; feature: sink hole; material: water; isolation source: purple microbial (photo- and chemosynthetic) mats found in...
CCAAACCCCAAACCCCTAATTATTCAAAGGCCTGCCAGCAAATAGTATAGAGAGAGACCAGCCTAAGTAATCTAATAATCACCGCCTGATGAGTGGGAAGCAGGAGCGTAACCCCAAGCTCGCGATCGACGAGAAAGCAAGCCGAGAAGCACAGCCCAGAGACCTCGCGGAAGCACTGTCGAGAGCTCACAAAGGAACCAAAGGACCGCTTCCAAACCCGAAAAAAACAGCCGCGGAGATGCACGCCGACGCGACGCTGGGCAAGAGGCCTGATTCAGACTTGAAGCTCAGCGAGACGGTGGGAAACGGCCAGCACACAGAAGCGCCAGGCAGAGCTGCGAAGGAGGGCGGCGCAGGTCGGCTGAAAGAGAAGTACAGGCCGTCCGAACAGATGATCGCAAGCATTGTCGACGGCAAGCTGCTCGAGAAGCCCAAGTGGGTCGCCAACCTCAACACCGTCGGCAAACAAAAGACCGCCTCGATCCACTCGGACAAGCCCTCCAAAGAAAACGTCAAGATCATCCAGAAAGTAGACAAACAGCCACAACTTCCTCCGAAAAATAAGTTCGAACCCGTCTTCGACGAAGAGCCGGTGAAGGAAAAGCTGGTGCGAAGGGAACACCCGATCAAGACCAAAGGATTCTCGATTGAAGAGATCTACTACCCGGAAGACTTCCTGATCCGCGGACTTTTCACTGCGCACTCTCGCTCGCCAAGTCGGCGGTACGTGGAGCTGCACGAAGAGCTGGCGCATCCACTCTCTCAAAACATCGTCCTGCGGAATGAGAACACGATCCCGCTGGCGAGTCTGGACGGCCGACTGTACAAGTACCTCGACGAGAACTGCACAGTGCGCACGCTGCAGTTCCTCGGCTGCAACTCCGAAGACCTCGTCTTCGTGGACCTCAAATCGAATGGTATTTTCTGGTGACTCAGAGGAGACAGGAGAAGAGAAGATCGAGCGGAAGCGGCTCTTCTTGATCCAGACGCCAGTCTTCGTGTACCTCGAAGAGAACAGGCCCGACCACAAGCAGCTGATCGACGTCATCAAGGACGACAGCCAGAAGGTCTCCTTCCTGCGCTACCGCGACGAGTTCATCTGGCCAGCCTTCCTCCTCTGCGAGCAAGACGAGAGTATCTCCGCGGAGCTGGTCACCCAGAGCAACCTCGTGGACTCCCTCGCAGACTTCTCGCTTCAGAAGAAGCAAGACACAGCTTCGGAAGAAGGCATCTTGATCAGCCTCTTCGGCACGAACGTCTTCACGAGACGCATCTACTCAGACATCGTCCCCTTCGAGAAGGTCATCACTGCGACCGAGCTGTCTCGGTTCAAAAAGGAGAACTTCATGATGAAGTTCCTGCGGTACTCCTTCTACTACTTCCGCATCCTCGGCGAGAAAGAACAGAAAGTCACAGCGTCGAACTGCAAGAAGGCTGTGCACCGGCTGGTCTTCGTGGAGGACTCAGCGAAGAACACCAAGTCCTTCGCGATCCTCTTGAGTCTGTAGCTTCGGATGAGCAGTAAAAAGAAGAAAGAAGACTGCGTGTTCGCTTTCGTGCGCTTCCTGGACCTCGAACCGCCGCGCTGGATCAGCCTCGCAGACCGCACCACGAGCATCCACATGAGTCTGAACCTGCCCGAAGTGATCCTCTCGAACATCCGAGCCATCAAGAACGAGGCCATGTACCCCCAGCTGACTCAGGGCGCACTCCACGAACAACATCCTCACGAACCTCATCAACGACTTCCTCGCAGACTACTACGGCGCGCACAACAAGAGCATCGAGTACACGCGCAAGCCCGTCTGCAAGAACGGCCTGGACCGCGAGCTCGAAGGCTTCCGAAACGCGAAGCAGAAGTACCCTCGGCTGACCAGGTGCACGCTCTGCCACTACTCGCTCTCGGTCTTCGAGGGGCTGGTCTGCCGCAACTGCCACAAGGTCTACCACAAGTACTGCTTCCAGGAACAGCCTGTCCCCGCAGGCCCCAGCCAAGACAGCGCGGAGAAGGCCGACGCCTACTGGGCCTGTCCCGACTGCCGCGAGTGCCGCTACTGCCTCTCCTACCGCGAGAAGCAGACCATGATCAGCTGCACCAGCTGCTCGAACGTCGTGCACGAGACCTGCGTCTTCGGAGGCCCCTCCGCCCTCGTCAGCCGCAAGAAGTTCATCTGCGACGAGTGTCTCAAGTGCCACAACTGCGAGGCTGCCATCGGAGAAGACTTCTCCGAAGAGTTCGGCGTCAAGGTCTGCGAGCGCTGCACAGGCTACTACACCTCCAAGCAGTACTGTCCCATGTGTCTCCAGGCGCACCAGACGCGCGTCAAAAGCGTCAAGACCAAAAAGTTCCTCCGCGACCTCTTCTACTGCGAGTGCGGCCTCTGGGTCCACCAAGACTGCGACCCGCTCCTCCGACGCAACCCCGAGAACCTCAGCAAGGCGCGCTCCAAAGAGTTCACCTACAACTGCCCCAAGTGTCGCGTGCTGCTCAAAAAAACGCAGGCAGCGGCTTTCGTCGAGATCCTGATCATGCTCGACAAGAGCAACTCCTTCACGCACGTAGGTTCGGCTGATTAGGAAATCGACAAGAAAGAGAACTACTACTACTCCAAGGTCAAGAACCCCATCTTCCTGGAGACCATGCGCGCGAAAGCCGAGACCGGCCAGTACCTGCAAGACACGCCGCAGAAGCTCCTTGCAGACATGAAGCAGCTCTGGAAGAACATAGTCATCTTCAACATGCCGAGCACCACCGAGTTCATGGACGGCCACAAACTCAACCTGCTCGCGACCGACGCCTTCAAGTTCTTCGAACCCATCCTCGCGAAACCCGCAGACGACTACCTCTTCGACCAAGACGACAACTTCCTCGTCAGCCGCCTGTTCGAGTACAAGAACAGACTCGTCCGCAACTACCTCAACCTCCTCTCGCGCGACTACCGCCTCAACGAAGAGCTCACCATCGAGACCTTCTTCGAAGACAAAGACAAGCGCAACACCTCCTCCAAAGAACGCCACCGCCTGGCCCTGCAGACCAGCGTGAAGAAACTCAAGAACACTCGCATCGAAGAACTCTACGACGAGAAGAAGTTCGTCTTCGACTTCGACTCCAAAAGCATGGTCATCGAGATCTCCGGCATCAACATGATCAAGCTGGACTACTCCGAAGTCGACCACCTGCAGGCCACTCTCCCGCTCAAAACCTTCATCAAAACCCACAGCCAGCTCCTCAAAAAGTCCGTCTCCAAGACGCTCCTCGACCCAACCCAGCCCCTCCCCAACCTGGAAAACGGCAGCAGCCTGCAGCTCGAAGCGGAAGACTCCGAAAAGCAGCAGGCCTCGGCCCAAGCGCTCTCTCCGAGCGACTTCCAGCTGATCTCGCAGCTGGAGTACTGGTTCAGCGAGCAGAAGAACACCACGGACTGCCACATGCTCGTGGCTCACGACATGAACCCCATCTCCATCAAAGTCTTCTCGCTGCTGCACGCAGTCTCGCCCGTCTGTCTCGTCTCGGGGTAGGCCCTGCTCACCAGCACCATCAGCGACTTCGCCGCCTTCGACTGCCACGAGCTCATCATGTGCTCCGTCTGCCGCGAGTTCTTCTACCAAGAGTACCTCTTCAAGTATAAACTGGCCGCGCCGGAAAAGACGCGCTGCTTCGTCTGTCCCGGCTGCAAAGGCTGCATGAAGTGCGACAAGCCTCACTTCAGCCTGCTGGCCGAGGACGGCGTCTTCAAAGAGACAGGTACCCGCCTCTCACGCAGACTACAACCTCGTGATCCGATGCCTGTTCTGCGCAGACCAGTTCCACTTCAGCTGCGTGTACCCGCAGGTCGAGAAAGACAAGATGATCCCCTACCTCACTCTGTGGCGCTGCGAAAAGTGCTTCGAGTAGCCGAGACTCACCAGGTGCCTCAAGTGCGGCGCGCACTCGTTCCTAGACATGGAAGTCTTCCCCGACATCCGCGTCTCGAACATCAAGTTCGACCTCTGGACTCAAAACCTCTGCTACAAGTGCGCGCTCATCAACGGCAGACAGCTCTTCTGCTCCTTCTCCGGAAGAGTAAGACTCGCTCACCAGTTCTGCTACAACACCGACAAAAACCTCGAAGAGTTCCGCGAGAAGTACAAACACATCACCGTTTTCCCCGAGTTCACCGACGGACTCATCGACGTCCACTCGCACAAAACAGTCTTGATCAAGTACATGATGAAGCTGCTGCTCAACAGAGTCAACAAACAAGACTACCTCTGCGACAAGCGAGACATGAAAGAACCCTTCCGCCAACTCTTCCAGCGACTCCTCGACTCGAACCAGGGAGACTACCTCGGCTTCGAGAGTCTACAAAGGATCAAGTTCGCAGAAGACAAAGAGATCGAAGCCCAGGCGCGCTCGCAGCAAACCGCGATAAAGAACTCGAACCTCAGGTACTGCAAAAGTCTAGACACACTCGCAGAAGCACTTAAAATAACGCTAGATCAGCTCTTCGTCGCGAACAACCAGGAAGACTTCAAGAAGCTCTTCGAAGTGCAGGACTACCAAGACCTCGTCGGCAACATCATTCCGAACTACATCACCTACTTCATCAAGTACAAGCTCGAAGACGTCCTCAGACACGAAGAAGTCGTCCTCTACCTCCAAGACCTCATCAACGGCTCCGTCCAGCAGCAGCAGCTCCTCACCGACGCGCTGCGAGATCAGGTCGAGGCCCAGGCCGCAGAGTTCATCAGGAACAACCTGCGCACCGGCGATACAGTCACCCTGGGAAACTTCAACGGCTCCCACACAGACAAGCCCGTCGAAGGCGACCTCGGCCTTCCCCTGGAGAACCTGGCCAGCCTCTTCGAAACCCTCAGAGACAAGCCGGTCAAGCTGCAAGCCGACAGCGGAAAAACCCTCGTCTGCAGCGTCATGGACGCGCTGGTCAAAAGACGCGGTTCGAACGGGAAGGAGTCCGGCGAGTCGCACGAGGTCAAGTCGCTCAACTCGCCCGGAGACCGAGGAGAAGACTCCAGCGACCACGGCGACGAAGAGAGCCAGATGAACGCGTCGGAGAAAAGCGACCACTCGCCCAACAAGTCACCGAACCAAGAAGAACCCAAACAGCAGCTGCAGCTGGACCCCTGCCACAGCCTGCAGTCCGTCTCGAAACAGCTGGTCTTCAAGTTCGTCGGCGCAGAGATCCTCAAGGCAGAGCTGCTGCGAGGCATCTGGGACTACCACCGGAAGCGCCAGCACGACAAGAAAGTCAAGCGCGACCTGATCAGACAGGCGCTGGAGCAGCTGGCCGCGGAAGTGACCACCCTGATCGACGCCGAGGTGCAGCAGGCGCGCCTCGAGCACCCGGCCACGCAAGACCTGGACCGCAGGTGCGTGCTCTGCGACGGCCTGGACCACCACAAGATCTGCGGCAGGCTGATCCACCTGAAGAAGCACGAGTGGATCCACGTCAACTGCGCCTTGTGGTCCGAAGGCGTGTCCGAAGTGGCCAACTGCCCGGACGCCCTGCAGAACGTCTACCAAGTGATCAAGAAAGCCAAGACCAGCACCTGTCCCGAGTGCGGCAAAACAGGCGCGTCGATGACCGGCCACTCCGACGGCAACAAGCGCCTGCACCTGCTCTGCGCGGTCAAGCAGAAGTGCATCTTCACGGTCAACATCAGTCGCGAGCGCAAGATCTCCAGTCTCGACAGCTGGCTCAAGAACAGCATGACGAACTACCAGAAGCACTACAAACACTCCTCCATCCTCTTCTTCGTCTTCTGCATCTCCATGGAAATGGTCACCTGCTTCAAGGTCTCGCGCAGACTCTTCATCCAGAAGAAACACGCCAAAGGAGTCGTCGTGACCGAACCGGTCAAGTCCGACGCCATCGTCGACCTCTCCACCTCGATCCGCGAACTGAACCTCAAGAAGAAGTTCGAAGCAGACGCTGAAGGCAAGAACGCGCGCATGCTCATGTCGCGGATCGGCAACCTCCTGTTCCTCTCCATCCAAGACACAGCCTCGGACGAGCAGGCCCACAAAATCGTGCAGGCTGCCGCGAAGGTGCGCCAGCAGTACCTGCTCGGCCTGCGCAAGGAAGAGCTCAGACTGGCCGAACAGTACTACGACAGCGAGAAAGAACTGCTGTTCCTGATGCTCCGCAGACTCGTCGTCGCGAGGCTGGACCCAGTCGCGTCCTTGGACCCCGACGAGCCTCTGCAGCTCTTCTTCGACGTCTTCGAGCTCGACGTCGACCTCACTCGCCCCCAGCACATCTTCGAGCTGACCAAAAAACGGCTCACCAAGCAGGCCTTCGAGGCCCAGCTCGCGCGCATCTTCGAGGAGAAGCGGCCAGACTTCGAGTTCGAGGGCGAGACGCAGGTGATCAGCTCGCAGCAGCAGGTCTTCGACTGCCTCTACAACAAGCTCTGCTTCAACAACAGCGAAGTGCGCAGCTACCTCGCCTCTTTCCTCAAAGCCTCGCTGGACAAGTTCAAGCAGAACCAGCTGACCACGAAGAACTACCTGCACTACCAGCACATCATGTACCAGGGCTCCGAGAAGCAGCAGATCCTCCTCGACGTCTGCGAGAAGAGCTCGATCTACGCGCGCATGGGCCTGCTCTTCGAAGTCGCGCGCGAGCTGGAAAAAAGCCCCGAGTTCGTCCAAGACCTCAGCTTCACGCAAGACAAGCAGAAGTTCTCCTCGCGGTCCAGAGTCAACCCCAAGGCCCGCTCCTTCAGCAGCTGCTCGACCTTCACGCTCAAGAAGAGAGACGCAGAGGGCTTCAGGCTCTCCGAAAAAATCCTCAACGAGCTCGCTCGGCCGAACGCGCAGGCGACCAGCGAAGCTCTGCTCGCGGTCCAGCGCGACTTCAAGCCAAAGGCCGCCATTTCCTCCAAGGCGAACGAGCGCGGCTTCGCGGCCTCGAAGAAAGACCCAGGCGCCTACAAGTCGCAGAACACCTTCGTCGCGCCATCGAAGATCCACAAGTACGGTAGTCTCGTCTGAGCAGGCCTTTTCGCGGCGAAGCAGTTCCACCGCGACGAGCCCGTCATCGAGTACGTGGGCGAAGTGATCCGCGAGCCTGTCGCTGACCTGCGCGAGCGACTCTACTGCGAGCAGGGCTTCGGAGACTGCTTCATGTTCCGCGTGAACAAGAACACCATCATCGACGCGACCTTCATCGGCAACCAGGCGCGCTACCTCAACCACTCCTGCGACGTAGCCTCCTCCAACCCAGCCCAACTGCGGATCCAACACCGAAGAGATCGACGGGTCCCACAAAATCGTCCTGTACGCTCTGCGCGACATCGGCGTCGGCGAAGAGCTCACCTACGACTACAAGTTCGAAGTTGAAGAAGTCAAAATCAAGTGCCTGTGCGGATCGGTCAACTGTCAGGGAAGACTGAACTAACCCGTCCACCTGCTAAACAATTAATTCTTATCACTTCAAATCGCCTCACTCCGAACCGGCTCCATCCGTTTCAATATGCGCTCTATGAACCTACTGAGCAAATAATTATAATCACATGGCTAAAGGACCAAACACTGTCGCTCCTGACCAGGCAGCGAAAAACAACACTGCTACTGCCCCGAAGAAAACGAGGCCACGATCCAATCTAGACCAGAAGCTCGAGAACGGCCCTCTCGCCGACCGAGGCTGCACCGACATGATCTGCTGTCTGCTCTACCTCGCGGTTCTCGGCCTCTGCGTGTACATCACTTCGGTCGCCTTCATCAAAGGAGACCCTTGGAGACTCGCGCAGCCGTTCGACCTCGACCGAAACCCCTGCGGCGCGGTCGGCCACGAAACCTCCGTAGACGCCCTTCACCCCAGGACTACAAGTACGCCTACTTCTACAACCCGATGCGAGGCCTCCAGTACGTCATCTGCATCAAAGAGTGTCCCAACTGGTCCGACACGCTCTCCGAACCCTCGCCCAAAACCCTCGGCGGCTGCTACCTCGGCACGAACGCCTCCACCGAGACCGGCATGGGACTGCCCACAGGCAAGCGAGACTGCGACGGCACTTCACTGACCGTGCTGGACATCTCGAACTACGCCTGGTCGACCGTCTCGACCACGGAGAACAAGATCTTCCTCTACCGCACAGAGCCTTTCGTCGGCAGGTTCTGCATGCCGAAGTCCTTCAACGAGGCTTCGCAGACCTTCTACAGGAAAGTCGTCGACGGCGCGAACTCGAACAACAAGCTAGACGAGTACTTCTCGGACCTGCGCAACTCGTACGGCATCATCCTGATCTCTTTCGGCTTCTCCTTCATCATCGGCATCTTCTACCTGATCATCCTGCGCTGGTGCACAGGCTTCATCGTCTGGACCATGATCCTGACCTTCCTCGGCATGCTGCTCGCGCTGGCCATCCTCGTCCACAAACTCTCCATCGACAAAGAAAACAGCACTGCGGCCAAGAACGACTCGAAAAGCACCGACGCGACCACAGGCAAGAAGCTCTACTGGACTGCAGTCGTCCTCTACATCATCTTCGCGATCTGTCTCTGCGCGACCTGCTGCTTCTTCAAAACCATCGCGCTGTGCATCGCGGTGCTCAAGTCCGCAGCGATCTTCGTGAGGCAGCACTTCTGCATCATCCTCGTGCCGGTCATCTTCGGCCTGCTGCTGTTCGGCTACGCGATGTTCGCGCTGTTCGTGCTGCTGTTCCTGTGGTCCATCGGAGAGGTGCAGCCCAGGTCGACAGTGCCGCTCGGCCAGATCAAGTGGGACACAGCTATGAGGGGGCTGATCTGGATCCACCTCTACACCATTCTGGTCAACGGCTGCTTCCTGCTCTACTACGGCCAGTTCATCATCGTCTGCTCGGCCTCGATCTGGTACTTCAACCAAGGCGCGGAAAAAGCCGAACACCCCAGCCCGATCAAAACAGCCAGCTGGTGGGGCATCCGCTACCACTTCGGCAGCCTGTTCTTCGCAGCGTTCCTCCTGTCGTTCATCTACATGGTCAAGCTGATCCTCATGTACGTCAAGTACCAGGCGGACAAGCTCGGAGACAAGACGCCCGACTCCAAAGTCGTCAAGTTCCTCCTCTGCATCCTCATGTGTCTCGTCGCCTGCTTCGAGCGCTTCATCAAGTTCATCAACAAGACCGGCCTCACCATGGTCGCCATCACCGGCAAGCACTTCTGCAGCTCGTGTCTCAGCGGCGTGCAGCTGCTCCTCCGCCATCCGCTCAAGTTCGGCCTGGTCGGCATCCTCGGCGAGCTGTTCGTCTTCCTCGGCAAAGTCTTCATCTCGTGCATCACGACGCTCGCAGGCTACATCGTGGTCACCCGCTACGACTACTACGTCAAGAACCTCTACTCGCCGCTGATCCCCTGCGTGTTCTTCTTCCTGATCGGCCTGGTCATAGGCAGCATCTTCATGGCCGTCTACGGCCTGGCCGCCGACGCGATTCTGCTCTGCTACCTCGTCGACAAAGACATCGTCGAGAAGAGCGGCAAGCCCGTGGTGCGAGCTCCCGCCCCGCTCAAGGAGTTCTTCGAGGCGAACAAGACGGACTCTGGCGAGTCTGAAGAAGAGAAGAAGAAGTAAGCAGTCTCTCAGGCAATAACTTAAGCTTTTCTCTATCTAATAAGTTCCGACGCCGTTGCTTAATTGGCCGTGCAAGCCTAATTATAGAACTAACTGACAATGAAGAGTCTCGTCCTCAGCGTGCACATCGACCGCATCCTCATCGACCAGTCCATCACTGACGGCCTCAGCGTCACGCTCAGCTCGGAAGGCACCGCGGTGACTCGCAGTCTGCCGCTCGACCGAGACATCGTCCTCGAGCTCGCACACCTCAGCAGCAACGTCCGCGTCAGCTTCACCTACAACGACAACGAGATCGCCTCCGGGTACATCGCAGTCCCCGACGACTGCTCCACCGCCAGCACTCTCGAGTTCAAGGACACCCTCGTGACCATCATCAAGAACCTCTACGTGGAGAACCCCAAGTTCATCGCTGAGTTCTCCGTCCACGTCGCCAACAGCGGCGCGGCAGGCAGGAAAGAGTTCGAGGACACCAGGCAAGAAGTCTTCCAGGTCACCGCCTCGCAGTTCGGCAAGTCGCGCACCAGTCCGCTGCGGTCCACCTTCAAAGGCACCGGCAAGCTCATCCCCCAAGGCGAGACTTCGGCCCTCCGCGACCGCATCAACCCGTCCCACCCCTTCCACCCCGAACGCACCTACAAGTACAAGGAAGAAGAGCTGCACGGCTACCTCAAGAGAATCGTCGACCACCACATATAAATAAGAATTTATTCCCACAAACCTCATTAAGTTATAATCGACGATGTCGACCTATGGACATCGTTCTTAGATTCGACAAAAATCTATATTTGTCAAGGTAAGCGTACTGTAGCTTAACGAAGTAAGTGAAGGCACGCATGGATTCTTCCGAAGAAAACCACTAAACCATAAGAAACACTCAAAGGAAACACTCGAACAAACAACAGACAATACTTCCTCAGAATCAGCTTAAGTAAGATCGCTTTCCTGTCTTCCGAATCTCCTCTCCGCTCTCGCTCGATCGTGTCTTCGGATCGCTGCTGCTGCTGGTCTTCCCAGCGAGTGCTTGGATTTTTATCGCTGGATTGATTCGATTGCTGGGGAGGAGTGGCGTGCGGGCGGCAGGAACTAGATATGCTTCTGGTTGACCGGGGGACTTAGGGATGGAAAGGTTTATGGGAAAGATCAAGATGAATGGATTTCCTATGCGTTGCTAAGTACTGAGTGTACAGACGATACACTACCTAGTATGCTCAGAACCATCTATTAACGCGATGATTTGTGATTATCTTTGGAAGATACTTTCTCTGATTAACCGAGGCTAATTATCTTCCATCGCAGGCTGTCATCTCACAGAATAATCTACGAAGATGTTAGGCAGACTCACCAGAGCCACCTTCACGCCTCGCAGTCTCTCGCGCTCGGTGACCTACCAAGAGCTGCTGAGACAGCCGCTGGCGATAGCAGACCCCGAGATGTTCAGCCTGGTGCAGCAAGAGACGGAGCGACAGCGGACCAGCATCAACTTGATCGCATCGGAGAACTACGCATCCGTGGCTAGTCTGCAAGCGTTGGGCTCTTCGCTCAACAACAAGTACTCGGAAGGCTACCCCGGAGCGCGCTACTACGGCGGCTGCGAATTGATCAACAAAATAGAGTCCCTGTCCCAACAGAGAGCGCTCGAGGCTTTCAACCTCGACCCAGAGAAGTGGGGAGTCAACATGCAGTCGCTCAGCGGAGCTCCTGCGAACCTGGTGATCTTCTACGCACTCGGTGGCGTCGGCTGCAAGATCCTGGGCCCCGAACTCAACCACGGCGGCGTAGCTCTGGTTCACCCAGCACCTCAGCCACGGCTACTTCCTGCGCGACAAGCACGTCTCGGCGACCAGCGCGTACTTTTCGTCTTCGCACTACAAGCGCGATTCGAAGACGGACCTCTGGAACTACCCCGAGATAGAAATCGTAGCCCAGCCTGAATCAGATAGCGAACGCAGTCAAGCCGAAAGTGATCGTCGCAGGCTACTCGTCGTACGCGCACCACTACGACTACAAGCGCATGAAAGAAATCGCGGACAAGAACGACTCGTACCTGCTGAGCGACATGTCGCACATCAGCGGGCTGGTCTCTGCAGGGCTCGCCCCGAACCCCTTCGACTACAGCGACGTCGTGATGACCACCACGCACAAGACGCTCGGCACGGTTCGAAACGCGCTGATCTTCTACCGCAAAGGCGTGCGTCGCACCTCGAAGACCGGCGACGAGCTCTACGACCTGGAGCAGAAGATAAACGACTCCGTGTTCCCCGGCCACTTCGGCGGCCCCCACAACCACTCGATCGCAGGCTCAGCAGTCGGGTTGAAGATGGTGACCCACCCCCTATTCAAGGAAAACCAGAAGCAAGTCGCAGCCAACGCGAAGGTGCTCTGCGCAGAGATGAGCGCGAAAGGCTATCCGATTGTCGGCAACGGGACATCGAACCACATGGTCATCGTCAACGTCAAAGAGAAAGGCATCGACGGCGCGAGGGTCGACTACTTCTGCTCCCAGGTCAACATCTCGCTCAACAAAAACGTCATCCCCGGTGGCCAGAACGCCGTCGTCCCCGGAGGAATCCGACTTGGTTCCCCGGCCATGACCACCCGAGGCTGCCTGGAGAAAGACTTCGTGCAGATCGCTGAGTTCTTGGACAGAGCCATCAAGATGTCGCAAACCTTCAAGCAAGACAAGCAGAATCTCGCGGGCTACAAACAGTCGGTCGACGAGGCTGCGCAGTCGAACGAGAAGGTGCAGGCGTTCAAGAAAGAAGTGCAGAGCTTCTCATCGCAGTTCGAGTTTTTCTACTAGACTTGTGGTAATTCATTCGGGTGCGGTTATCTTCGCGGGGGAGGGTTGAGCATTTGGTTGAGGTTGCGCTTGAACTTTTCGATCTCTTTGTTGATCTTCTCTTCGTTGAACTCTTCGCGGTGGACTGCTCAGCGGAGGCTACTCTTGCCGAGGTACTTGGCCATGTTGGGGTAGTTGGCGTGCTTGACGCGTTCGTTCTCTGCGATGGCGAAGGGGTCGACGTACTTCTCGGCCTTGAAGTCGCGCGGCTTGGACGAGGCGCGGTTGAAGCTCGGCCTGAAGCGACGCGCCTTGTCGCCTTTGCGTTCGGCCAGGTACTTGATCTTGTTGAAGAAGAAGGCCCCGAGTCGCGCTTCGTCGTCGGGGATGATTTGGAAGGGCAGGCGCTGTTTTTCTTTCTCAACGCGTTCGATGAACATGCTGAAGTTCTGCTCTTCTTTCTCGTTGGTCTTGAGCTTCTTTTTGCGGCCGACGGTGCTGCGTTTTTTGCTCGAGCTGTTTTCTGTGGGGTAGAAGCCGAGGTTCGTGATGCGTTCGTGAGGGAGGGCTTGCTTGTAGTTGAAGAGGATGCGTTCGCCTGCGAGGATGTGGAGGTAGGTGGAGAGCTTGAAGATGAGGCGCAGGGTGAGTTTGTAGGCGCGGAAGAGCGGGTTGTTGGTGAGCAGCTGCTCGATCCAGACCCACTTCTTGCCGAACTTGCACTCGAGCTGGTAGAGCGTGTAGAGCAGCAGGGGAGACTCGAAGAAGATGTGGGGGTCTTCGAGGATTTCCTCGGGGCTGCCCAGGTTGTAGACCTTCACGTAGGTGTCGATCGACTGCGACTTGTCCGGCAGCTGCTCGAAGACCACGACTTTCCCGTTGGCCAGCGCCTGCATGATGCTGTCGAAGAAGTTGTCTTTGAGGATGCCTTCGGTGCAGATGAAGGCCTGGTTCAACCTGCTCAGCCGAAGCTACTCCTGCATCTTCGCCAGCACCTCGTCGACGAACTGGCCGAGGCCGTTCTCCACGTACTGCGCCGTCGCGTGGTCACCGAAGAAGTTGCGCGCCTCGTACGGCTCGCGGTCGCGGTGCAGCGGCAGGCGCGCCACGGGGATCTCGTCGAAGCTTTTGGGGAAGTTGGGGAAGACCTCGATGGAGGTCTTGAAGATCTTCCTGAAGCTGTCGTTGGGGTTGTTCTGGTTGAGGTACAGCACGAGCGCTTCGTCGATGTTGTCGGCTTTGACGATCTTCTGCATGTCTTTGTCTTTGATTTCTTTCTCCTTCTCTTTCTCGCGGTCTTTCTCCTTCTCCTTCATGAGCTGCTGGAAGAAGCTGTGCGAGCCCAGCGCGAAGGCGCGCGTGTCGAGGCTCGCCGTGGACTGGCTGAGCTCGAGCGGAGTGACCTGGCCGGTGCGTTCCATGGACTCTCCGAAGACGGAGCGGTCTGGGGCCGCGTGTGTGCCGTTGGGGAAGTGGAAGTCTGTCGCGTTCTGCCTGTTGAGTTCGAAGGGCGTGGGCGGGACGGTCTTGTCCACGTTGAGGAAGAGACTGGAGGTCTTGAGGAAGTTCTTCACGCTGGGCTTGTTCCACTTGTTGAGCACCTTCTGGATCTCTTTGATGGACTGGTCGCGGACTGCCTCGAAGTCTTTCTTGTCGTCTGCGCTGGAGTGCGCGCTGGGGTCCGAGACCTGCTCAGCGAGGCGTACCTGGGCGACCAGCTGCCTGAGGCCATCAGCCATGCGCGCCTGCGAGCCTGGGTTCGGGTCTGGCTCGGTGAGCTGGATGTTGTGCACGCCCTGCACTTCGCGTCGCTGGCCCTGCAGCTTCAGACTCGCCGCGTTGAACTCTGCCTTGACTTCGTAGGCGAAGCGCGCAGAGACCAGCTTGCGGTACTCCTTGAGGCCCTTCGACTGGTTCTCTTTCTTGCTGATCTCTTTGCGCGCGCGGCGAGACAAGTTCGAGAGCTCTGCGAGCTTGAACTTGTTCTCTTCGGCCATGAGCATGGCGCGGTGCGCGACCTCCTCGAGGCAGAGGTCCCAGTTGACTTTCCTGCGGGAGTGCGGGGTCAGCGGCGGGAGGTCGAGTTTGGCGAGGGAGGTTTTGCGCGAGCGCTTCTCTTCGTTGATGCCGGTCTTCTTGTCTGCTGCTTTGGGGTAGGCGTGGAGCGTGGACTCGCTGGCGTCCATTTCTGGTGAGCGGCGGGTACCGTCCTCTTCGCCGACGAGCTTCATCTTGCGGACTTTGAGGAAGGTGTACGCGAGCCTGTTGTTCTCGAGGCGCTGCAGGATGCGGAACTTGGTCGCGTAGAGGTCCGGCAGGTTCATCTGCGCGATCGGCGCCTGGTGAGCGAGGCCTACCTTGATGTCTTTGGCCAGCAGGCTTTTTTTCCAGTCTTCTTGCATGCAGGGCAGACCGAAATTATTATTTTCTGGCCTCGCAGACATGCCTCGCGGCAGGCAGGCCTCGACACGGCCAGGCAGTGGCCGGCCTCCCCGGGCTCCGAGGCGCGCGTCGGCCCCCGGGCGAGCGACGCAAGCGACCGCGACGGAGCTCTAATTGCAGATTCTAAACAGACAAAATTATTTTACAGTCCGCGAGACAGGGAAACTCAAGGGGAAATTTTTAAAATTGGCACACTCCAATAATTGGGTGGCGACAGCGGATATATTTGCAGCCGGCCGCTGCGATATAATGTCCTTCGAAAGACAAATCGCCACGGCCGAGCAGGTCTTCGCCAACTACTTCGAGGTGAGCGTCACCGGGTCCATCCAAAAGTACAAAGTAGACATCGAGCCCAACCCCCCCAACAGACTCTACGTGATCAACCGCTGTCTCCGCTCCAACAGGCAGGCGCTGGTCGACCGCTTCGGCCAGCAGTACATCTTCCTCAACTTCACCATCTACAGCAAGAAAGAAGGAGAGAACCTCGAGCTCGAAGCCGAAAACGACGGCGTCAAGTACACAATCCGCATGGTCCACGAAGGCATGCTCGACTCCGAGACCGAAGCCACCAAAGAAATGTTCATCGCGAGGCTCTTCAAGATCCTCCAGGCCAAGCTCAAGTACAAGCAGCTCGGCCGCAGCTACTTCGACCCGACCAAAGCCTTCTCGAGCAACGGCCTCGACATCTGGCCGGGCTACAAGACCTCGCTCAACGTGCTGAACCACAAGTACTTCATCAACATCGACTCGGTGAGCAAGATCCTCCGCAAGGACACGGCCATCGAAGCCATCTACGAGATCAAGAACAACTGCAAGAACGACTGGGAGTCCAAAGTGCGCAAAGAGCTCGTCGGAGAGTCGGTCAACACCAAGTACAACAAGCAGATCTACCGCATCGACGACATCGACTTCGCCCAAACCCCACGCTCGACCTTCCAGCTCGAAGACGGCCAGAACATCTCGTACCTCGAGTACTACAAGAACAAGTACAACTTCGAAGTCACCGACGTGGACCAGCCGCTGCTGATCAACAAGCCCAAAAAAGGCAAGCTCAAAAACATCTTCTTGATCCCCGAGTTCTGCCTCATGACCGGCCTCAGCGACAAGCAGCGCAAAGACTTCAACTTCATGCGCGACATCACCAAGACCATCAAGCCAGACCCCGTCGCGCGCATGAGCAACAGCACCAGCCTCACCGAGCAGATGGACTCGAACAAGCGCTGCGCAGACGTGATGAAGGAGTGGGAGGTCAAGGTCCTGCCCCGGCCGCTCAGCCTCAGCTCGCGCAAGATCGACTGCGGCAACATGCTGATGGGCGGAAACAAAGCCTTCCACTTCGAACGCTCCAAGAACCTAGACCGCGACTCGCAGGTCGAGATGCTCGAAACAAAGCACATCAAGAAACTCGTCATCTTCTACCCCTCCGACGGACGCAAGTCCCTCGAGATCTTCAAGTCCACTTCGCAGCAGTGTCTCGCAGACATGCAGGTGAAGGTCGGAGACATCGTCGACGTTGAGATCCGAGACTTCAGACGCGAAGACGAGTGGCTGCGGTCTTCCGAAAAGTACATCGACCAGTCCGTCACCTTCGTCATCTACATCTTGAACGGCCCCAAAAAGGCAGGCTTCAACTACGGCGTCCTCAAGCAGACCATGCTGCGCTCCCTGCCGGTCCCCTCCCAGATGATCCTCTCGAAGACGCTGCAGGGCAAGAACCTCCGCTCGATCGTCTACCGCATCTGGATTCAGATCAACGCCAAGCTCGGCGGCGTGCCCTGGGGCATCGACAGTCTGCCTTTCGCAGACCGACCCACGATGATCGTCGGCATCGGCTACACCAACGCAGGCAAAGTCAAGAAGTCCATCTCGTTCCTCGCCACCGTCAACCCCAGCTTCTCGCGCTACTGGAGCGACTTCAAACCCATCACCAGCAACCAAGACGAACACGAACTCCTCAAAGACTTCCTCATCCGAGGCCTGCGCCAGTTCGACAAAGTCAACGGCATCACGCCTCAACGCATCTTCGTCTTCCGCGAAGGAGCGGGAGGCGGCCTCAAAGGCGTGAACACCACCATCAAGACCGAGATCGTCTCCTTCCAAAAAGCCATCTCGCAGTACTGCCAGGAGAAGTGCAAGGCGGAAGGCAAGGACAACTTCGAAGAGGCCGAGAAAAACATCAACCTGGTGCTCATCGCGGTCAACAAGAACATCGGCGCCAAGTTCTACACCGGCACCAGCAAAGAGAACCTGAGCAACCCCTCGCAAGGCACCATGATCGACGCAGTCATCACCAACGGCGACAACGACTTCTACCTCATCTCCCAGCGCACCCTCCAGTAGACCCCGCTCACCCCAGAGGCACCGCCACCCCCACGCACTACTACATCCTCCACAACGACCTCACAGACCGCGGCCTCCTCTCCGCGAAAGAAGTGCGCTCCGGGGTCGCCATCCTCAGCTACAAGCTCTGCTTCCTCTACTACAACACCGTCGGCTCCATCAAGACCCCCGTAGACTCTCCTCACGCAGGCGCCCATCCACTACGCGAACAGACTCAGCGATCTCGTCGACAAGAACAAAGACCGCAGGCATGACTTGGTCCCGCACGAACACCTCGGAAACATGAAGACTCTGTACTTTATCTAATTGCCGCCTCGTATTATTAATAAGACTCCGATGTCTGGTAGAGACGACTTCGCTGCTCGCAGCTTCGATCGCTCTGAAGAACACAGGCTTGGCCTTACCAACGAGCGTAGCCTGTTCTGACCCAGTGGGCGACGACAACATGCGGCTACCAATCGCAGAACACAACGACAAGCTAAAAGCAATCATCGATGAACTCGAAAAGGTAGCCACCGATGACTCAGGCTGTGCAGGACCAGAAAGACATCATCTACCAGACTCGCATCGAACTCGCCACTCTCGAACGCACTCAAAAAGAAGGAGCGTCCACCGCCATGAAGTCGCTCCTCGACGAAACGGCGCGCCTCGAAAAGAGCTTCAAGCGACTCAGCGAGATCGAAGCCTGTAGCATCTCCTCACCCAGCCGAAACAAGCTTCCTCAAGCAGCAGATCCAACAAGTCAACCACGACAAGTTCAAAACCAACCAAAATGTAGCCGTTTTAGAAGAGAGAATTCGAGAAAGCGAACTCCAGGTCGGCATGAAGGGATACATGGGCTAAGCCGAAGACGCGCATGGCCGGCAGCAGCCAAGATAAATAAACCTTATAAACTTTTTGCACTTGCTCGCGCTGGATGCCTGGGGTTTGGGGTTTGGGGTTTGGGGTT
>JFJP01002272.1_pt1 | contig 18065 bp, 19 predicted proteins | sample 431651 | NCBI WGS metagenome assembly JFJP01 (sample SAMN02602958, study PRJNA72255) | Microbial mat metagenome, whole genome shotgun sequencing project. | biome: fresh water; feature: sink hole; material: water; isolation source: purple microbial (photo- and chemosynthetic) mats found in...
AGTCACCTCGATCGGTTACGCCGGTTTCATGATCGGACCACCGTTGATCGGCGGCCTTGCCCACGCCAGTTCGCTGGGCGTTGCCCTGACTGTCGTCGTTTTCAGCGCCGCCTTGCTCGCCTATGGCTCGCGCTTCGTGCCGCTCCGCAAGGACGAATAGTTCGTCAAGAACAACGCTCAAACAACCAAGCCAATGGGCTCACCAAAGGATATCCGGGAGGGGAGTGCTGCCGATCACCGTCAACGGCAATGAAGAAATACTCTGATGCCGTGGTTGGGCTGTTAGTCGTAAGGCCGACAGTTACATGACAGCTATGCTTTTGACCGGAATCGGGAAGGGTTTCTTAACCTTGAATGGTGGTGCTTCAACGACTGGTGGGGTAGTTGGCTTTTGGACGGGGATGACTTCCGAAGAAAATCTGATTTTCTTGTTTCTTCGCAGGACGTCTGCCTTGACTTGATTCATGCTCATAACCAGTTCCTCTCATATATAGAGCGCATGAGAGTGCGTGAATGTTGGCGAAGAGTCTGTACGGTGGCACACATTGCGCCAAGTTATCGGTTCCCAAAATTCCTTAATTCGTCTTGTGCGAATCGATTGCCGGAACCGAGGATGCCGGGCTGTTGATTCTCGAAGGTGTAGCTGGTCATTTTTGCTGGACCATTGATGCTGCGGCGCTTTTTGGTGATAACAGTGATCGTGTGGCTGGGACGTGCTTCAGCTTTTGTAAGTTGCATTGATTTCTCGTGTTGTTGTGGGGTTTGATGTTGTGTGAATTAGTCGCACACTCACCGATTAGATAATGAGCCGCATCGAAGCGTTGATCTGTTCGTTAGCGCACAATCAGTCACATCGTTTGATTAGTCAGCGTCGGAACAAAATAGTTGCTAGCGCTACCCGCCAATCAGCAATGTGATGGGGCTAACTGACTCGTATGGATATGCCAGAAAACCTTAAGGATGGATTGGCAGGCGTCGGAAGATTGAAAAATCCATTGGACCTCAAATCCGCAATGGAAATGTTAGCGTTTTCGCCGTTCCCGGCAGGGTCCATGCCTATACGGCATCGGGTATCCTGTTGTTGGATAAGCATCCTCTGCTCGATCCAAAAGATGTTATCAGGGCACCGCCTTGCCAGAAACTGTTGTGTCATCCATCCCCAGTCGCCCAATAAATGGCAAGCGCAGGCCAAGGCTATTGAGATCCAGTCCGAAATCCAGACCCAGAACATTCATTTCAATACCTTCCTCGATCCCAATGCTCAGCCCCAGCAGGCCGAGAAGCGATACCTGCCACCCGCGCCCAGAGGAGGACATCCCCAAGGGACGAGCAATCGAACGGTAATCCTTGCCGATCGCATTGGCGGGCAGATCGAGTTTCAACACGGGAACCTCGCGACCAATGTGGGCTAGAAACGTGTTGCTATTGGGTCCGGGATAACTGCGGTAGGTATCCGCAAAAGGATAGCTTTTGATGGCGGTCTCGATCTGATCGATCATGACATCGACGCCATCACCCCGATGGTCCACCAGGATTTTCGGTAGCGCACCATACCAAAGCCCATCGGGAAGTGCGTAGTTTCGCTGGACCACATCACCGCCACGCCATCCAACCACGTCATAGCGGGTGAAGGCTGTTTCACCCGATCTTTTGTAAATAATCCACGGATGTACAGCAAAGAGTCCACGCCAACCATAGGTAGATGCCGCATAGACCTGAACGATGGCGATTTCAGCCTGTTGGGCCGGATCCGGGGCAATGCCAGCCGAGTGGCTCGGTGCAGTTCGCCAACTACGATTTTCGGCGCCGCTGCTTGTCAAGGAAGCGTCAGCCAGACTAAGGCCAAAGGACAGGCTGAGGACTACGGCGAAACCAAACATGATGCGTTTTCTGAACTTCATGGCGCTCCCTGAACTGAGGTGTAACGGGTTTTACTGACCAGAGGGCTATTCTGGACCCGTCACCAAGATGAGCCGGTAGCCCTCATGACCGTCGTCATTGCCAAAAACAATAACGTAAATTTTCTGATATCTACAAAGACATGCCGCCAGTGACATTGGTCAAATGGTATTGACAGGCACGGGTTGAATCCGTTCGCGCTAATTGGCTGTTGCGACATCAACTCCCGTGGTGCTTTATGCGATGCCCAAAATGGTGGGGACGCTCATGGAGTGCAGTCAAATCAAACAAATTCTGCCTTCAACCTGGAAAAGAGCACGTAGCTTGGGCTAAGTTTGCGAAGCCTAACATCGGCCCTGGATGTTGGGCATGCTCTGCATTTCCAATCGTGGCCAGTTGCTTGGCAGCTTTTTGGTAATCACATCGACATTGGCCTGAATACGCATGTGGCCCCTGGTCATTTCTGATGCGCAAAAAAAATCCCACACCGGTCTGGTCTGGGATTAAAGATTCCATCATTGCGATGGATCAGGGAGGGTCAAACATTGTCAGCGAGGGGACGCTGAAGCAACAACTGCAGTGTAGGTTTAGCCCGTCATGCTGTCTGTTGTCGGCTGTTATAGGTTGCGTAACAGAATGTAGCTGAAATCATCGAAGCCGCTGCTTTCAGAGATGACTCTGCCTTGGCAGGCTTCATCCCAACTGTGCAAGAACCGTTATCTGGAAATGTCTATAGCTAGCGAGCATTCTTAAAAGGGGCCAATACCTCACGAACGCCGTCCGAAAAGCGAATGCCGGGCACAAAACCGAGCGAACTCAGCCGGGATGCATCCAATCGACAATCTTTCGGGCGAGGGGCGCCCGACGGTGGGTTAGGGTCCGGTTTAATCAGGTGAGTGTTTACGGCTAGCTCTTTGGCGATGAGCAGAGCCATCCCGTATTTGGTGAATTGTTCACCACCCGCAAAGTGATACGTGCCACCAACCGCATGTTGCGTGACCTGCATCAACCGCTCAGCGATCAGCGCAACAGCACGAGCGACATCATCAGTGTGCGCCGGATAGCGCATTGCCCAATCCTCGACCTTGAACGAGCGGCCTTCCAGTAGCTTGGCCGCCAATTCAGTGACCGGTGACTCAGCCAGGCTTTCCACCCGTCCATAAAGAATCGGGATTCGCAGAATGGCGAAGGCACCATCACCATTCGCTGAATAGGCGGCGCGTACGACGTCTTCTCCGGCCAGCTTCATCCTTCCGTAGGCGTTTAGCGGTGCCGGCGTGGCGTCCACTGTATAAGGAGGTGTCTTGCCGTCGAATACGTAATCGGTCGATAGGTAGATGAAACGTGCTCCGTTTGCGGCGGCCAGTTCGGCCAATAACGCGGTGGCGCCAACGTTCAGTCGTTCTGCAGCAGCGGGATCGCCGTCAACGATATCGGGTCTTCGCTCAGCCGCCGCATGGACGATCAGGTCGGGTGACCACTTGCCCAACGCCCGGCGAACCGCCGGTTCGTCAGTCAAATCAAGCTTCTGCAGGGCAGGGGTGATTCGCGTATGTGCTGTGCCGATTAGATTGCCTGGCGAATTGGCAAGGGGCGCCAGAGAAACCATTAGAGAACGGCCGAGGAGCCCCGAGGCTCCTGTAATGAGGATCTTCATGTAAAACTCTGGTCCTTGGTAATTCAAATCTCTGCGTCGGCCAGAAAAAGGCGTTCGGCTTCAATGGTGGCGGGGTGGTCGAGAAGTTCGGCAAATAGGCGTGTCGGAATCGTGATAGCGCCGACGCCGATTTTCAATATCGCAAGATAGGCTTCGCGTGAACGAATGCTGGCCACAAGCAAGCGGGTGTCGGCTCCACTGCGGTCAATGATTCCCTGCATTTTTGAGATGATGCCCAGTCCATCAAAACCGACATCGTCGAGTTTTCCCAAATACGGTGCCGCATAGGCGGCTCCAAGCTGGGCGGAAAAATGCGCCTGTTCAAGCGCATAAACGGCAGTAAACGTTACCGGCACGCCTTGAGAAATGAGCTCTGCCCCGGCTCGCAAGCCGTCACGCGTCGCTGGAATCTTGATGACCACCTGTCCAGGATCAAATCCAGCGAGAAGGGTTTTCGCGTCTTTCAGCATGGCGTCCGTTGTTGCCGCTTGTACCTGAGCCTGAACCTGCCGGGCCCCAAGCTTGAGGACTTTTTCGAAGAATCCAGGCAAGGTCGCGCGGGTGATACCGTCGCGCTTCAGGATCGTTGGATTGGTGGTTACCCCATAAACTACGGGATGAGGCATGCATCTACTCAATTCGCCGATATCTGCACTGTCAAGATAGAGGTGGAAGCTTTTCACAGGATAAATCCAATCTTCATTATGGAGGGGCTTGCTAACAGGCCACTCTACTCACGATACTGCACGGAATCAATTCGAAGAATCTTTGCTATCAAGCCGCCTCACACCACGGCTTTTGCGACGACAATTTGCTCACGATTTTGCGCATTTTACATAGACAATGGCTTTCACTTTATTTTGTAGTAAAGGGCGCTACGAAGAGTACTTGTTTCCCAGCCGGATGGCAGAAAGAAGACGAAAATTCAGGAACAATGGCGTAGGTCGGTCGCACGGTAAGTTGTTGAGTTTTACACCATGCGACCTCTTTCGGGCAAGATAGTGCATGCCCGCTCTCGGCAAAACGTCGGCATGGGTGCAATCTCAGCGCTGAATATCAACCGCAGGTCCAATGATCCCGGAGGCTTCTGTGAATCGGAATTCAATAACTTCCAACCGATCTTCCACTAACCTGATTTTCCCGCATCTGGTCACAAATGATGAAGGCGTCCGCGACCGTGATGGCATGCTGGCGTGGTTGCGATCACAAATTCCGACTGTGAAATCGCATCTGACGTCCTGTGGCACCGTTCTGTTTCGCGGTTTTCCGATCAGCTGTGCCGAAGACTTCGATCTTTTTTCGGCAGCATTTGGATATGGAGACTTCAGCTATCAGGAGTCATTGTCGAACGCCGTCCGAATCAACTTCACCCCCAGGGTTTTTTCGGCAAACGAGGCACCGCCGGACGTTGAGATCTTCCTGCACCACGAGTTGGCACAAACGCCGGTTGCCCCGGAGAAAATCTTCTTCTGTTGTTTGAGTGCGGCTGAACATGGCGGTGCCACTCCCCTTTGTCGGTCCGATCAGCTCTATCACACGTTCAAATCGGAATACCCCGAATGGGCTGAACAGTTCGCAAGGCTTGGACTCAAGTACACGACACGCATGCCCTATCTTGCAGATGCCAATTCGGGGCAGGGGAGAAGCTGGCGCAGCACATTAAGCGTCGAATCTGTTGCAGAAGCGGAAGCCCGGCTGTCCACTCTCGGATACAGCTGGCGATGGCAAAATGACCTGTCACTAATAGCAACAACACCAACCTTGCCCGCCGTTCGCAGACTTCCGGATGGGAGCGAATCTTTCTTCAATCAGGTAATCGCTGCCTACCGCGGCTGGAAGCGAACTGGCGACAGCCCCGACGAGATCCTGACATTTGGCAACGGCGCGTCAATCCCTGTTCCCGCCTTGGAAGCGATGGTCAGCCTGGCCGACAAATTTACCTTCTTGGTGGAATGGCAAGATGGAGATGTTGCGATAGTCGATAATCACCGCGTCATGCATGGAAGAAAGCCCTACAGTGGCACTCGCAAACGACAGGTGCTGGTCTGCCTAGCCAGGGAAGGTATTGCCATCGGCTAGTTACCGATTCCGCTGACGTGTAAACTCAGTCGGGACTTGGCCAATCGATGACCGTTTTAAAGACGGCGGATAACGAGGACGGTTAAGCGCTCGTCGGCTACGCCGGGAAGCACACCGAGGATCGCGAGAGGCTGAGTAGCGCGGTTTACCGCCTGTAGCCGTACAGCGCCTGGTTACATCGTATTGGGCGAGATGCATAAGCCGCTGACTTCTTCGCGAAATCAAAGGCTATTGATATTTGGCGCGCAAGAGACAATGAAACTGGGTACTGGATGGAAGTTATCTCCGTCGGCTGACGATCCGTGAGCGGTTTTTTTGAGCAGGATTAGACAAGACGATTGCCAAGAGCCAGCTCGATCCTTGATTACAAGTATCTAGCAGATTTGCCCTATACCTGCCCGCCGTCACCTATCCATTGCGACGGACTGACACCCGTTTTCTTCTTGAATAGACGCGAGAAGTAGTAGGGATCGTCGAAGCCAAGTTGCAAGGAAATGCTTTTTACCGAGGTTTCACCGCTCGCGAGGATTTCCTTGGCCCGGTTGATCTTGGTGTGGATACAGTACTGATAAGGCGTCATCCCAGTGTAGGATTTGAACACCTCGTTAAGGCTTGGTACCGAAAGTCGTGCTTCGGCGGCAAGGCGTTCCAGGTCAAAAGCCGTGCTAATGTTCTCCTCGATAAACACCTTGGCCTGTTCGACGATCTTCTGCGATCTCGTTGGCTGAGCTGATAGGCGCTCCAGGCTCAGCGTTTCTGCAAGCAGGCGCACAACTTCAGCACAAGCTCGAAACTGGTAGAGCGGCGATTGCAGCTTTACTTGCTCGAAAATTGTGAGAAATCCGCTGATCAGCTTGCTTTGATGCCCTGGTTGATAGAGCGGTTTGTTTGGACTGATGATGCCGTTAGCGAGAAAAGCGTCAACTTGCGGCCCCCGAAACCCGACCCAGAATTCAGTCCACCCAGTTTCTGGGTCTGGCTGATAGGCATGGCGAACCTCAGGAAACAGGAGAAACAGGCTGCCTGCCTCGATCTTGTATCCCTGCCCATCCATTTCAAGAGAACCACGGCCAGCCGGAATATAGACCATCTGGTACTCATTGATTCGCCGCCCGACGCAAACGGTCTGGAAGTTTTCCGGGTGCTTTTCCGCGTGCGGCGGATAAGGACTGCCTGGTGGAATCACGTTTCTTCCCGCGTCAGTACAGACCATCTGCCAGCTCTCGTCTTCTGAACTGTGCGTCAGATAAAGGGAAAAATCAGCGTCGGCCATCTTGATATTGCTCCCAATAATTTTTGTCCATCAACCTGATCGGTTTAGTCCATTCACTGTATTGCAAAATGTTGGGACACTGAATCCACCATGAATACATCCACTAAATCAATTCGCGTAGGTTTGTTCGGAATCGGACTGGATACCTACTGGGCTCAGTTTGCCGGTTTGAAGAACCGATTGGAAGGCTACCAGAAGGAAATTGCTTCGGGACTCGAAGCACAGGGCGTCGACGTTTGCGACGCCGGCCTCGTCGATAATCCGGACAAGGCTCGCGCAGCCGGAGACTGGTTGCGGGAACAGAACGTCGAGGTCATTTTCCTCTTCATCTCAACCTACGCCCTGAGTCATACGGTCCTGCCGGTAGCGCAAAAGCTTGGCGTCCCGGTGCTGGTGCTCAACCTGCAGCCGGTGGCTGCAATCGACTACGAGAGCTTCAATGCCCTGGGCGACCGCGGCAAGATGACGGGCGAGTGGCTGGCACATTGTCAGGCATGTTCGGCGCCCGAGATCGCCTCGGTGTTCAACCGGGCTGGCATCGAGTTCCACCTGATCACCGGCTACCTGAAAGAAGAATACGCCTGGAAGCAGATCGCATCCTGGCTTGCCGCCGTCAAGGTCCGGGCGCAGATCCGCGATTCCCGTTTTGGCATTCTTGGCCATTACTACTGCGGCATGCTCGACGTGTATTCCGACGTAACCAATCTGGCTTCTGTCTTCGGCTGCCACTTTGAACTGCTCGAGATTGACCAGTTACGGCTGCTGCATGAGCAGGTCGAAGAGTCTGCCGCTCAGGCCAAGCGCGTCGTGTTTTCGGAAGAGTTCGCCGTTTCTCCGGATTGCGACGAATACGAGCTTGATCGCGCAGCCAAGACGAGTTGTGCGCTCGACCAATTGGTAGCGAACAACCGCCTCGACGGTATGGCCTACTATTACGAGGGCACGGCCGGTAACGAATCCGAGAACATTGTCACTTCGGTGATTCCGGGCAACACCCTGCTGACCGCTCATCATGTGCCCGTAGCCGGCGAGTGCGAGGTCAAGAATGTGATCGCCATGAAGATCATGGATCTGTTTGGTGCGGGAGGCTCTTTCTCCGAGTTCTATGCCGCCGATTTCATTGATGATGTTGTTTTGTGGGGCCATGACGGACCGGCGCATGCCGGTATCGCCGAGGGGCAGGTTGGCCTTGTGCCGCTACCGGTCTACCACGGCAAACCCGGCAAAGGCTTATCGATCCAGATGAGCGTCAAGCACGGGCCGGTAACACTGTTGTCCGTGGTTGAAGGTCGTCATGGGCAAGTATCGCTGCTCTGCGCCGAAGGTGAGTGCGTGCCGGGGCCGACGCTGCAGATCGGCAATACCAACAGCCGCTATCGCTTCAATTGTTCTGCGCGCGATTTCATCGACAACTGGTCGAAGGCAGGTCCGGCCCATCACACGGCTATCGGTATCGGCCATCTGGCCGACAGCATTTCCAAGCTCGCCATATTGCTGAACATCGGGTACCAGCGTGTCTGAGCCTTCCGGCAACTCTATGCAATCAGCAGAAGGCCCCAAGTTCGTTCTCGAACTCAAGGGAATCCACAAGCGCTTCCCTGGGGTGCGGGCGTTGCAGGATGTTCATTTCCAACTCCGGCCGGGCGAAATCCATGCATTGATGGGCGAGAACGGTGCTGGCAAGTCGACCTTCATCAAGATCATCACCGGCGTACATCAACCCGACGAAGGCGAGATCCTGCTTAATGGAGAGCCAGTCAGTATTCACAATCCGAAGGACAGCCAGCACCGGGGCATCGCGGCGATTTACCAGCACGTCACCTGCTACCCCGACCTGAGCGTGACCGAGAACATCTTCATCGGCCACGAAACGGTCTCGCCATTGACCCGTGCCATCCAGTGGAAGTCAATGCACGAGGAGGCTCGCAAGCTGCTTGCCGAACTCGGCAGCGATATCGACCCCCGTACAGAAATGGGTGCGCTATCTGTTGCCCAACAGCAGATTGTCGAGATCGCCAAGGCGCTGTCGACCAAGGCGCGGATCGTCATCATGGACGAGCCAACCGCGGCGCTGACCAAACGTGAGAGCGAAGAGCTCTATCGCATCACCCTGAAGTTACGGGACAGTGGCGTTTCGGTCATCTTTATCTCGCACCGCTTCGAAGATATGTACCGCTTGGCCAGTCGCGTCACAGTGTTTCGCGACTCGCAGTACATCGGCAGCTGGGACGTCGACAAAATTACCAACGATGATCTCATCATGGCCATGGTCGGCAGGGAAATTACCCAGCTCTTCCCCGAGAAGCGGGCCGAGATTGGCGCCGAGTTGTTGCGAGTCGAGAATCTCGGCAAAGTCGGCCTGTTTTCTGGAATCAATCTAACGCTTCATCAGGGGGAGATTCTCGGACTCACCGGTCTGGTCGGTGCCGGGCGCAGCGAGGTCTGCCAGTCGATTTTCGGCATTCTCCCCGCCGATGCAGGCACCATCTACCTGAAAGGGCAGCCAGTCCGGATCAACCGTCCGAGCGATGCCATCGCTTTGGGCATCGGCTATTTGCCGGAGGACCGCCAGAAACAGGGTTTGGTTCTTTCCTGGGGAATCGGCAAGAACATCAGCCTGCCGATGATCGACGAATTTGCCGGCACCTGGTGGCTGGACGAAAAGAAGGAAGGCAGTGTCGTACGCGACCTGGCCGATTTCGTGAAGGTCAAAGCCGGTGGCATCGAGACCGAAGCGGGAACGCTTTCCGGTGGCAACCAGCAGAAGGTGATTGTCGCCAAACTACTCGGTACCAAACCGAAAGTCATCATCATCGACGAGCCGACCAAGGGGGTCGACGTCGGTGCCAAGGCGGCGATTCACGAAATCATGGGGGAACTCGCCAGCCAAGGCTTTGGCATCATCATGGTTTCGTCGGAGATGCCGGAAGTGCTTGGCATGAGCGACCGCATTGCCGTCATGCGCGAGGGCCGTATCTCAGCCATCCTTGATCGCGACGAGGCGACGCAGGAAAAAATCCTCGAAGCCGCGATGGCTGCCAACTACCACGCACAGGAGCCCCTTCGTGGCTGATACCACCCGTTCATTTCGTGATGCCGGTCTGCTCGGGTTCATCATCGCGCTTTCCGTTCTGGTGCAGATTCTGAACCCGAGTTTCCTGTCACTCGAGAATCTCGCCGACATGGCCAAAAACACGGCCATTCTCTCGATTCTCTCGGTCGGCATGATGCTGGTGATCATCACCCGCGGCATCGACCTGTCAATTGGCGCTACGCTGGCGCTGTCCGGGATGGTCGCAGCGTCGACCGTGGCCATGTGGAGAGATACCCATCCGCTGGTAGCGATTACGCTCGGCATCGGCATTGGCCTCGCCTGCGGCTCCATCGTTGGAGTGCTCGTAGCGAGAGGCAAAGTACTGCCCATTATCGCCTCGCTCGGACTGATGAACATCTTCCGCGGGATCACCTTCCTCGTCAGCGATGGCAAGTGGATCAGCGCCAACCAGATGCCGGCCAGTTTCAAGGGAATCGCCCTGAGTTCCTTTCTTGGAATCAACGCACTGATCTGGATCGCGCTCATCATTTACCTGCTGGCTTGGTGGTTCCTCACCTGGAACCGAATGGGGCGGCAGATCTACGCTGTCGGCAGCAATCCGGAATCAGCACGCGTCAGTGGCATCAACATCGAGCGCACGCTGTACTGGGTCTATACGCTGATGGGCGGACTGTCCGGGCTCGCGGGCGTGCTCTGGGTCTCCAAGTTTGCTTCGGCACAGGGCGATACGGCCATGGGCTTTGAGCTTTCCGTCATTGCGGCCTGCGTTCTCGGTGGCGTCAGCATCGCCGGCGGTTCCGGCAAGATCTCGGGAATCCTCATGGGAACACTGCTACTGGGGATACTCAATAACGCCATGCCGCTGGTGAATGTTTCGCCGTTCTGGCAGACCTTCATCCAGGGCTTGATCATCCTCATCGCTGTGATAATCAACGCCCTCGTCAAGCGCCGTGCAGTGCGCCGGACCATGCAGAAGAGGAATATCTGAAATGGAATTACAACAGCCGTTTTCGCTGAAGCGTTTCTTTCTGCAATGGGAATGGATGCTGGTGCTGATTTTCGTGGCGGTCAACGTGATCAACATGAACCTCTCGCCGTATTACCTTGATGCGGAAGGCCTGCGCGACGCCACCATGTCATTCCTGGACAAGGCGTTCATCGTGTTGCCGATGGTCTTCATCATCATTCTTGGCGATATCGACATCTCGGTCGCATCGATCGTGGCACTGGCCTCGGTGGTCATGGCCGTCTCGTTTCAGGCGGGTGTGCCGATGGCGGCGGCAATGGTCATCTGCCTGTTGGTCGGGACCGCCTGCGGGTTCGTCAATGGCTGGTTGATCGTGCGTTTCAAGGAACTGTCGTCGGTCATCGTGACGCTGGCAACGATGATCATTTTTCGCGGCATCGCCTACATCATTCTCGAGGATCAGTCGGCCGGCAAGTTCCCGGCGTGGTTCAAGTTCCTTGGCTGGGGCTATATCGGCGAGGTGCCGTTCATGTTGATCATGTTCGTTCTCGCCGTGTTGTTCTTCTCATGGGCACTACACAAGACGGCCTTCGGTCGCCGTGTCTATTCGATGGGCAATAACGTTACTGCTGCCCGCTTCTCCGGCATCAACGTGGACGGCATCCGGATCCTGATATTCACGGTGGCAGGATTGATGTCCGGCGTTACCGCGCTTTTTCTAACATCGCGCATGGGCAGTACGCGCCCGAACGTGGCGACCGGCTACGAGTTGGAAGTAATCACGATGGTCGTGCTCGGCGGTGTCAGCACGTCCGGTGGCAAAGGCCGGATGATCGGCGCGGTAATCGCCGTATTCCTGATCGGCTATCTGCGATATGGATTGGGCCTGATCAATATCCCGGCGCAGATACTGCTCATCGTCATTGGCTCTCTGCTGGTGGCGGCGGTATTGGTTCCAAATTTCAAATGGTCGCCGCGCGCGCGCTGAACGATCACCGACCCTGTTTCACCGAGCAAAGGCACGACCGGGGCAGCGCCGAACCGCTGCGTTTGAAGTCGAAGACGCAACTTACCCGTTGAACGATTGACCAGGTTGCATAACTTTTCACTTTTTTGGAGGCGAACAATGAAGAAAATACTGACAGCTGTTGCCATCGCGCTGGCGATTGGCGGATTGACCGTGGCTCATGCCGCGACGACAGCTCCGAGCGGCAAAGCCAAGTACGCAATCATCTTCAAGAATACCGGCAATCCTTACGGCGAGAAGGAAATGGCTGGATTCAAGAAGGCTGCAGATGAAGTTGGTGCCGAGGCGATCCTGAAAGCGCCCGATCAACCAACGGCAGAAGCGCAAATTCAGATGATCGGGGAATTAATTGCCCAAAAAGTCGCCGTCATCGCCATGGTAGGCAACGATCCCGATGCCCTTGAACCGGCCCTGAAAAAGGCGATGAAAGCCGGTATCAAGGTATTGTCGCTCGATTCGGGAGTCAATCCGGCGAGCCGCATGGTCCATATCAACCAGGCGGATCCGGAACGGATCGGCCGTGTGCAGGTGCAGGCAATCGCTGAAATGATCGGCGGCTCGGGTGAAATTGCTGTGCTGAGCGCCACCTCTCAAGCCACCAACCAGAATCTCTGGATCGAGTGGATGAAAAAGGAACTGGCGGAAAACCCGAAGATGAAGAACATCAAGCTCGTGAAAGTCGCCTACGGAGATGATCTGCGTGACAAGAGCGTTGCCGAAATGGAAGGTCTGCTCAAGACCTACCCGAACTTGAAGGGCGTCATCGCTCCAACCACCGTTGCGCTCCAACCACCGTTGGTGTCGCAGCCGCGGGCAAGGTGCTGACCGACAAGGGGCTCAAGGGCAAGGTGCAACTGACTGGTCTTGGTCTGCCATCTGAGATGGCCGAATACATCGAGAGCGGCGTTTGCCAGTGGATGTATTTGTGGAACCCGCTCGATGTTGGTTACCTGGCCGGTTACGCAGCAGATGGGCTGGTAAAGGGCAAGATTACCGGCAAAGTAGGCGACAAGTTTGTGGCCGGGAAATTGGGCGAAAAGAAAGTCATAGCCGATGGTGAAGGAACGCAGGTGATGCTGGGTGATCCCTTCAAGTTCGATGCCAAGAATATTGGCGAGTGGAAGAGCGTGTACTAGCAGTTTTAACACTCAGCGGTGAGTGTCTTGCCCGCCTGTGATCTCTTCACCGGCGGGACTTTTTTGTTGAGATCTCCCCCTTAAAGCGCAAGCGGCGAATGGCATGGACTCGGAAGCCAGCGTGGCGGAGAAACAGATAGCCGAACAATGCCCAGTTTCATCTTGTCGGGGGAGATGCAAAAGCCGCTGACTTCTTCGTGAAATCAACGGCTTTTAATATTTGGCACGCCAGAGACGATGAAACTGGGCGCTGGGTGGAAGTAATTTCGGTCGGCCGACGGTTCGTAACCTATTGTTTTTATGATGAATATTAGAGCATCCCAGAATCGGTAGTGGCGACTAGCTGGTGTTTTCTCGGCACCTGAGTACCTTGCTGCGATTCGGTCTTGTCAGCAAATAAATCATGGGTGACCATGATAAATTGCTGAGTACGAGTTTCGCCCCAGCCTGCAAAAGGCTACATGGCGGGAAGCGAGCTATGGAAATTGGTCGCAAATAACGCTCAATAGAAGCGTGTACGGAGGTAAAGGCTGGCGAAGAAATTTTCATTCAACGGTTCAGCGCCACAGGAACGCGTCCAGCACCAGTTGAGCAGCGCCCAACACATAGACTTCTGCATCCAGTGCCTCGTAACGGATATCGAAATCAAACCCCGGATTGACGGCTTCTTCTGCCGCCTGCTGTATTGGGTCAAGCAACATCTTGCCAAGTTCACCCAGTTCGGCGTAAACGGCAACGCGCCGAATATCCAGTACAAGCATCATGGACGCAATTGCTTTACCAAGCATTCGTGCAGCATCCGAAACACGCTGCCATGCCTCTTTGTTGCCGTTCCTCGCTGCTTCAAGATCGTTTGCCAAGGAATCACGGTTTACCACAGTTTCAAGACATCCTGTTTTGCCGCAACGACAACGCGCTCCGTTCTGAACTGCTGGGAAATGGCCAATTTCGCCTGAGCATCCTCGCTCCCCTTGATAGATCTTGCCATCGATCACAATGCCGACCCCGATGCCGGAACGGATGGTGACGACGAGCATTGAAACTGGCATTTTTTCTTGGCTGGCAATACAGGCAGCGAAACAACGGATATTGTTATCGACAGTCACCGGAAAGCCGGAACGCAAGGCCAGCGTCTCGGCGATTCTTATGTAAGGGACACCTTCGCGTCCAAACAAATGGCTGGGTACGCCAATCCCGGCCCCCTCCAGAGTAAGTCCCTGACGTGCAACTCGGGCCACCGCGTCGCACAAAAGTTGATCGAGAAACTCGATCAGATCATCCGGCGTGGCAAATTGCGGTGTGGCACGTTCAGATTCGAAAAGGCATTCATTTGATAGATTACGTACGTTCAAACGCGCACGCACGTATTCAATGTCGATGCCAAGCGCCGCTGGCTTGGTGGGTGAAAGAGCGTAGACCGTGGCGGATTTACCGGCCTGATTCTGACGTTCATTGCCATAAGGAACGACATAGCCCTGTTCCTCCAGGCGTGTGATGAGCTTGACCGCCGTCGCCCAGCCCATGCCACCACGTCCCGTAATGTCCCGCTTTGAAAGGGGGGATGCAAGCGCCAGTTGGCTCAGGATGCGCCGTTCATTTTCAGTCAATGCCAACTCAGATGCTCCAAGAATTCATGCGCATATCAGGCGTGGTTCCTGATGCGCCGAGGTCGAAGTGATAGAAAGACAGACTCGACACCATAAACGCAAAAAAACCGATTCAAGGCTCTATAGTCGGTCTGAGCTTACTTGTTGACAAGTCAAAATGTCAATGATAATGTCGCCCCGCGATATATCACAAGGCGATAAAACGTTTACGATGGCAAGTATCTGCTTTGAGACGTCTCTCGGCAATAGTTTTTCAAACGCTTCCTACAAGGCTTCAAGCATTCTGATGACATTGGCCGCGCGAGTCTAAGCAGGACATTATCCTAAGTTCACTACTAATCGAGGTAGCAAAGTGTCACCATCCGAACAGCCCAAAGCAAAAATCGAGGTCAAGAACCTGACCAAAAAATTTGGCGACTTGCTGGTGCTTGATCACATCAACTTCAATATACAGAAGGGTGAGATGGTCGCCATCGTCGGACCAACCGGATGCGGAAAAACCACTTTTCTCAATTGCATGTCCAAGTTGACCGATACGACTGAAGGTGACATTTTCATCGATGGCGCTCCAGCCGATCCGGTCAAGCACAATCTGGCTTTCGTGTTCCAGGAACCGACCGCCTTGCCATGGCGGACTGTTGCCGAAAACGTGGTCTATGGCATGGAGGTCAAGGGCGTACCGGAAAAGGAGCGCAAGGAGCGCCTTGATACCATCTTGAACCTCGTTGGTTTGAAGGACACCGCAGACCTGTACCCGAACCAGGTTTCCGCCAGCATGATGCAGCGCATTGCGGTAGCGCGCGCCTTTGCTGTCAATCCGGACCTGTTGCTGATGGACGAGCCTTATGGTCAGCTCGACGTCAAGCTGCGCTTCTACCTCGAGGATGAACTGGTCAAGCTGTGGCAAACGCTTAACAGCACAGTGCTGTTCATTACCCACAACATCGAAGAAGCGGTGTACGTCGCCGACCGGATTCTGGTACTGACCCCCAAGCCGACCAAGGTACGCGCCGAGGTGATTGTCGATCTGCCGCGTCCACGCGACTTCCTGGATCCTAAGTTCGTCGAAATCCGGCGTCAGGTCACCGAACTGATCCGCTGGTGGTAAAGCGCAGTTAATTGAGATTTCTAGAGATTTTCAGGAGATTTTTCTGATGGCGTATCAAACCGTAAAAGCCAAGAAGTCGCTAAAGCTGAGAATCCTGCCCTGGATCAGCCTGACGACCGTTGTTCTGCTCTGGCAGTTCTGCGTTTCGCCACCGGGTGTGAGTGACTGGCGCATCCCCGGCGTGCTGCTGGCCCGCCCCTATGACGTTTTGTTGCTGGGGATCGAAAAGCTGAGCGACGTGAATCCTGACGGTGCAACGCTGATGACCCACGCCTGGGTCAGCCTGCAGGAATCGGTCACCGCCTTTGTCCTCTCCCTGCTCATCGGCCTCCCGCTCGGGCTGTTGATGGGCTGGTTCGGCGTCGTACGCGGCCTGTTCCGCCCAATCTTCGAAATGTGGCGCCCGATCCCTCCGGTGGCCTGGATTCCGCTGACCATTTTCTGGTTCGGTATCGGGATGGAAGGGAAGGTGTTCATCATCCTGCTCGGTGGGATGACGCCGTGCATCATCAACGCCTACATGGGCGTACGCATGACCAACCCAGTGCATATACAGATGGCGCGCACCTTCGGTGCCAGCGACTGGAAGATCTTTACGAGCATCTGCATCCCGTCGGCACTGCCGATGGTTTTCGGCGCGTTGCAGATCGCCCTGGGCAACTGCTGGACGACACTGGTCGCTGCCGAGTTGCTGGCGTCGGATCAGGGCCTGGGTTACCTGATCACGGCTGGCCGCAGTCTTGGACGCACCGATATCGTCGTGCTCGGCATGATCAGTCTGGGCATCACCGGCGTGATCATCTCGCAAATAATTTACCGCATCGAAGCCAAGCTGCTGGCCGGCATCCGCAGATAGGAGAAAAATAAATGAGCGACATGAACCAAGCGGGCCAAAGTAGCCAAACGGTCAGCAACGAAGTCGTTGTTCGCACCAAAGCCAAACGGAATATCACATTCAAATCAGTCATCCGCGACGAACGATTTTTGAATGTCGTTTCGCTGATCATATTTTTCTCTGCCTGGCATTATTTCGCTGCCACCGGCCCCAAGGGAACCAGCGCTGCGCTGGCAACGCCGTGGGACACGCTGACTGGCCTCTATGACATGATGTTCAGTAACCTTGGCGGATCCACGCTGTTCGGCCACACCTGGGATAGCCTGCGCCGGGTACTGATTGGTTTTACGCTGGCTGTCTGTTTCGGTATTCCCTTGGGTTTGCTGCTGGGCATTTCCGAAACGGCAAGCGCTATCCTGCGGCCACTGGTCGACGTCTTCCGCCCGATGCCTCCGCTGGCCTGGATCTCCCTGTCGATCCTGTGGTTCGGCATCGGCGAGGAGCCAAAGATCTTCATCATCTTCCTCGCCTCCTTCATTCCCTCGGTTCTCAACGCCTGCAGTGGCGTGCGCATGATTGAGCCTGAGCTCTACGACGTGGTGCGCGTGATGGGCGGTAATCGTTGGGACGAAATCCGGCAGGTTGTCCTGCCGGCGACCATGCCAGCTATTTCGGCGGGCCTGCAGCTTTCGATCACAGGTGCCTGGATGGGTGTGCTGGCGGCAGAACTGGTGAGTTCGAGTTCCGGCCTTGGTTATCTGATCATCCTCGGTATGGAGAACTCTGATCCTCAGAGTGTTCTCGGAGGCATGGTCATGATCGCCATGGTGGCGTGGGTACTCACCGCGAGCATGGAAAAAATCGACATGATGCTCTGCCCTTGGCGGCGTGAGATCAAGGGCCTTTAAGCGATCTGGAGCGGAGTCGAATCAATGGGCAAGCACGTAAAAATCTCTGCCGAGAATATCTCGATGGAGTTCATTCAGAAAGGAACCCAGCGGGTTCCTGTGCTGAAAGATGTTTCGCTGGAGGTATATGACGAAGAACTGCTCGTCGTACTGGGACCAGGGCAAAGCGGGAAGACCACGCTGCTGCGCATCATCGCCGGCCTGGAAAAACCGACCACCGGTCGCATCACGCTCGACGGCAAGGAGATCGACGGGCCGGGGCCCGATCGCGGACTGGTCTTCCAGTCCTACATGCTGTTCCCGTGGAAAACTGTCGAGGGAAACGTTCGGCTTGGGCTTGAAATGGCGCGCGTCCCCAAGGAAGAGCACGCCGAGACGGTCGCCCGTTACCTTGATCTGGTCGGTCTGAAAGGCTTCGAAAAATACTACCCGCACCAGTTGTCCGGCGGCATGAAGCAGCGCGTCGGGCTGGCACGCGCCTTCTCTACCAATCCCAAAGTCATGCTGATGGACG
>JFJP01036257.1_pt1 | contig 18064 bp, 13 predicted proteins | sample 431651 | NCBI WGS metagenome assembly JFJP01 (sample SAMN02602958, study PRJNA72255) | Microbial mat metagenome, whole genome shotgun sequencing project. | biome: fresh water; feature: sink hole; material: water; isolation source: purple microbial (photo- and chemosynthetic) mats found in...
GCATCCGGCAGATCGAGGCGAAAGCCCTCCGCAGGCTGCGCCACCCGAGACGGAGCCGCAAGCTCAAAGACTATCTGGATAATTAATCAAATCGAATAGAGGGGAATATTATGGTAATGACGGAAGTGTTGGACAAGCTCAAGGCCCTGCAGGATATCCTTGCCCAGAAGAATATTGTCGAGGCGTCGATCGGCGATGCCCCCAAGCTTCTTTCGACCCAGGAAGAACTGCTTGCCCGCCTCAAGAAAGGCTATATCGAAAAAAACGAGCTCTACGAAAAAGTCCGCTTTCATATCGCGGAATTGAAATCCCAGCTGTTCGAAGCCGAATCCGCCCGCGAAAAGGCTGAGAAGGCGATGGACTCGATCAACACCCAGCGCGAGTACGAAGCCTTGGACAAGGAAATCCGCGCCGCCGGCGACAGCGAGCAGTTCGTCCGCAAGGACCTCCAGAAAGAGGAACGCTCCTTCCAGGAACTCGACGAGGAACTGAAGCGCGAAGAAGCCCTGATCAAACAGCAGGAAGATGAGCTCGACGAGCGAAAGCAGAAGCTGTCGGCCGAAATCGCCGCCATGAACAAGGAACTGTCCGCTCTCAATTCGTCCGAGGACGAGGTATCCCCCGGCATCGATCCCGAAACCAAGTTCAAGCTCGAGCGCATCATCAAGAGCAAGCAGGGCGTCGGCATCGTCGCCATCCACGGCAATGTCTGCACCGGCTGTCACATGATCCTTCCCGCCCAGTTCGCGAACGAAGTCCGCATCGGCGACAAGATCGTGTATTGCCCGTATTGCAGCCGCATCCTGTACTACCTCGAAAACGAAGAAGGCGGAAACGAATACTTCAACGAGGAAGACGCCGGCAGCCTTTCCGACCTTGACGATTTCATCGACGAAGACGATGACGGCGAGGGTGACGAGGACGAGGACGAAGAGGGCGACGAAGAAAAGATGGATTACGAGGAATAGCAAGCAGAGGGCAGTGGAGACCGCGGCGTTCCATGACCGGAAACGGTCCGGTGCGTCGAGGAAAGTCCGGGCTCCTTCGGAAATGATGCCGGTTAATGGCCGGGAGGAGACTTCGCAAGGGGTCTTCGACAGACAGTACCACAGAGAATAAACCGCTGCCGAGAAACCTTCGGGTTTCTCGGGGTAAGGGTGAAAAGGCGGGGTAAGAGCCCACCGCGTTTCCGGCGACGGAACGGCATGGTAAACCTCATCAGGAGCAAGGCCTAGCAGCAAAGGGTTTTCCGACCCATTTTTGCGGGTTGGCCGCGAAAGAAACATGGCAACATGTCTTCGCAGATAGATGGTCTCCGGAAAAAACCGGGCTTTACGGCCCGGTTATTTCTCACAGAACCCGGCTTATTCGCCCTCTGCTTTTTTTATATTTTTCCAAAGAGGTTACCAGGCAGTATGAAAATGCACGCACGCGACAGAAAATACCTGCTTTCGGGGCGTCATGGTTTGTTTTCGTCCCGACCCATCCGTGTTTTCATCGTCTTGTCCGTGTTTCTCGCGCTTTTTATGGGTGTCATGCATATCAGAAAAACGAGATCGTTTCTCCCCTCCGTTTCATCCCTGTACGCCGACTGGAATGCGCAAAATTATGAATCCGTGTACGCGAATGCAGGCCTTATACTCAATAAACGTCCGCTTGACGGTTCTGTGCTCGCGCTTCGGGGTTTCGCCTCGTATTATCTTTTTGCCGGCCAAAACGATCCCGCTGCCGCACAAAGTTATCTCGTTTCGGCGATTACCACCCTCCGGAATGCCTGGTACCGTGTTTCAGATTCCGAGAAACCGCAAATAGCCTATGTGCTCGGCAAGGCTTATTACCAGAGGGGTTATTATTACGCCGATCTGGCGGTGAAGTACCTTGATTACGCCTGGAATTCGGGTGTCGAATTCGAGGATCTCGCGGAATTCCGCGGACTGGCATCCTCCCTTCTCGGCGACTACGAAACCGGCATCGCTTCCTTCATCGAAGCCCTTGCCGCGAAACCTTCCGACCTGCTTCTGTATACCTTGGCCCAGAATTATCTGCTCATGAAGGATACCGAAACGGCGAAACAGTATCTCCTTGAAACAATCCGGACAACCGGGGACGAACTCCTCCAGCTCAAATGCCGCTACAATCTCGGTACCATTTTTCTCATGGAGGGGAAGGTGGACGAAGCCAAGGCGGAATTCGACACAATTCTCGAAAAAGAGCCGAATTCTGCTGACGCACATTACGGACTTGGTGTAATATATGAAACTCAGGGAGATCTGATCCGTTCCCGTGCCGAATGGCGGAAGGCGATCAGGATCAATCCGGTACACCCGGGGGCTCGGGCCAAACTGAATTTATAGCAACTGAACAATAACTCGAAGGAGCATCGGTCATGGGTTTTTTCAAAAATCTTTCTGCGGATATCGGTATCGATCTCGGTACCTGTAATACACTTATTTACATTCACGGCAAGGGTATTGTGGTCAATGAGCCTTCCGTAGTCGCCGTGGAACGCGGTACGAAACGTGTCGTAGCCGTCGGTGCCGAAGCGAAACGAATGCTCTGGAAGACCCCCGGCAATATCATCGCCATCCGTCCCCTTAAAGACGGCGTCATCGCCGACATGGACACTACCGAAAAAATGATCCGTTATTTCGTATCGAAAATCATGCCCCGGCACGGACTGATCAAGCCACGCATGGTCATCGGCATCCCCAGCTGCATCACCGACGTCGAGAACCGCGCGGTCAAGGAAAGCGCTTTCAAGGCCGGTGCCCGCGAGGTACAGGTCATCGAGGAATCCCTCGCGGCCGCGATCGGCGCGCAGATACCGATCCACGAACCTGCAGGCCACATGATCTGCGACATCGGCGGCGGTACGACCGAAGTTTCGGTAATCTCCCTCGGCGGCATGGTCGTCACGAACGCCATCCGCCTCGGCGGCGACGAATTCGACCAGGCCATAATCAAGCATGTCCGCTCCGTGCACAACCTTATCATCGGCGAGCAGACCGCGGAGCGGCTCAAGATCGAGATCGGAAACGCCTCTCCCGAAAAAAACATAGAAAAAGTCGAAATCAAGGGAACGGACGCGATTACCGGCCTGCCCAGAAGGCTCGAAATCGACTCGGTCGAAGTCCGTGAAGCGCTCAAGGACCCGATCACCCAGATCGTCGAGGAAATAAAGCGTACTCTCGCCCAAACCCCGCCGGAACTGGCGGCTGACATCGTCGAGCGCGGTATCGTGATGACCGGAGGCGGATCGCTCCTCAAGGGCCTCCCCAAGCTCATTTCGAAGGAAACCGGCGTGCCGGTCATTTTGGCGGAAAATCCGATGGATTGCGTTGCGATTGGTGCCGGTCAGTACTACCAGATCTTACGATAACTTGAACAACTGATGTACAAGCGAAAACTGCAGTTCAAGTTCCGCATCGACGCCTTCCTGCTCGGCATGTACCTCCTGGTTTCGGGAGTGATGCTCGCATTTTCGTCGGGCGGCTTCGTGGTGAACTTCAGGGATATCGGGTTTTCCCTGATGTCCGGAACCCAGCGCGGGGTATATTCCGTCTCTGCGTTTTTTTCGGGGACGATCGCCGCCGTCCGGGAGCTTTCTGATCTCAAACAAAAATATACTGAATTGTCCATCCGTCTCGAGGATTACGAACTTCTGCAGCGTTCCAATGCGGACATCCGCGTCGAAAACGAACGACTCAAGGACCTGCTCGGGTTTTCCGAAAGCGTTTCGATAAAAAACATACCCGCACGCATCATCGGAAGCGATCCAAACAACCTGTATTCCGGAATAACCATCGACCGCGGCGCGAGACACGGCATTCGGAAAAACATGCCGGTCATTTCCTTCCAGGGAAGCAATACCGGACTCGTGGGCAAGATCGTGCAAGTGGGACGAAATACGAGCATGATCATGCCGGTATACGATTATCAATGCTTCGTGGCTTCGCGCTTCGAAACCAGCAGGTACGACGGCCTCGTCAGCGGTCAGGGCGAAAGCGAAAAACCGCTGGTCATGAAATACGTCAAGAAACGGGCCAGGGATGAAATAAAGCTGGGTGACAAAATCATCACCTCCGGCGAAAATTACAATTATCCCGTGGACGTACCGATCGGATTCGTTTCGAAAATTCGCGGTCTCGATTATGAAACCTCCCTCGAGATCGATATCGAACCAGTCATCGATTTTTCGCGCATCGAACATGTATTCGTGCTCGACATGGACATTCCTTCACGGGAGGCGAATTGATGGGTCGAACCATATTCTGGACGATGTTCACCGTCCTTTTTTTCTCCCTTTTCGAGGCGGCAATCCTTTCGAATCTCGCGTTTTTGCCCGTGGTACCCGATCTGGTCCTGCTTGCCGTCGTGTTCGTTTCTTTCATGAATTCACCGGTGACGGGTACGACAGCGGGCTTTTTTTCGGGACTTCTGCTTGATTTTTTCTCAGCCGCACCGGTGGGCCTCAATGCCTTCACCAAGACGGTTACCGGTTACGTCGCCGGACGCCTTTCCGGATCGTTCAACCTGAACCGGCTGTTCATCCCCGCCCTCATGGGCTTTACAGCGACCATCTTCAAGGCTTTTCTCACCTGGCTGCTTTCACTTTTTTTCGGAGATGGTATATTGACGTATCACCTGTATGGCGGCGTTTTCTGGATGGAGGTTCTCGCCAATACGCTGTGTGCTCCGCCGGTTTTCGCGCTGCTCGCCCTTTTTTCGCCGTTATTCGTCGATACTGAAAGGCATCATGCATGAGCAAGGGCGATGACCGTTCATTCCGCATCCTTCTGCTTTCCTTCCTGATTTTTTTCCTCATAGGGCTCTATGCGCTCAAACTTTTTTCGATGCAGATCATCAACGGCGACCTCTATCGCAAACAATCCCAGACAATTTCGCAGCGGTCGAAGAAAATTCCCGCGCAACGAGGCGAAATATTCGACCGGAACGCGACCGTCCCGATGGTTTTGAACATCGACTCGTTCGCGGTCGACCTGACACCCGGCGAAATCCCGCCTGACAGGTTTCCCACAGTTCTTTCGCGCCTCTCGATCCTGCTCGATCTTTCCGTGACATCCATTGAAAAAAAAATTCCTCCCGCAATCAGACGGTCGTTCCAGACTGTCGAAATACGGGCAAACGTTCCGTACACGGTAATCGCCTCGATCGCGGAAACCATAGACGAACTGCCGGGTGTATCATGGCATTCCAAACCGATCCGGAACTATGTGGAAAGCGGATCGATATCCCATGTGCTCGGATACGTCGGGGACATCACCCGCGAAGAACTCAAGATTTTCTACAACAAGGGCTATACGACGAACAGCACCATCGGCAAGGCCGGCATCGAGAAACAATATGACGAGCTCCTGCGCGGGCATGACGGGTTCGAGTACCGAACCGTCGACGTCAAGGGCAAATACATTGAAAACAGCACCTCGATCAAGGCGCCCGAAATGGGAAAAAACCTTATCCTGACAATAGACCGAAAAATTCAGCTCCTTGCCGAGGATGCCCTCGGTGACCGCATCGGGTCGGCCGTGGTTTTGAAGCCCTCCACCGGCGAAATTCTTGCGATGGTTTCCTATCCGTATTTCGACCCGAACCTTTTCGGCCTCGACACATCGAACGACGAATACCAGCGGCTCCTCAACGATCCGAACAATCCCTTGTTGAACCGCGTCGTCAACGCGAGCTATCCGCCGGCCTCCACCTTCAAGATCGTGATGACGACCGCGCTTCTCGAAGAGAACAGCATCTCGCCCGAGAAAAAAATAGACTGTCCCGGCGAGATCGAATACGGCGACCGCATATTCCGTTGTCATATCCGCAGGCCTGGACACGGGCCGATGGACCTGAAAAACGCCCTCGCGCAATCCTGCGACATCTACTATTGGACTACGGGACGCGACAACCTCGGGGTGGACCGGATAGCCTCCTATGCGCAGGAATTCGGATTCGGACAGTCGGCCCAGATAGACTTGCCGAGCCAGACCGAAGGATTCGTTCCGACGCCGCAATGGAAGGAACGGCGCTTTCACGAGCGTTGGCTCGGCGGCGATACCATGAACATGTCGATCGGGCAGGGGTACCTGCTTACGTCCCCGTTGCAGGTCGCCAACACCGTGGCGATGGTCGTCAACGGCGGCACGATTTACAAACCCTTCCTTCTGAAGGAAGTCCGCGACCCGGCGACCAACGCCGTCATTTCGGTTAATCAGGCCACCCCGCTTTTTACCAGCACCATAGGGGATGACGTGTTCTCCCGCGTGCGCGAATACATGCGGTACGTCATCACCGACGGTACCGCCCAATTCCCCATGAAGAACAAGATCGTCCAGCTCGCCGGAAAGACAGGTACGGCGGAAGTTGGTCAGGTGGACCGCTGGCATTCATGGATGGCGGCATATGGACCCTACGACGCATCGCCCGAGGACGCCGTCGTGGTCGTGGTCATGGTCGAGGCATCGAATCCCTGGGAATGGTGGGCCCCGTACGCGACCAACATCATCTTTCAGGGAATTTTCGCCGACCAGTCGTACCAGGAAGCCGTCGACGCCCTCGGTTTCAAGTATCTTGCGGGTCCAAGGGGAAGACAGGAATGAACCTGAAAAACATCACGTACTTCGACTATCTTCTCTTTTTTGCCGTGATTTGCCTGACGATCATCGGCATTTCCTTCATTTATTCCTCGGGCGTCAATTCGGACGGCGTGTCCGTTTCGGGCGAATACATAAAACAGATCATTTGGGCCGTTACCGGGGTTGTTTTTTTATTGACGATAACCTTCGTGGATTACCGGCGGTTCGCCGACCGTACCTTCCTGATTTTCGCCGCCGCGATTTTTCTGCTCGTGTATACCAGGATTTTCGGCCGTTACGTGAACGGTGCGAAAAGCTGGCTCGGTATCGGTGAACTCGGGATTCAGCCCTCGGAGTTCACCAAACTCGTGTACATTCTTTTTTTGGCGTATTATCTCGACCGCTCGGAACATGTCGAAGCCGAATTTTCCCGGTTCGTCAAGGCCGGGCTCATCATGGCCGTACCGATGTTGATGATCCTGTCCCAGCCGGATCTCGGAACCGCATCCGTGTATGTACCCGTTTTCCTCGCCATGTGCTTCGTGGCCGGTGTTCCCCTCCGCTATCTCGGCATGGTTCTCATCGGCGGCGGACTTTCGCTGCTGTTTACCGTACTGCCCTTGTGGGAAACGAATATACTGAAACATCAGGTCCCCGTGCTTCGCATCCTGACCGAAACCCGTTTTACCCTGATCGCTCTCGTCTCGCTCGGGATCATCACCGTACTCGCGATGATAGGCCGCATCATGTTCAAGGCGAAATATTATTACTGGATCGCCTATGGAACCGGCCTGGTTACCCTGGCGCTGCTCGGTTCGCTCGGTGCGTCCCGGGTGCTCAAGGATTACCAGATCATGCGCCTCATCGTGTTTCTCGACCCGAACGTGGATCCGCTCGGTTCCGGCTGGAACATCATCCAGTCGATCACGGCGATCGGCTCCGGAGGCCCGTTCGGGATGGGATTCCTCAAGGGCACTCAAAGCCATTACCGCTTCCTGCCCCAGCAAAGCACCGATTTCATTTTCAGCATCCTTTCCGAGGAATGGGGCTTTCTGGGCGGATTCCTCGTGTTCTCGCTCTATATCGTCATCATCGCGCGCGGTTTCGTCATCATCAGGAAGACCGAGAATTCCTTCGGAATGCTGATCGCTACCGGGATCGTCGCCATGTTTTTCTTCCATTTTATCGTCAATATCGGAATGGTCATGGGCATGATGCCGATTACCGGAATTCCGCTTCTGTTTCTATCCTACGGCGGATCCTCCTTGTGGACCGCCATGATGGCCGCCGGGCTTCTGATGAGCATCAGCATGCGGCGTCTCGACCATTGACAGGGAGTTTTCAATGACACACATAGATCCCGCCTCCGAACTGACCCGCGAGCTCGGTTCCGTATTGAATCCGGTCCGCTATCTCGGCGGCGAATACGGCCAGATCATCAAGGAATCGGCCGACCTTACCTTCGCCCTTTCCTTTCCGGATCTGTACGAGATCGCCATGTCCAATCTGGCGATCAAGATCCTCTATGACGGATTGAACCGGCTTCCCTCGGTCCGCTGCGAGCGGGTGTTCGCACCGGCGCCGGACTTCGAGGAACTGCTCAAACGGAAAAAACTTCCGCTCTATACCCTCGAAAGCGGCATTCCCGTGAACGAAACGGATATCCTGGGCATCAGCATCGGTTACGAGCCGGGCATAACGGGGCTTCTCGCGATTCTCGATACCGGCTGCGTGCCCCTGCATTGCGCGGACCGAACTGAAAGCGATCCCATCGTCCTCGCGGGCGGCTGCGGCATCACCAATCCGGCTCCGTTTTCGCAGTTCATCGACGCCTTCTTCATCGGAGAGGCCGAGGCCGGTCTTTTCCGGCTCGTCGGCGAACTCGCGGTCCTCAAGCGTTCGGGCGCCTCGCGAAGCGATCTTCTCGCCCATATCGCCGCGCATCCGGCCGTATGGACCGCTGGAAAAGACATGGCCCGCAAGAACGGCGCACCGTGCGCCCGTCGGGCGGTGTATGACGGTTTCGGAAATTCCTCAGACCGGGCGGTCTGCTTTCCCGTTCCGCACATGCGCGTCGTGCAGGACCACGGCGTCGTCGAAATCATGCGCGGCTGCCCGAACGGCTGCCGTTTTTGCCATGCGGGAATGTACTACCGGCCGCAGCGGATGATGGGCATCGAGCGCATCCTCTCCGACGTCGATTATCTCGTTCACCGGGGCGGTTACCGCGAAGTGAGCCTCATGTCCCTGTCCTCGGGGGATTACGCGGGCATAGACAACCTCCTTTCGGAGCTTACCGCACGGTATGCGCACAAGAACGTCTCTTTCCAGCTTCCGTCGCTCAAGGTCAACTCCTTCACGCTGCCCCTCCTCGAGAAAATGGCCGAGATCCGCAAGAGCGGGCTTACCTTCGCCGTCGAGACTCCGGTCGACGCCTGGCAGCTGGCGCTCAACAAGGAAGTGTACCGCGACAAGATGGTCGACATAATGCTCGAGGCGAAGCGGCGCGGCTGGAGCAAGGCCAAATTCTATTTCATGGTCGGGCTGCCCGTCGAGAAAGGCGGTAAAAAGGAGGAGGAGGAAATCGTCAATTTCCTCCTCGACATCCAGGACCGTACGCGAATCCAGTGTACGGCCAACATCGGCATATTCATCCCGAAACCGCATACTCCGTACCAATGGTCGAAACAGCTCGATACGGTGGAGGCGGACCGCAAGCTCGGCTTCATCAGGCGTTCGCTGCCTCCCGGAAAATTCAAGGTGAGCACGCCCTGGTCCTTCAATTCATTCACCGAAGCGATGATGTCGCGGGGCGACAGGCGGGTAGGGGACATCATCCTCGAAGCGTACAAGCGCGGATGCAGGCTCGACGCCTGGGACGACTGGGCGAAGCCCGAAGTCTGGCGCGCGGTCATCTCGGAAGCGTCCTGGGACGTCGCCGCGGAAACGACCCGCGAACGATCCCTCGACGAGGTGCTGCCCTGGGACGGGGTGAATCTCGGCGTGACCAAGGATTTCCTGAAGCGCGAAAAAACCAGGTCGGACCGCGAGGAGCTTACACGGGCATGCTCGCTCGACTGCGTCGAACCATGCGGAGTGTGCGGCGGAAAAACTGCCGTGCAGGTCGAGGAATCGAAGCCTGAAACGAATAACGGACTCGCGCTTCCCGAAATGCCCGCGCGCCCGGGCGAAGCCAGCCACCGTGTCGTGGTATCCTTCACGAAGAAAAAGGAAGCCGCTTTCATACCGCATCTCAGCCTCATCGAAATCTGGCACAAGGCCTTCCAGCGTTCCGGGCTTCCGGTCATTTTCACCGAGGGGTTCAATCCGATGCCGCGCTTCGAGATCGCCCAGAGTCTTTCGCTCGGCGTCGGCTCCGACGAGGAAATCGCTTCGTTCATGTTCGACCGCGAAATCGGAGTCGACGAAATCATGGCGGCCATGAACGAATCTCTTCCCGGAAATCTCCGCATCACGCGGGCCTTCGTCTATCCATTGACCAAACAGATACGGCGCGAAGCCCTCACCAAATTTCTGTGGGGCAACAGCTACGTCTATTCATTTTACGATAAAAACGTCATGGATGCCGTTTTCGCCGATTCGCGCTTTACCGGTTTCGTCGCCGCCCATCCCGGCTCCATGCTGTCGGTGTTCGCTTCCCGGGATTCTTCCGTGAACGTACGTCTGCCGTTCCATTCGGACCGCCCGTTCCGGAACCTGATCGCCGAGATCGCAATTCTGCCGATCCATGAAGTCGTCAAAATTCACAAGACCGCGAGCCTTGCCTTCAATCCCGATCCGTCGGGCGAACCTGTCGATTTTTTCGAAGCCTTCATACCCGTGGCGGAAATGAACCGCCGACTGGTTGCCGAAGAAAAGGCGTCCGGGAAATAACGGTTCATGGTCTGTATCTGTATGGATACATTCCTTCCCGATGAATGCATTGGTAGACAGAACATACATTATGCGCAGTTAAATAAATACAAAAAATGGGTGTAACGGATGGAAGGCGCCCCAACCCCTTTCGGGGCAACGATTTGTTTCAATACAGAATTATGGATGTACCGTACTGAGACCCGCAACGACGGCCATCAGGCAGAACAGGCAGGCCAGAACCTTCCAGTCGATATAATTCAGATACGTAGAGGACGGAGGAACCGCGAACATGGAAGCAAGTGCCGCGAAAACCGAAATGGCGAGTACGGTTTCATTTTTGAGGAAACCGATGATTCTTCCGGTACGCAGTCCTTGTTTTACCAGACCGAAGTTTGGCAAGCGAGCACCTCCGAAAGCTGCCGTTCGAAACCGGCGGTGACGGGAATGTCCAGTATGACCCGGACGGGATTCCCGTTGAGGACGACCGCCCGGTCGGCGAGAGCCGCGGCTTCGCGGATGTCGTGGGTGACGGCGATGACCGTACGTTTTTCATCGGCTTGAAGCGTCTTTACGATATCGATGAGCTGCGCCTTGATCGCGGGATCCTGCGACTGGAACGGTTCGTCCATCAACAGTATCGGTGCGGGAAAGGAAAAGGCGCGCGCGATGGCCGCCCTCTGTCTTTCGCCTCCCGACAGTTTACCCGGAAATTCCCCTGCCCGCTTGATCAGCCCGACTTTCTCGAGATATGCGAGGGCACGGTCCCTGCGTTCCGGGCCAGTGCTTTGGCCGCCGGTTCCTTGAAGCGCGAGAGTGATGTTTTTTTCGAGGCTGCACCAGGGCAGGAGACGGGGTTCCTGGAAAATGTACGACACCTGCGCGTTGTTTTTTTCGAGCGCGATGGAATCGAGCAATGTCGTCTTGCCGCAGCCCGACGGCCCGAGAATCACGGTCGTCGAATGATCCGCGAAGTCGATCGAGAAATCGTCATAAACTGTTCTTGTTCCGTAAACTACGGTGAGTCCCGATACCTTCATGCGCGTATCCCTTCCTGTTTGCTGCGGCGCAAGGCGATCGAAAGCAGGAAGCCGAACAGGAGTTCGGTGAGGACGCTGAGCAGGATTGCCGTCAGGGTAAGCGAAAACACGCGGGCCGTTTCGAGATGTACCTTCGCCGTCTGCATTGCGGCTCCGATGCCGAACCGGGGCGATCCGAGTATTTCTCCGGCGACGACAACCTTCCAGGTCAGGCCGAGCGAGGCCCCCGCTCCTCCGAGAAAATACGGCAGTGCCGAAGGCAGCTGGATATGGATGAGGACGTCGCGACGCCTGAAATGGTAGATACGGGACATGTCTAGCAGTTTATCGTCACTGCTCCGCACTCCCTGCGCGATCGCCTCCGTCATTACGGGAACAGTCATGAGCACCGAAACGAAAACCGGCACGAGGGACGAGCCGAACCACAGGAGGGCTATCAAAATGAACGAGACGACCGGTGTCGCCTTGATGATGGTCATCCAGGGGCGGATGACCGCGGAAAAAGACGGATACATGCCCGAGCCAAGGCCGAGGATGGAGGAAAAGGCGAGAGAAACGAGAAAAGCGAGGATGCCGCGCCAGCAGGTTGCCGCGAGCATCCGCGCGAAAGCGGGATCGCCCGCGAGGCGGAGACTGTCGGCCAGGACCGCCGCAGGGGAAGGCAGGATGAACGGCGAGGCTATCGCAAGGACAGCGATCTGCCACACCGCGACGAGCACTGCCGCCGAAACGGTTCCCGTCAGAAATCCCTTACGGGTCATTTGAAATAGAATCCGTCATCGGGAAGCCTGCCGCCGACAGCCTCGGGCGCGAATTCCAGGAATACGGAAAGCAGTTTTTCGATGGATGCCCGCCCCTCGCCCGCCGCCAGGAATACATAATTGCTCGCCGGGATCGCTTTTGCCGCGATCGGCGCCTTGAGGCCGAGTCCGGCTTTTTCGACGTATGGGCCGGCCGCATCGGGATTCGCGACGGTCCAGGCTATCGACGCGCGGTAGGCTTCGAGGAATTTTCGTACGGTCCGGGGATATTGTTTCGCATAATCGGTTCGAATGACGCAGACGGTCATGGGAAAATCATCCCCGAGGCCGTTCGACTTCCACACATCGCGGAGAAGTATCGCGCGGCGTACCGGCTTGTCGCCTTTCGCTCCGTTCATGACAGCGATGGTCGCAAACGGTTCCGGCACGAGTGCGTACTCTATCTTGCCGCCGATGAGCGCCGCGCCGATTTCCGTGGCGGGAATCGAATAATCGAGGATTATCGAACCGGTGGCGAGTCCCGATTTTTCCATCAAGGCGCGCAACACGTATTCCGGAGTGGCGCCCTGCCCCACCACCGACACCGTCTTTCCGGCGAGATCGGCGAGGTTCCTGACCGAGTCGTCCCTCGTTACGAGCGATATCATGCCGTTGCCGACGACCGCACCGAGAACAACGGATCCGCTCTGCAGGTTGTGGAGTTTTGCCGCGACGTTCGGGGGAAGTATGCCGATGTCGATTTCTCCCTTGAGCAGTTTGGGCAGAAGTACGTCGACGGATCCGGCTGCTTCGAATGAAACTGCGGTTCCGTTTCCAAGGTCCGGAGGATTCCCGAAGAGATATGCCATTCCGATGCCCGACGATCCGACGAGCGCCGCCGCACGGAGGGTTTCGGGCGGAGTTTCCTCCGGGGTTGCCCTGAGCGAAGCCATATTTTCCGTCGTTGTGTCTTTTTTGCCTGATGCGAGGCAAAAACCGGTTATCAGTGTCAACAGGATCAATCCTGAAAGTATTCGTTTCATGTATGTCACTCCATGCGGGTAAAGCTGAGTGACTATAGCATTTTTTCGGTCGAATGTTCCAGCGGACAAAAAAAAGGCGCCGTCCCCGCAGGCAGGAACGGCACCCTTTTCTTTGGATCACGCGACGCGTCTTATTTCGCGGGCTTCTTGGCCGGGGCTTTTTTCGCCGAAGCGGTTTTTTGGGCTACTGCCTTAACCGGCGCTTTTACTGCCGCTGCAGGTTTCTTTGCCGCGACTTTCGCAGGTTTTTTCGCAACGGGTTTTTTTACCGCGATTTTTTTGTCGGCCGCGGGTTTAGCGGCGGCTTTTGCGGGTTTTGTCGCCGTCTTCTTGGCTGCCGCAGGTTTTTTCGCCGCAGCTTTTTTAGCTGCCGGTTTACCGGACTTCGCCTTCGATGCGGCCTTGTTGTCCTCGATCACGACCTGTGCGGCCGCAAGGCGGGCTACCGGTACGCGGAAGGGCGACGCCGAGACGTAGTCCATGCCGGCACGGCTGCAGAACTTGACGGAGGCGGAATCGCCGCCGTGTTCGCCGCAGATGCCGACTTTCAGCTTGGCACGGGTCGCGCGTCCTTTTTCGATGCCCATTTTTACGAGCATGCCCACGCCGGCCTGGTCGAGGCTCTGGAAGGGATCGTCGCGGAAAATGCCGGTCTTGCGTTCGTCGATGTAATCGCCGAGGAACTTTCCGGCGTCGTCACGGCTCATGCCGAGAGTCATCTGGGTAAGGTCGTTCGTACCGAAGGAGAAGAACTCGGCCGTTTCGGCGATTTCGTTCGCCAGGAGAGCCGCGCGCGGGGTTTCGATCATGGTACCGACAAGGTATTTGACCGGGACGCCGAGCTTCTTTATGACCGATTCCGCGGTCGAACGGGTAAGGACTTCCAGAAGCTTGTATTCCTTCGCGTCGATGACGAGCGGAATCATGATTTCCGGTAAAACCACCGTTCCTTTTTTCGTCACGTTGCAGGCGGCGGTAATGATGGCGGTTACCTGCATTTCGAGAATTTCGGGATAGGTTACGGCGAGGCGACAGCCGCGGTGCCCGAGCATCGGATTCAGTTCATGCAGTTTTTCGACCCGCTGCTTGACGATTTCGAAGCTGACGTCCGCTGCCTTCGCGAGGCTTTTTTGTCCGGCTTCGTCGTGGGGAACGAACTCGTGGAGAGGCGGATCGATGAGCCTGATGGTCACGCCGAGTCCGTCCATTGCCTTGAAAATACCCTCGAAATCCTTGATCTGGTACGGAAGAAGCTTTGCAAGCGCCTTTTTGCGGGTCTCGATTGAATCCGCGATGATCATCTGGCGGATCGCGAGGATGCGTTCCTCGGTTTCGAAGAACATATGTTCCGTGCGGCAGAGTCCTATGCCTTCCGCTCCGAGTTTGCGCGCGTTGATCGCATCGTCAGGGGTGTCGGCATTGGTCCGGACCTTGATCTTGCGGACTTCGTCGGCCCATTTCATCAGGGTCTCATACGCCGCGGGGAGTTTCGGCGCGACGAGTTTGAGTTCGCCCGAATATACGCTTCCGGTGGAACCGTCGAGGGTGATGAAATCCCCTTCCTTGACGGTGAAGGCCCCGGCCGTGAAGATTTTCTTTTCGTAGTCGATATTGAGCTTTTCGCAGCCGACGATGCAGCTTTTTCCCCATCCACGGGCGACAACCGCCGCATGACTGGTCTTTCCGCCGGTTGCGGTCAGGATGCCCTGAGCGGCGTGCATGCCGCCGACGTCCTCGGGGCTGGTTTCCTTGCGGACGAGGATAGCCTTTTCGCCGTTCTTCGCGAGTTCTTCGGTCTTTGCGGCGGAAAAGCATACTTTACCGCAGGCCGCACCGGGGACCGCATCGATTCCCTGTACGATGAAGGAAGCCTTGAGCTGCGCCGTCTGTGTCTTGTCTATTGCGGGATAGAAAATACCCTCGATATCGCTCGTCTTGATGCGGCTTATGGCGGTTTCCTTGTCGATGAGCTTTTCGGCGACCATATCGACTGCAATCTTGAATGAGGCTCCGGGAGAACGCTTGCCCGTGCGGCACTGGAGCATGTAGAGCTTTCCCTCTTCGACGGTAAACTCGAGGTCCTGCATGTCCTTGTAGTGCTTTTCGAGGGTCTTGCGCACATCGCACAACTGCTTGTATGCCTTGGGATCCTTTTTTTCGAAATCCGAGAGTTTGATCGGGGTGCGGATGCCGGCGACGACATCCTCGCCCTGCGCGTTTACGAGGTAATCGCCGTAAAAGACGTTTTCACCGGTATTCGGGTCGCGGGTGAAGCAGACTCCGGTGCCCGAAGTGTCACCTTTGTTTCCGTATACCATCTGTACGATGTTGACCGCCGTTCCCTTGACGCCGAAGAGTTTTTCGACTTTGCGGTAGGTAACCGCTTTTTCTGCCATCCAGGAGCCGAAAACGGCACCGGTGGCGCCCCAGAGCTGTTCGAGAGGATCCTGGGGGAAGTCTTTCTTGATGGCTTTCTTGTACAAGGCCTTGAAATCGCCGATGAGTACGGCGAGTTCGTCCTCGTTCACGTCGGTATCGCCGATCTTGATGCCTTCGGCGATGCCGAGGCGCTTGCGGGTCAGCTTTTCCTTGACGTTGAGGAAGGCGTGGTCGAATTCCTCACGGTTCATGCCCATGCCGGTCGATCCGTACATCATGATGAAGCGGCGGTAAGCATCGAGCGCGAACCGGCGGTTGCCGGTTTTTTTGGCGATACCTTCCATGGAAGCGTCGGTGAGGCCGAGATTGAGGATGGTTTCCATCATGCCGGGCATCGAGACGGGGGCTCCCGAGCGGACGGACACGAGCAGGGGATCGGCGGGATCACCCAGTTTCTTCCCGGTTATTTTTTCGAGTTTCCTGACATGTTTGGCTACTTCTTCCTTGAGCCCGTCAGGATACTTTTTTCCGTTCTTGTAGAAGAGGTCGCAGACTTCTGTGGTAATCGTGAAACCGGCAGGGACCGGAAGACCGATTTTGGTCATTTCGGCAAGGCCAGCGCCTTTTCCGCCCAGAAGCTCTTTTTTGGTTCCGTCGCCTTCGGCTTCCCGGTCACCAAAAAAATACACAAATTTGCTCTTCGCCATAATCTTTATTTCTCCTTATGATCATAAACCCGTCAGCAATACGCCAAAGTGTAACTTGTGTATTATCTCCTGTCAACTTATACTGGTCCCAACGTGAAACGGACAAGACTGTTTTTATCCATATTTAGTTCTTTTGTTCTTCCCGCTTTTTTTTCCGGTTGCGCCGGTATCGATCGGGCGCCGGACACGGAGGTTTTGCCGCCCGCGCCGTCCGTGACCGTATCTCCCGTCGGTGAGGCCGGGAACCATCCCCCTGCCGGCAATCCAGCCCTGCCCGACCTACCCGAACCGTTTTTACCGGTTCCGGAACCTTCGGTGCTCGAGCTCACCTTCGCGGGCGACATCATGGCGCATACCGTAAACTACAGCATGAAGGAATACGGGCGGATATATGACGACGTTCGTGGACTTCTGACCGCGGATGACCTGACTTTCGGCAATCTCGAGACACCGGTCGAGGATACCCTGCCCCTTTCCACCTACCCCCGGTTCAATGTGCATACACCGTATCTCGCGGCGGCGGTGTCGGGCGGTTTCGACGTGTTTTCGCTCGCGAACAACCATTCGAATGATCAGGGTACGAAAGGAATCTCCGGTACACTGACGGCGGCGGCGGCTTTCGGTCCGCTGATTTTTTCGTCCGGTCTCAAAAAAACCGCGACCGATGCCGCCGAACCGGTTCTTATCGAAAAAAACGGCTGGAGGATTCTCTTTCTGTCGGTTACCGAAATCCTCAATGCCCACGATGCCGCCGGAAAACTCGTATATTACATCTCTCCGACGGAAACCTCCCGTACGGCTTTCCTTGCCGAACTCGTTCGCATGCGGCAGGAAAATCCCTGCGACGCCTTCGTGCTTTCCCTTCATCTTTCCGAGAGCGAATACGGACGGACGGTAACGGAAGCGAAAAAAACCTGGTTCAGGAGGCTTGCCGCTTCAGGGATCGATGTGGTTTGGGCCCACCACCCCCATGTCATGCAGGGCTGGGAGACGGTCGATCTTCCTTCCCTGGTTCCACCCGTTGATATCCCGCCAACAACAGGAGATGCCGGACCTCGCCACGTTCTTTTCATGTATTCCATGGGGAATTTCATTTCGGGTCAACGGGAGTTTCCGGCTACGGACAATCCGAAGGGCTTGCGCGAATATACCGGAGATGCGGTGCTCCTGCAGGTGCGTCTGACCCGCACGGGACAGACGGGCTATGATACCATGCATGTAGCGGCCGTACCCGTTACGAACTATACCGACCCTGAACACGGCGTCGTCGTCAGGCATTTTACCGCAGAATTCATGGAAAGCCTCCCGCCCGGCCTGCAGCCGTATTTCCGCAAGCGGAGCGAGCTTATGCGGGCGTATCTTCCGTTATTGCCCACAACGCCGACAAGGGATATACTCGTACCATGAAACCCCATGATTTACCGGTATATCAGCAAAAGAAACGCATTCTCGACATGCTCGAGCGCAACCAGGTCATCGTCGTCGAGAGCCCCACCGGTTCGGGAAAGACCACCCAGCTCCCCATAATCCTGCACGAAGCCGGCTACACTTCGAGCGGCATGATAGGCGTAACCCAGCCCCGCCGCATCGCCGCCCTCTCCGTCAGCGAATTCATCTCGAAACAGCTCGGCACCCCGATGCCCGGCCTCGTCGGCTACAAGATGCGCTTCGAGGACAAGACCGACCAGTCCACCC
>JFJP01005515.1_pt1 | contig 18061 bp, 20 predicted proteins | sample 431651 | NCBI WGS metagenome assembly JFJP01 (sample SAMN02602958, study PRJNA72255) | Microbial mat metagenome, whole genome shotgun sequencing project. | biome: fresh water; feature: sink hole; material: water; isolation source: purple microbial (photo- and chemosynthetic) mats found in...
CCGGCGCGCTGGCTTTCCCAGACCATCTGGCCCAGGCAGTCCATGGCTTCGTGGTGGGCATCGTGCAGCGAATCGAGGCGGTGCGTCAGCAGTTCCACCGCCTGGCGAATGCCGCGCGGCTGGTCTATGCTGCATTGCTCGCTGATCGACAGGTGCATCGACAAGTGCAAAAAGGCGTTGCTTTTGCCCTCTTCTGGCCGGGCCATGGCGGCCAGCGCAGCGTCCAGGTCAGCCAGCTCAGCGTGGTATTCAGGGTGTTCGTCAAGCCACAAGGAAGCTATTGTTTCAATAGCTTCAAGCGCTTGTCCTGCTTGGGCTTTGGCGTAAACAGAGCAAAAAAAACGGCGAACATCGGCTTGCGAGGGATTGAACATGCGGTTGGCAACAGGGCCTGGGTGGGTGGTGGATGGACAATGGCTGCGGTGATTTTATGCATGCGCGCCAAGTGCAGCAGGGCCTCAGCTTCAGGGACAATCCGGCCCTGAAATCTGCTGCATTGCCTGACTCATGTCGCTTGCCCCCTGTTAACCCGAGAATGAAAACCATGCTAGCCAAACGCATCATCCCTTGCCTTGACGTCACCGGTGGACGGGTGGTCAAAGGTGTCAATTTTGTTGAACTGCGCGATGCCGGCGACCCGGTGGAGATTGCCGCGCGTTACAACGAGCAGGGTGCCGATGAGCTGACGTTTCTGGACATCACGGCCACCAGCGACGGGCGCGACCTGATTTTGCACATCATCGAAGCCGTGGCCAGCCAGGTGTTCATTCCGCTCACAGTGGGTGGTGGCGTGCGCACCGTGGAGGACGTGCGCCGCCTGCTCAACGCCGGGGCCGACAAGACCAGCTTCAACTCGGCGGCGATTGCCAATCCCCAGGTCATCCGGGATGCCTCGCGCAAGTATGGCGCGCAGTGCATCGTGGTGGCCATTGATGCCAAGCGCCGCAGTGCTGTGGATGCCCAGCGCCTGGACGCGCAGGGGCGGGTGCTGGGCGAGGGCTGGGATGTGTATAGCCACGGCGGGCGCCAGAACACCGGGCTCGACGCGGTGGCCTGGGCCACGCAAATGGCCGAGTTCGGCGCGGGCGAGATTTTGCTCACCAGCATGGACCGCGATGGCACCAAGGCCGGTTTTGACCTGGCGCTGACCCGTGCTGTCAGCGATGCGGTGAGTGTGCCGGTGATCGCCTCCGGCGGCGTGGGCACGCTCGACCACCTGGCCGATGGCATCCAGCTCGGCGGGGCCGATGCGGTGCTGGCCGCCAGCATCTTCCACTATGGTGAGTTCACCGTGGCGCAAGCCAAGGCACGCATGGCCGAGCGCGGCATTCCTGTACGGTTTTAAGCATGTTTTAGGCCTCTAGCTCTTTCTGGTATTGCGCTGTCAGCTCTACTATTTAAAGTGCTGCAAATCGCCGACAATGCCGCCATGAATTACCTCGACACGATCAAATGGGACGCGCAAGGCCTGGTGCCGGTGATCGCGCAAGAGCAAAGCTCGGGCGATGTGCTGATGTTGGCCTGGATGAACCGCGAGGCCTTGCAAAAGACCGCCGAGTTGGGTCGTGCGGTGTATTTCAGTCGTTCACGCAACAAGCTGTGGTTCAAGGGCGAAGAGTCGGGCCATGTGCAAACCGTGCACGAAATTCGCATCGATTGCGACGCCGACGTGCTGCTGCTCAAGGTCACGCAGACGGGTCACAGCCCTGGCATAGCCTGCCATACCGGCCGCCACAGCTGCTTTTTCAGCGTGTACGACAATGGCGAATGGCGCGCTGTGGATCCGGTGCTGAAAGATCCGCAGAGCATTTACCACTAGCTGCGGCTGGCCTGGCTGGCTGCGTGTTCAAACCCTGGGTTCTCGCCTGTGCCAGGACGGCAAATCAAATCAACTGTGCTATATGTCAAACCATCGCTCCACCACTGACACGCTGACTGAACTGGCCGACGTGATCGAAAGTCGCCTGCCCGCGCGCGGTGGTGATCCGCAGGCCAGTTATGTGGCACGACTGCTGCACAAAGGTCCCGACAGTTTCTTGAAGAAGATCGGCGAGGAAGCCACCGAGGTGGTGATGGCCGCCAAGGATGCCGACCACGGTGGCGACACCGCCAAAGTTGTTTATGAAGTGGCCGACCTGTGGTTTCATTGCATGGTGGCGCTGGCGCATTACGGCTTGCGTCCGGCCGATGTGCTGGCCGAGCTCGATCGCCGCGCCGGCACCAGTGGCATCGAAGAAAAAGCCTTGCGCAAAGTGGTACAGCGCGATGCCGAAGTGGCGGGGGTTGCACCATGACGCAAGACTTCAGCCGTCACGAGCCCTCGCCCGGTGCTGTGGATGGAACTGATTTGCAGCGGCTCAGTGCGCTCAATACCGTAGGCACCATCAGCTATGTATTGCACTTGATCGTGGCGGTGAGTGCGCTGATCCCTGGTGGCCAGTTTGGCCCGGTGCTGCTGATTGCCGCGCTGGTGCTGGATCTGGTCAAGCGCGACGATGCGCGTGGCACCTGGCACGCCTCGCATTTCAGCTGGCGCATTCGCACCGTCATCATCGCCGCGGTGCTGTACCTGGTCACCGTGCCGCTGTGGTTCCTGTTTGTCGTGCCGGGCTGGATCGCCTGGATTTTGATTTCAATCTGGTTTTTGTACCGCATCGTGACCGGCATGCTGCGCATGAACAAAGGCCTGCCGATGGAGACCACTCAGTGATGGAACGCACCGTCTATACCGACCCCGATTGCCTGTTTTGCAAGATTGCAGCTGGCCAGATTCCGTCCAAAATGGTTTATCAGGACGACGAGTTCTATGCGTTTCATGACATTCACCCGTCAGCGCCGGTGCATTTTCTGATCATTCCGCGGTTGCATATCGCGTCGATGGCGCTGCTGACCGAGGAGCATGCCCCGATGATGGGGCGCATGATGGCGCTGATACCCAGGCTTGCGTTGCAGGAAGGTTGCCGGCCCTATCCTGCGGGCGGCTTTCGTATGGTTTGCAACACTGGCGCGGACGGTGCGCAGGACATTCATCACCTGCACATCCACATCATGGGTGGTCCAAGGCCCTGGCTGCGGGGTTAAATTGGTTTCGCGCGCAGCCACCACAGGGCCTGCCGCTTAAAATTCGCGTCCTTCTTCAGGAGATTGCAATGGGTTCGTTTTCTATTTGGCACTGGTTGATTGTTTTGGCCATTGTGGTGATTGTGTTTGGTACCAAGAAGCTCAAAAATATTGGCAGCGATCTCGGCGGTGCCGTCAAGGGCTTCAAGGATGGCATGAAAGACGGCGGTACTGCACCAGAGGACAAGCCTGCTGCACCGTCGCAAGTGGCCAATGCCACATCTGCCACTGACAAGACCACGATCGACGTGGAAGCCAAGCAAAAGTCCTGAGGCTGATGGATGTTTGTGATGCAGGTTTCGCATGATTGATCTGGGTATTTCCAAGCTGGCGCTGATTGGTGCGGTGGCGCTGATCGTCATCGGTCCCGAGAAGCTGCCCGGTGTTGCCCGCATGGCCGGCACCCTTCTGGGCAAGGCACAGCGTTACATGTCAGATGTCAAGGCCGAGGTCAGCCGCTCCATGGCGCTCGATGAGCTCAAAAAGATGAAGGAAACCGTGCAAAGCGCTGCGCAGGACGTGCAACAGTCGATCCAGTCCAGCGCCTCCGACTTTGAAAAATCATGGGCCGAGACCACCGGCATGGCCAGCAGTCTGCCAGAGCCGGTGCCTGAGTATCGGCATCCGAAAAAGAACTGGCGGCTCAAGCAGGGGGCCATGCCAAACTGGTACAAGGCGCGTGCCGGCGTTCGCAAACAGGTTCAGTCGGGGGCGGCCCGGGTGGCGCGCCATCGGCCCATCAAGTTTCATTAATGACCGATTCCTCGAAAAAAGAAGACGAACTGGCGGGCACTGAGCAGCCGTTTGTGCAGCACCTGGTGGAACTGCGCGATCGCCTGGTCAAAGCGGCTGTCTCCATTGTGGTGGTGGCAGTAATTCTGGCAGTTTTCCCCGGGCCTGCAGCGTTGTACGACATGATGGCCGCGCCGCTGGTGGCGCATTTGCCCAAGGGCTCCACGCTGATCGCCACCTCGGTTATTTCGCCGTTCATGGTACCGCTCAAGGTGATGCTGGTGGCAGCATTCCTGATTGCCTTGCCGGTGGTGCTGTACCAAATTTGGGCGTTTGTGGCACCGGGTCTGTATTCTCACGAGAAAAAACTGGTGCTGCCGCTGGTGGTGTCGAGCACGGTGCTGTTTTTTATCGGCGTGGCGTTTTGCTATTTCTTTGTATTTGGCCGGGTGTTTGCCTTCATCCAGAGTTTTGCCCCCAAAAGCATTACCGCCTCGCCCGACATCGAGGCCTACCTGGATTTTGTGCTGTCGATGTTCCTGGCCTTTGGCATGGCGTTTGAGGTGCCGGTGGTGGTGGTGGTGTTGGCGCGCATGGGCATTTTCAGTATCCAGAAACTGAAAGACTTTCGGGGTTATTTTGTGGTGCTGGCTTTTATCATTGCGGCCATCGTGACCCCGCCCGATGTGGTGTCGCAACTGGCACTGGCGGTGCCGATGTGCCTGCTGTATGAAATTGGCATTTGGGCTGCGCAGATTTTCATCCGCCACACCAAGGCACCCGAAGATGAATCTGCAGCCGCGCCATCCTCCTGAACGTTATTGCACTGGCTGGCGTGGTTTGGGGCGGATGCCTGGTGCAATTTGCAGGTTGATTTTGTCGGCTGCACGCTGAATCTCAAACGTCGCACCGCTGCCGGGCTTCAGGGCCGCCACGGCGGTCAGCAACTCAGGCACGTTGTGGACATCCTGCCCTGCCACACCGGTCACCACGTCACCCGGCTTCATGCCGCCCTTGGCTGCCGGGCCGTTTTGCAACACGCCCGTGATGATGACCCCCTGTTTGGCATCCACGCCAAACGTTTGCGCCAGTTCAGGGGTAAGTTCGTTGGGTTCCACGCCAATCCAGCCGCGGGTCACCTGACCATCTTTAACGATGCCTTCCAGCACCATTTTGGCGGTCGATACGGGAATCGCAAAGCCAATGCCCATGCTGCCGCCCGAACGTGAGTAAATGGCGGTGTTGATGCCCAGCAGGTTGCCGTTGGTATCGACCAGCGCACCGCCCGAATTTCCCGGGTTGATGGCGGCATCGGTCTGGATGAAGTTCTCAAACGTGTTGATCCCCAACTGGTTGCGCCCGAGTGCACTGACGATGCCGCTGGTGACGGTCTGGCCAACACCGAATGGATTGCCAATGGCCAGCACCTGGTCGCCCACTTGCAAGCTGTTGGCGTTGCCCAGCACGATCACCGGCAGTCGGTCCAGGTCGATTTTCAGCACTGCCAGATCGGACTCGGGGTCGGTGCCAATGACTTTGGCTCGCGCGTGACGGCTGTCGTTGAGGATGACCTCGATCTCGTCGGCACTCTCGACCACATGGTTGTTGGTCAGGACGTAGCCGTCGGCGCTGACGATCACGCCACTGCCCAGCCCAACCTGGCGCTCATCGGGCTGCTCACCGAAGAAAAACTTGAACCAGGGGTCGTTGCTGTGGACGTTGGGGCGGGCGTTTTTGCTGGTGTTGATGCTGACGACGGCTGAGGAGGCCCTTTTGGCAGCCAGCCGGAAACTGCCTGCCGGCATGGCCGTGTCACTGGCTACCGGTGCTTCGATCACCGCCACCGTGCTGCTGGCCAGGCCGCGCGGGCTCAGCCAGCCGGGTTTGAGCGTGGCGACAACAAAATAAGCGGCCAGCAGCACGGTGACCGATTGGGAAAACAACAGCCAAAAACGTTTCATGGACAATCGCGGGGCTAAATCCGGCCTTAGAGCAGAGGTTGGGGTTCTCGGCAAATTGTAGGTGTCGTGTCAATTTTCAATGTCAAGGCCAGCACAAATCATTCGGGTTGACCCCGCCGCACCAGCCAAACCGGTGCTGGGCGCGCCCTGCAATGGCTGCGGCGTGTGTTGCCTGATGGAGCCCTGCCCGCTGGGCGTGCTGCTGTCTGGGCGGCGACACGGTGCCTGTCTGGCACTGCGTTGGCAAGCTGAGTTGCGGCAATACCGCTGCGGGGCCATCACCGAGCCCGAGGTCGTGTTGCAGGCGCGTTTGCCGACTGGCCTGAGTTGGCTGTCGCCGTGGCTCGCGCGGCTGCTGGCACGCTGGGCGCGGCGCTGGGTGGCTGCAGGGCTTGGCTGCGATTGCGATGTAGAAGCGTCACCGGGGCAATTGCCGCCCTGAACCATGTAGCGCTGGCGCGTCACGGTTGCCTCGGCGGGTTGCTGTTCAGCCAGACCTGCCTGCGCGGACTTATGATCAGACACCATGTTGAAGAACGCGTTGCCATGATTTCCCGCCAAGCACTTTTGCAGGCCTTTGATGATTTGTTGCAGCCTGCGCGTTTCAAGGACTACGGTCCCAATGGCCTGCAGGTGGAAGGCAGCGCCACCGTCCATAAGATCGTCTCGGGGGTCACTGCCAGCCGCGCGCTGATTGAGGCGGCCATTGCCGCGCAGGCGGATGCCATCTTTGTCCACCATGGGTTGTTCTGGCGTGGTCAGGATGGCTGTGTGACGGGGTGGATGAAACAGCGCCTGGCTTTGCTGCTGGCGCACGACATCAACCTGTTCGCGTACCACCTGCCGCTGGATGCGCATCCCGAACTGGGCAACAACGCCCAATTGGGGCGACAACTCGGGCTGGTGAGTCAGGCACGCTTTGGTGAGCAAGACCTCGGGTTTTTGGGGCAGCGCGCAGATGGCGGCCAATTTGCCACTGCCGAGGCCTTGGCAGCCCATCTGGAATTTATACTAAAACGGCCTGTAACCCTTGTTGGTAAATCGCAGGGAGCTATTAATAAAATAGCGTGGTGCAGCGGCGGTGGGCAAGGCTATTTTGAGTCGGCCATCGCCGCAGGCGCGGCTGCCTTCATCACCGGCGAGATTTCCGAGCCACAGGCGCATTACGCGCGCGAATGTGGCGTGGTGTATTTTGCCTGCGGTCACCACGCGACTGAACGCTATGGCGCGCCGGCAGTTGCTGCGCAGGTGGCGGCTGAACTGGGCTTGCAGCACGCGTTTGTGGATATCGACAACCCCGCCTGAGCATTCTGAACGGCCGGATCTTCCCGTCGGCCACACCGGTTCGCAGTTGCGACCAGAAAGTTTTTCATATGTCTTTGCCGATTGCCATCACCCTGGGCGACCCCGCCGGGATAGGCCCTGAAACCATCGTCAAGGCCTTTCGCGATGCGCCCGAGCTGACACGCGGTTGCTTCGTGGCAGGCGACTTGGCGACGCTGCGCCGTGCTGCGCGGGTGGTTGCTGGCGATGCGGTGCAACTGCCGGTGGCGTTGCTGACGGATGCCAAAGAGGCGTTTGCCTGCCCACCCCGGTGCATTCCGGTACTGCAAATTGCTGCTGCCGAGAATCCGGCAGCAGCCGAGCCCGTCGCGTTTGGTCAATTGAGTGCGCGTGCCGGGCAGATGGCGGGCGATTGCGTGGTGTGGGCGGCCAATGCCGCGCTGCGCGGTGAGGTGTCGGCGCTGGTGACAGCGCCTTTGAACAAGGCGGCGCTGGCGCTGGCGGGCGCGCCGCACAATGCCTATCCCGGCCACACCGAGATGCTGCAGGCGCTGGCGGCTGCGCACACCGGGCAAACGCTGGCGCAACTGCCGGTGCGCATGATGCTGGCCAATGATGAACTTCGTGTGGTGCTGGTCAGCATCCACGTGGCCCTGCGCGACGCCATTGCCGCCGTGACTTTTGACAACGTGCTGCAAACCCTGTTGATCACCCACCACGCGCTGCTGCCGGTGCTGGGGCGTGCGCCGCGCATTGGTGTGGCCGGCCTCAATCCACATGCCGGCGAAGGCGGCATGTTTGGCACTGAAGAGCTGTACATCATTGACCCTGCTGTTCGCGCGGCGCGCCTGCAGGGTCTGAAGGTCAGCGATCCGTTGGCACCTGATACGGTGTTCATGCGCGCCCGTGCCAAGGCCAATCAACCGGGCGAATTTGATGTGGTGTTGGCCATGTACCACGACCAGGGTTTGATCCCGGTGAAATACCTCGGCGTGGACAAGGGAGTGAACGTCACGCTGGGTTTGCCGCTGGTGCGCACCAGCCCGGACCACGGCACCGCGTTTGACATCGCTGGTACCGGTGAGGCTGATGCTTCCAGCCTCATTGAGGCCATCCGCATGGCCAGACAACTGGTGCAAAATATTTGAAAAAGACTACCACAGCCCTTTATTTAAAAGGGTTAGTTGCTATTATTTATGATTTCTTTTGTTTCAGGCTGTCACGAATCTCGCGCAACAGCAGCACATCTTCCGCAGTCACTGGCGCGGGTGCTGGTGCAGCGGGCGGTGTTTCTCTTTTGAGCCGGTTGACTTGCTTGATCATCATGAAGATGACAAAGGCCAGGATGGTGAAGTTCACGGCAACGGTGATGAAGTTGCCATACGCAAAGACCGGAACCCCGGCTTTTTTCAGTGCATCGAGCGTGGTCGCCGTACCAGCTGGAACCTGCCCCAAAACAACAAACAGGTTGGAAAAGTCGAGCTTGCCAACCACCGCGCCAATCAGCGGCATGATCAGATCATTGACGACCGAGTCAACAATCTTGCCAAAGGCACCACCGATGATCACGCCAACGGCCAGATCCATCACATTGCCCTTGACGGCAAACTCTTTAAACTCAGTCATCATGCCCATGGCGCATTCCTTTGCGATATATCAAGAATCTTTACGAGGGAGCCGATTGTGCGACATCCAAACCGTCTGAAACACCCGTTTCATGCGGGTTAACCAGCTTTTTTGCACCAGAGTTGCTCGGCTACAATTAATCGTTGCAAGTAATTATGGCCATTATCAACGAGGTTTTTCATGAGTGAAGTTTTAGCCAATAGCAGTTCTATTGATGCCGACAAGCGAACCTGGCTGATTGCGTCCGGTTGTGTTGGTGCTGTCGGTGCGGCGGCGGCCGTTGTGCCGTTTGTCAGTTCATTCCAGCCTTCCGAAAAAGCCAAGGCTGCGGGTGCCGCTGTTGAGGCCGATATTTCGGCACTCAAGCCCGGCGAAAAAATGACTGTCGAGTGGCGCGGCAAGCCAGTCTGGATTCTTCACCGCACCCCAGAGCAACTCGCTGCCTTGCCCAAGCTCGATAGCCAACTGGCAGACCCTGATTCCACCCGCAAGCCAGCCGAACAGGCACCGGCCTATGCGCGCAATCCGACACGTTCCATCAAGCCTGAGTATTTGGTGACCGTGGGAATCTGCACTCACCTTGGATGTTCGCCGTCGGACAAGTTGGCCGCCGGCCCGCAGCCCTCGCTACCGGATGACTGGCAAGGCGGTTTTCTTTGTCCTTGTCACGGCTCCACCTTTGATCTGGCCGGACGAGTATTCAAGAACAAGCCGGCACCCGACAATCTGGAAGTGCCCCCGCATATGTACCTTTCAGAAACCAAGCTGCTCATCGGCGAAGACAAAAAAGCTTAAGGACTCTCAAAATGGCTGAATTCCACGACATCTCGCCCAATGCGCCCATGGCTGCAAAGGCACTTAACTGGGTTGACAACCGTTTCCCGCTGTCAAAGCTCTTCAAAGAGCACATGAGCGAGTACTATGCACCCAAGAATTTCAACATCTGGTACATCTTCGGATCACTGTCACTGCTGGTATTTGTGATTCAGATCGTCACCGGCATCTTTCTGGTGATGCATTACAAGCCTGATGCAGCGCTGGCTTTTGGCTCGGTGGAGTACATCATGCGTGATGTTCCCTGGGGCTGGTTGATTCGCTACATGCACTCGACGGGTGCTTCAGCGTTCTTCGTCATGGTCTATCTGCACATGTTCCGCGGCCTGATGTATGGCAGCTACCGCAAACCACGTGAGTTGATCTGGCTTTTTGGCTGCGGCATTTTCCTGGCGCTGATGGCAGAAGCGTTCATGGGCTATCTGCTGCCATGGGGCCAGATGAGCTACTGGGGCGCGCAGGTGATCGTGAACCTCTTTTCCGCCATTCCTTTTGTCGGCCCCGATCTGGCCTTGTTGATTCGTGGCGACTTTGTGGTGGGTGATGCCACCCTCAATCGTTTCTTCAGCTTCCACGTGATCGCCGTGCCCTTGGTCCTGCTGGGCCTGGTTGTGGCGCACATCATTGCGCTGCATGAAGTTGGTTCCAACAACCCGGACGGTGTCGAGATCAAGGCCACCAAAGATGCCAACGGCATTCCGCTGGATGGCATTCCGTTCCATCCCTATTACTCGGTGCATGACATTTTTGGTGTCAGCGTGTTCCTGTTTGTGTTCTCGGCCATTGTTTTCTTTGCGCCAGAAATGGGTGGCTACTTCCTGGAGTACAACAACTTCATCCCTGCCAACCCGTTCCAGACACCCTTGCACATTGCACCGGTCTGGTATTTCACGCCGTTTTACTCCATGCTGCGTGCGGTGACCACCGAGTTGATGTATGTGCTGATGGCTTGTGTGGTGCTGGGTGCTGCTTTGGCGGTTTTCAAGATCAAGATGCCAGCTTTGTTCAAAGCGGTCATTGTCGGTGGAGCCGTCGTGGTCCTGGGCATGATGATGTCGATTGATGCCAAGTTCTGGGGCGTGGTTGCCATGGGTGGCGGTGTTGTGATCCTGTTCTTCTTGCCGTGGCTCGATAACAGTCTGGCGAAGTCGATTCGGTATCGGCCGAGTTGGCACAAATACCTGTACGCAGTGTTCGTTGTTAACTTCTTGGTGTTAGGCTATCTTGGCATGTTGCCGCCGTCTGATTTGGGTGGTCGCGTTTCGCAAGTTGGCACCCTGTTTTACTTTGGTTTCTTTTTGCTGATGCCTTGGTGGAGCCGGATTGGAACCTTCAAGCCCGTGCCGAGTCGCGTCACTTTCACGGCTCATTGATACGGAGAATTTTCATGATGAACATGGGTTTTACCAAAAAAATAGTCATTGGCCTGGCAGCGGTTGTCGGACTCTCGTTGCCTGCTTTTGCGAGTGAAGGTGGTCCTGCTTGGGATAAGGCACCTGATCGCATCCATGACATGGCGGCTTTGCAAAATGGGGCGAAGATTTTTGTCAACTATTGTTTGAGTTGTCATTCGGCTGCTTTCATGCGTTACACGCGCCTGCAGGACATTGGTTTGACGCAAGAACAAATCAAAAGCAATTTGTTGTTGACCGATTCCAAAATTGGCGACACCATGGTCTCGGCGATTGACCCCAAGCAAGCCAAAGTCTGGTTTGGTGTCAATCCGCCTGACCTGACCGTCATTGCCCGTTCTCGTGCTGGTCAAAATGGTACCGGGGCAGATTACCTCTACACCTACATGCGTGGTTTTTTCCGTGATGCAACCAGTCCCACAGGGTGGAACAACAAGGTTTTCACCAATGTTGGAATGCCTCATGTTTTGTGGGAGTTACAAGGTAACCGTGAAGCTATTCATGATCCCAAGACGCATGAGTTGACTGGCTTCAAGCAAATCACACCCGGTACGATGACGGAAGCCCAGTACGACACCGCCATCGGTGACCTGGTGGGGTATTTGCAGTGGATGGGTGAGCCTGCCCAGACAACGCGGCAACGCCTTGGCATGTGGGTGCTGGCTTTTCTGGCCGTCTTTACGGTGATCACATGGCGCTTGAATAAGGCTTACTGGAAAGACATCAAGTGAGCATTGGTTGGCCCGGGTAATGCTTGTAGTGTGGCCCGGTTAATAGAGAGTGGGATGGCATTCAGCCACCCGCTCTTTTTTTATTTTTAAGGAATTTCCCGCCATGATGGTGCTTTACTCGGGTACGACGTGCCCATTTTCTCATCGTTGCCGTTTTGTGCTGTTCGAAAAGGGCATGGATTTTGAAATTCGGGATGTTGACTTGTATAACAAGCCCGAGGACATCAGTGTGATGAATCCCTATGGTCAGGTGCCGATCCTGGTGGAGCGTGATTTGATTTTGTACGAGTCAAACATCATCAACGAGTACATCGATGAGCGCTTCCCGCACCCCCAGTTGATGCCGGGCGACCCAGTCGATCGCGCCCGAGTACGCCTGTTTCTGCTAAATTTTGAGAAAGAACTCTTCATCCATGTGACAACACTGGAGTCCCGCACTGCCAAAGTGAACGAAAAAGCACTGGAAAAGGCACGCGTGCATATTCGAGAGCGTCTGACGCAACTGGCGCCCGTCTTTTTGAAGAATAAGTTCATGTTGGGTGATGGATTCTCGATGCTGGACGTGGCCATTGCACCTTTGCTTTGGCGTTTGGACTATTACGGCATCGAACTCAGCAAGAACGCCGCACCGCTACTGAAATATGCAGAGCGGATATTTTCTCGCCCAGCTTATATCGAGGCGCTGACGCCCTCTGAGAAGGTCATGCGCAAGTAGGTGCTGAAAAATGGCAAATGAACAGAATCAAGATGCCACGTCAACGCGCCCGTACCTCGTTCGGGCCCTGCATGAGTGGTGCTGTGATAATGGTTTTACGCCCTACATCACCGTTGCTGTAGATGCGTCGGTGCAGGTTCCAAGGGAATACGTCGAGAATGGCGAGATTGTGCTCAATATCGGTTTTGATGCGACAACGGCTTTGCGTATGAGCAATGACTACGTTGAGTTCAAAGCCCGTTTTTCTGGGGCAGTGCGCGACATCATGGTTCCAATGGATCATGTCATTGCTATTTTTTCGCGTGAAAGTGGACAGGGCATGGCATTTCCAAAACCGGATGGTCCAGCACTTAGTAGGTCGGCAGTGAAGGAGACTCCCCGGTCCGTGGTGTCACTGGCGCGGACCGCAACGCCTGCGGATGCTGCAACGAATCCAGATGGGAAAGCACAGCTAGCCACTGCGGATGCGGGCGTTGATGCCCCGTTGCCCCATGCAACGGCCGTGCCGTCAGCCAGACAAAAACCGTCTTTGACGCGTATTAAATAGCGGCACTATGGGTCTTGGTGCGCTTTTTCAGTCATGTAAAATAACTGAAGTGCCGATTTAGCTCAGTTGGTAGAGCAACCGCCTTGTAAGCGGTAGGTCATCAGTTCGAATCCGATAATCGGCACCATTTCATTCCTGCACCTGCTTCTTCTCTTGCTGTCGCACTTTGAGTCTGATCGTTTTTACTGGCAGGTTTTGGTTTCGCAAGTGAGCCTCAAACGCAGGTAGCAGTTGGCGCAGTTTGGCCGCCGTGGTGGTGTTGGACAACAGCATGCACCACACACCGTCTTCCAGTGGCCCGCATTGCACGCTGCCTTGGAGTGCCAGCGGAATGAGCGGTTTGATCGCTTGTAGTCGGTCATTTGATTCTTTTTGGATCGCCATCAACTTTGCCAGACTTGGGCTGTTCTGGCTGGCTTGCAACAAGGTGAGTGATGCGCGATGCGGATTCATGCGTTTTGAGTGGATAACAAATGCAATTGATCATTACCGATGCCTGGTTGGCGAAATCTCGTGCACTTCATCTGTCAGGCAGTCAGTTATTGGGTGTGTTTGTACTGGCGGCGTTGTTCGTGATGCTGTCGGCTCTGGGCCTTTATCACTGGGTCTTCTTGAAGGGCGCGCGCGAAGGTTGGCCCATTATCGGGTCTTTGATCCAGGTGATGGCCAAGGATGAATTTGACCAGCGCGACAGGTTCCTGCGGCAGAATCTTGATGTCATGGCGCGTCAATTGGGCGAGCTGCAGGCCAAGTTGACGCAGCTTGAATCGTTGGGGGATCGAGTATCCGGGTTGGCTGGGGTCAGTCCCGCGACAACTCAGGCTGCTGATGCACGAGGTGGCGTTCAAATTGGTGCCAGGACGTTGACAATTGATGAGGTCAAGGCGGCCATGGACGACCTTGAAAGACTGACGCATCAACGAACAGACCTGCTGACCGTGTTGGAGTCACGTCTGTTTGAGCGCAAGATGAAAACCATGTTGATGCCAACACAGCGGCCGGTGACCGATGGCGATATTGGTTCTGCGTTCGGTTGGCGGCTCGACCCGGTGAGCGGGCAATCCGCGTTGCATACCGGACTTGATTTTCCAGCTGCGGTGGGTACGCCCATCTTGGCTGCGGCAGGTGGGGTTGTTGTCACACAGATGTATCACCCTGAATATGGGACCATGCTGGACATTGATCACGGCACCGACCTGGTGACGCGTTATGCCCATGCGTCCAAAGCGTTGGTCAAAGTGGGTGATTTGATCCGACGTGGGCAAAAAATCGCCGAGGTCGGCAACAGTGGTCGATCGACTGGTGCCCATCTTCATTTTGAGGTGCTGGTGCAGGGCATTCCGCAAGACCCGCAAAAATTTTTGACTGCGGGTGAGCATCTGGGAGAGCGGCGCCTGGCATCGCTTGATCGCAAACCCAATGCCGTGGCGAAATTGCCTCAGTGAGCCTTGATTCTGACCTGGCGGCGCAAAGCTAAAATCAGCCCAAAGCGGTTCACGCTGCGTATGCGAGCCAGAGCTTGCGGTACGCCGGTTAATCCCCATTTCAGATAGATTGTAAAAAGGACTGCGCTGTAGGTTTGCCATGAATGGCGCACACCGAAAGCCTTGTATTCATGGCCACCAACTTCCTCACCAAAATTTTTGGCAGTCGCAATGACCGCCTGCTTAAAAAATACCGCCACGCCGTTGTCAAGATCAACGCGCTGGAGGCGGGTTTTGAGAAGCTTTCCGACGATGCCTTGCGCGCCAAGACGGACGAACTCAAGCAGCGCATCATCCAAGGCGCTGTGCTCGATGATTTGCTGCCTGAAGCCTTTGCGGTGGTGCGGGAGGGCTCCAAGCGCGTCATGAAGATGCGTCACTTTGATGTGCAGTTGCTTGGTGGCATGTCGCTGCACTACGGCAAGATTTCTGAAATGGGCACGGGTGAAGGCAAGACGCTGACAGCGACACTGCCTGTTTATCTCAACGCCCTTACTGGCAAGGGTGTCCATGTAGTCACCGTCAACGATTACCTCGCCAATCGTGATGCGCAATGGATGGGCAAGCTCTACAACTTTCTGGGGCTATCGGTGGGTATCAATCTGCCCAACATGTCGCGCGAAGAAAAGCAGGCTGCCTACCGCGCCGACATCACCTACGGCACCAACAACGAATACGGCTTTGATTACCTGCGCGACAACATGGTCTATGAGGCCGCCGATCGCGTGCAGCACGGGCTGAATTACGCCATCGTCGATGAGGTGGACTCGATCCTGATCGACGAGGCACGCACACCGCTGATCATCAGCGGCCAGGCCGAAGACCAAACCGATCTGTACCTGTCGATCAAACGAGTCGTGCCCAAGCTTGAAATGCAGGAAGGCGAAGCGGATCCGCACACCGGTCTGGGCATCACCAAAGAAGGCGACTTCACGATTGACGAGAAGAGTCACCAGGTGTTTCTGACCGAACGCGGCCATGAAAACTCTGAGCGCATCCTGTTTGAACTGGGCCTGCTACCTGAAGGGGCCAGCCTGTATGACCCCTCCAACATCACGCTGATGCATCATTTGTATGCTGCGCTGCGTGCTCAGCACTTGTATCACCGTGATCAGCACTATGTGGTGCAGGCCGGTGAAGTGGTCATTGTGGACGAGTTCACCGGGCGATTGATGACCGGCAGGCGTTGGAGTGACGGCCTGCACCAGGCGGTGGAGGCCAAGGAAGGTGTGGCCATCCAGCCTGAAAACCAGACCATGGCATCAATCACTTTCCAGAATTATTTCCGTCTTTACAGCAAACTGGCCGGTATGACGGGCACGGCCGATACCGAAGCCTACGAATTTCAGGAAATTTACGGGCTTGAAACTGTGGTGATTCCGCCCAATCAGCCCAGTCGCCGTGATGACCAGCTTGATCGGGTCTATAAAACCACCGCTGAAAAGTACAACGCCGCGATTCAGGACATTCGCGAATGTTATGAGCGGGGGCAACCGGTGTTGGTCGGCACCACCTCCATCGAGAACTCCGAAGTCATTGCGCAGTTGCTGGAAAAAGAAAAGCTACCGCACCAGGTGCTTAACGCCAAGCAACACGCGCGTGAGGCCGATATCGTGGCGCAGGCGGGTCGTACCAAAATGATCACCATTGCCACCAACATGGCAGGCCGGGGCACCGATATCGTGCTCGGCGGCAACATCAGCAAGTTGATTGAGGCCATTGAACTGGATGAAACGCTTGACGCTGCGCAAAGGCAGACTCAGCTCGATGCTTTGCGCGCCCAGTGGACCAAAGACCACGAGCTTGTCACCAGCCTGGGTGGTTTGCGCATCATCGCCACCGAACGGCATGAGTCGCGCCGCATTGACAACCAATTGCGTGGTCGCTCAGGCCGTCAGGGCGATCCCGGTTCGTCGCGGTTTTACCTGAGCCTGGACGACTCGCTGATGCGTATTTTTGCCGGCGATCGCGTCAAGGCCATCATGGATCGCCTCAAAATGCCCGAAGGCGAGGCCATTGAAGCCGGCATTGTGACGCGCAGCATCGAAAGTGCCCAGCGCAAGGTGGAGGCGCGCAACTTTGACATGCGCAAGCAATTGCTGGAATACGACGATGTGTCAAATGACCAGCGCAAGGTGATTTACCAGCAGCGCAACGAAATTCTTGATGCCACCGATCTTTCGGCGCAAGTTCAGTCGCTGCGTGAGGGCTGTTTTCAGGACATCGTGCGTCAATATGTGCCAGTTGAGTCCGTTGAAGAGCAGTGGAATTTGCCAGCGCTTGAAAAGCTGCTGCAAGACGAGTGGCAAATCACACTCGCGCTGCAGCACCAGGTCAATGCGGCCAGTGCCATCACCGATCATGATTTGCTTGATACCGTGGTCAAACACGCCAACCAGGCGTTTGAGACCAAGGTGGCGCAGGTGGGTAACGACAACTTCACCCAGTTTGAGCGCATGGTGTTGCTGCAAAGCATCGACACCAACTGGCGCGACCACTTGAGCGCGCTGGACTATCTGCGCCAGGGCATTCATTTGCGTGGCTACGCGCAGAAACAACCCAAGCAGGAATACAAGCGCGAGGCGTTTGAGCTGTTTGGCCAGATGCTCGACGCGGTGAAGAACGAAGTCACGAAAGTGCTGATGACAGTACGTATCCAGTCCAACGAAGAGGCCAGTCGGGCAGCGGCCGAACTGGAAAGCCGTGCCGAGCACATGACCAATGTGACCTACAGCGCACCCACTGAAACCGGCGAAGTGCAAACCACGGTGGATGCGGAAACGATCGCCAAGGCGGTGCCACGGGTGGGTCGTAACGATCCCTGTCCTTGCGGTAGCGGTAAAAAATACAAACACTGCCACGGCAAGCTGGCGTGACATGAATGCACAGCAAAATCGGGCCTTGTGCCCGATTTTTTCGTTCCAGATTTCACCAACATCACACTTTTCCCGAGAGAAAAACCATGCCTGTCAACCTTTCTGCTCCCAATCCTGCTGAATTATTTCCTATTGCTGGCGTGCGCATTGGTGTCACTGAAGCGGGTATTCGCAAAGCCAACCGCAAGGATTTGACCGTTGTCTTGATCGATGCGCAGGCCTCAGTGGCCGGCGTGTTCACGCAAAACCGCTTTTGTGCCGCACCGGTGCAAATTTGCCGTGAGCATCTGGCGCAGAGCGGCACCCAGGGCCAGGACATCCGCGCCATGCTGATCAATACCGGCAATGCCAATGCGGGCACCGGTGCCGATGGGCTGGCACGCGCCATGAGCACCTGCGCTGCACTGGCGGCGCGCGTGGGCTTGTCAGCGCAGCAGGTATTGCCGTTTTCTACCGGTGTCATCATGGAGACCCTGCCGATTGAGCGCATCGAAGCCGGGCTCGATGCGGCCATAGCCGATGCCCGTCCAGACCACTGGCTGCGCGCCGCTGAGGCCATCATGACCACCGATACCGTGGCCAAAGCCTTTGGCGCACAGGTGATGATCGACGGGGCACTGGTCAGCGTCACCGGCATCAGCAAAGGCGCGGGCATGATTCGCCCCAACATGGCCACCATGCTGGGTTTCATGGCGACCGATGCCTGCATAAGCCCGGCCCTGATGAAGCAACTGGCCAC
>JFJP01014035.1_pt1 | contig 18056 bp, 17 predicted proteins | sample 431651 | NCBI WGS metagenome assembly JFJP01 (sample SAMN02602958, study PRJNA72255) | Microbial mat metagenome, whole genome shotgun sequencing project. | biome: fresh water; feature: sink hole; material: water; isolation source: purple microbial (photo- and chemosynthetic) mats found in...
CTAAATTCTATGATGAAGGCACATTTTCGATTTATCAATTTCGCCAAACTCTATTACAAACCTCATCCAGTTATGATGTTAAAGCAATAGTTGATGCCGAACCCGCTATCCGTCAATTATTGAAGTTAGATTTTGAGCCTAAAGTCTCAAAAACAATTTATCAAACCTTCCGCCAAACTGTTAACCAAACCCTCAAAACCCATTTATTACCGATGACGGAAACTCAAGCGGATGAGATTATGCAACAGTATAGTCAAGCGCGGGTTTATTTGGAAAAAACTTTGGCACAGGAAGCGGAGGAGAAAATTCAAAATAATGCTAAATCTCATTCGGAAGTGAATCAAAAGATTAACGAATATAATCAAATTGTTTCGGAAATTAATAGTTGTTTACAGTCAATGCAACTGTTTGAACACTTATTACCGACTATTGCTAATTCTAGCGTTAGTGATGAACAGTTTGATTTCTAATTAGACTCTAAAAACCCCGGTTTCTCAAAGAAACCGGGGTTTTGGGTACACCGAATTATAATAATTTTAATATTGACAAAATATTGTTATAACTCTAAAATATATATAAGGATTATTGCCTTCTATTATAATAATCAAAAAATTAATCCTTATTTCCTGGACTTTTAAAAATAACCATGAACAATATAGAAAAAATTTACACTTTATATTTTGCAATTGATGATCTAACAAATATAATTTGTGGTATTATTAAGAACTGTTTAATAAATTCTGGACTAAAGCCAAAAATCAATACTCTAATTTAAACTATGATCTTGTTTGTGAAATTGGGGCAGCTAACTGGAAGGCAGAGGAAGAATTTGGGAGAATTGCCTCAGCCATAAATAATTCTTTAGGTAAATTAGAAAGTGATCGGAATGTACAATTGATTTATTACCTCTGGTTTGCTTTAAATTTAGCTTTGGTTGAATATGCTTTTACCTGTCCCACAGCTAATAGTCATAACCTGTATTCCGAGATGGAAAATAGGTTAAAATTGGGTTATGAAAAATATTTGTCATTGTCCCAATCTAATCTTGAAGATTGGCAGAATCTTGATTTGAGCATTAAGTCAAAATTGGGAGAATTTTAAAGGTGGTAAGCTGTTGAGCATCTAAATTGGTTGTTAGGAAATCGTTAAACCCTTGTAGTGTGAGCGTCCTCCCCTCGCTGTAGTGTGAGCGTCCTCCCTCGCTAGAGCGTCCTCCCTCGCTGTAGTGTGAGCGTCCTCCCTCGCTGTAGTGTGAGCGTCCTCGCTCGCTAGTTTATCTGATTTAGTTTAAGCTGCTGTTCAACATTCTAACAACACAGCCTAGCGAGCGAGGACGCTCGCACTACTACCAACATTAATTATAGTTTTTGATCTTCGGTGGATTATGATCTATAATTAAAACATGGAACAATCGTTGAATTATCGGTAAAACCATGAATAAAACTCCTAGAATTTTTATTCCCCCAGAAGTCAGAAAATATGTATTTGGACGGGACAATTGTCAATGTAAAAGTTGTGGGAAAAGAGAAAATGAAGCCCAACTAACTGTTGATCATATTATTCCCTTATCCAAAGGGGGGTCTAACGATATTAGTAATTTACAAACTTTGTGTTTTCAATGTAATCAAAAAAAGAAAGCCGATCTTGATCCCCGTTTCAAACGGAACTTCACAAATTGAAAATTGATCCCAAAACTGATAAAATAGTAAATGCAGACTACCCGAGTCGGGATTTTAACTGTAAAAATGATAAATCCGCTTAGAAAAAAACTGCACTACTTAGTGGATCAGATCTCCGAAGAAGACTTAGGAAAAGCATGGAAATCCTTGCAAACCCTAATTTATGATACCTATATGCTCAAAGCCATTCAAGAAGCTAAGGAAAATCTCAGACCAGGGGATTCCTTAACCTATGATGAAGCCCTACAAATGCTGCATTTTGAGTATAATCGATCCAGCACTAGCCATCCAGAACATCCTACTTATCGCCCGATGCCAAAAAATGAGTAAATAAATAACCCGGTCGTGACTCTCGATGTTCGCTATGGTCGTTCTTTTATCCATGACCTGATGAACTTAGAAGCATCAGCTTATTCTAGGGTCTATCATTTTGTGTTTTTGGAATTTAAAAATGTTAACAATATCAAAGATTTACCGGAACTTAAAGCTTTAGGTTCCAGCGCTATTTTTTATCGATTTACTTTAGAAAATCATTTAATCGGAATTGAAGTCACCGGTCAAATTGTTAAATTCGTCCGTATTTTACCAAAACCTCATCTATAGAGTAGGAGGATTCTTGATTCGGAGTTTTGCACCCATTTCTTTGGTAAGATGGGTAACACCTGATCTGTTCATCTGGGAGTAGAGAATCGCATGAGTCGGGGAGACGGTCGAAAGCTGAAACTCATGGTCGTCGATGACGAACCAGACAACTTAGATTTGTTGTTTCGGACATTTCGCCGGGACTTCCAAGTGTTCAAGGCCGACAGCGCCCTCAAAGCTCTGCAAATTCTCGACGACGAGGGTGAAATGGCTGTGATTATTTCCGATCAACGAATGCCAGAAATGAACGGAACCGAATTTCTCGGTAAAACCGTCGAACGTTTTCCAGACACCATTCGGATTCTGTTAACCGGATATACGGATGTCGAAGACCTTGTGGAAGCGATTAACTCTGGCCAAGTTTTCAAATATATCACCAAACCTTGGAATCCCGAAGAACTAAAGTCTGTAATTCAACAAGCTTCGGAAACGTACAAATTCTTCAAACAAAGGACAAACACCCTGCGGCGCGCTCTGCGTCGGGAATCTCTCTATAACGATGTTGTTAGTGCCCTGCGAGAGTCCCTAGACTACTCCAGTATGCTCCAGACGATTGTTCGCACCCTGGGAGAAACCTTTAATGCCACGGGCTGCTGTATTCGCTCTGCTGAAGCGGGGAAACTGTCGGCTCAAACTTTTTCTTATGGGGGAGAAACAGAGAATGTCCAAACTTGGTTATCTCAACTAGAAACTCCCATGCAATGGGTATTAGAAAGTCGAGAAACTCAAATTCAACCAGGGGAAAACTCCAACCCGAACCCAGTCAGTCAAATCGTTTTACCCCTGACCTATCAACATGATTTACTGGCGGTTTTAGCCATTTATCAAGAAAACAGTCCCTCTCCTTGGTCAGAGGATGATATTCAACTGTTGGAAACGGTTTCTGAACAGGCCTCTTTAGCACTGTCCCAAGCCAAACTCTATCAACGCACGGTAGAGTTAGCCGAACAGATGCAAAATGAACTCAAAGTCGCCAGTCAAATTCAAAATAATCTCCTGCGTCAAAGTTGGCCAGAATTTGAGACCCTGCGGGTACAAGCCTGTTGTCATCCAGCTAGGGAAGTGGGGGGAGATTTCTTTGAAGTCTTTATGCACCCCCAAGGGGATATTTGGGTAGCTTTGGGGGATGTATCGGGTAAAGGGGTTCCAGCGGCCCTGTTTATGGCTAGTGCGATTTCGGTGATGCGTCGGGAACTTTCCGTGGAAACTTCTCCAGAACCCGATCAAGTCATGCACAATCTGAATAGCATTTTGTCGGATGATTTAGTCAGTAATAATCACTTTATTACGATGGTTGTGGCTCGTTACACGCCCTCTACGCAATATTTAGCCTATGCCAATGCTGGACATATTTATCCCTTGGTCTGGTCAAGGTTGGGGAGCCGGGAAGGGGCAAATCACCATCCATCTGTTCCTGTTGAACCCTTGTTTCTCAAGACTCGTGGGATTCCTTTAGGAATTCTTCCCGTCTGGAGAGGTAAAGGAGACACTCTCACCCTCAATCCTGGTGATATCTTCTTAGTCACCAGTGATGGTATTACTGAAGCTACAGTGGTGCAGGAAACAACCGATGGCAGTCCCGCCATTCGTTCAATGTTGCAGCAGGAGGGACTTTGGAAGTTACTCCAACAGCAAGAACAACTAAATTTAGATGGCTTACTAGCCGCTATCCGAGAACATAATCCCGTTCAGGAAGATGATCAGACTATACTCTCTCTGGAGGTTTTGTTGACCGATGAAAACTGAGCTTCAAGTGCCAAGCGATATTAGGTTTTTAACCATAGTTGAAAACTGGTTATTGAGCAGTTTGGAAGTCGAGTTAGGAGATCATGTGGATTGGCCCCGGCAGTCAAATCGGTTTCGCCTTGTCCTTGCAGAAGCTTACTCCAACGTCATCCGTCATGCTCACCGCGATCAACCCCATCTTCCTGTGATGGTTCGTTTAGAATTACAAGAACGAGATATTTCTTTAGAAATTTGGGATCACGGTACTGGTTATGAAGTCGATAATTATAATCCTCCTAAACCAGAAGATAAACAAGAAAATGGTTATGGTTGGTTAATTATGAATCGACTAATGGATCGGGTGGATTATTGTTTACAAATTCAGGGTGGCAATTGTTTGAAATTACAAGCGAGTTTACCCGATAAAACTCCTAAAGCATAGGCGCTGATTCAATATAGACAGGAGACAGGAGGAATGTTAAACTTTCTCCTGCTATATTTGAGGTCAAGTTTGAATCCTATTAATATTAATAAGCTGTTCAGCATCTAAATTGGTCATGCAGAAATCTTGAAGCTTATGCAGTGCGAGCGTCCTCGCACGAAGCGAATATACAGTTTAAATGCACAACAGCTTAATATCACAATTAATGCAGGTGCGTGCGCTCCGCTTACACACCCTACGGATGATGAATTTACCTATTAACACTAATTTAGTTAAGCAAAAAGCCTTAGATTTGGGATTTCATCAAGTTGGTATTGCAGCAATTACTGAAACTGAAGAAAACCGTCAACACCTACAATCTTGGTTAGATCAAGGATATGCTGCGGATATGGCTTGGATGAATAACCCCAAACGCCAAAATATTCGTCAATTAATGCCAGAAGTTGCATCGGTTATTTGTGTAGCACTCAACTATTATACACCCGCTCAAGCACCCGATAATCCCGCATTGGGTAAAATTTCTCGTTATGCTCGGGGACGAGATTATCATAAGGTTTTACATAAAAAATTAAAGACTTTTTCCGAGTGGTTACAACAACAAGCAACAGGAATTCAAGCCCGATATTATGCCGATACCGGGCCAATTCAAGATAAAGTTTGGGCCCAAAAAGCCGGAATTGGATGGATTTCTAAAAATAGTAATCTGATTACCACAAAATACGGATCTTGGGTCTTTTTAGGGGAAATTTTAACTAATTTAATTCTAACTCCCGATCCTCCCCATACTCAACATTGTGGCACTTGTACCCGATGTTTAGAAGCTTGTCCAACGGGGGCAATTACTCAACCTTTTGTAGTGGACGCTAATCGTTGTATTGCCTATCATACCATTGAAAATCGGGCAGAAACCTTACCCGAAAATATTAGCAAAAACTTAAATGGTTGGGTTGCTGGATGTGATATTTGTCAAGAAGTTTGTCCCTGGAATCAACGTTTTGCTCAGGAAACTGATATTCCAGAATTTCAACCCGATCCTGAAAATATTGCCCCTAAATTAACTGAATTAGCAGAACTTTCTGAGACAGCATGGGATCACCGATTTCGCGCTTCTGCTTTGCGACGAATTAAACCGCAAATGTGGCGTCGGAATGCGCGAGCAAATTTGGCGTATTAAGAAAGTAGAACAATTGATCATTATTTCACTTAAGGATGGACAGAAATAATAACTTGTTGGAAATTGAAGTTTTGTTCTGGGAATCAGCGATCGCCCTTCAAAAAACTCTATAAATCCTAATTAAAACAACAGAGGAGAAACATTCAGACTCCTAATTTTTGCCTGAATATTTCTCCTTCAATACTCGATTTTAGACCCTAAATTATATTAATCTATAAAATGATAATGACTATTATTTAGGGGGGAAATCGAGATTTAAAATTCACAGAAAACAGAAAAATGAGATTTGGTTTTAAATTTTGAAAAGTTTTTATTGGAAAAAAATTAAGCACCAATTGCTTCTTCAACACCGGGTAAACGTTGGGCAGAATAACCCACACCTCGCACCGTTAAAATATATTCAGGATTGCGTTGATCTTCTTCAATTTTGGCGCGTAAACGGGCAACATGAACATCCACAACCCGCATATCCGCAATTCTTCGAGGTGTATATCCCCATAATTCCTTCAGAATTTCTGAGCGAGAAACCGCAGTCCCAGATCGTTTAACTAATAACTCCAAAAGATTGAATTCAATATAGGTTAACGGAACCACTTTATCACCCTTATAAACGCGCCGTTTCACCGTATCAATCCGCACTGCTTCTAGTTGAATTACCTCCGTACTCAGACTATTATGGGATAAATTTGTATCTTTAAACCGTCTTAAAATGGCATGAATTCGAGCTTCTAATTCTTTAGGAGAAAAAGGTTTGGTTAAATAATCATCCGCACCTAATTCTAAACCCGTAATTCTATCCGCCACATCCCCTAATGCAGTTAACATGATAATAGGAATATCGGATTTAGTTCTAAGTTCTTGACAGACCCCATAACCATTAAGTTTAGGCATCATCACATCCAAAACCAAAAGGTCAGGACTTTCTTTTTCAAACATTTCTAGCGCTTCTAAACCATCGGCGGCGACTACAACATTGTAGCCCACCATCGAAAGACGAGTTTTTAAAATACGCCGAATCGCGGATTCATCATCAGCAACTAGAATTTTTTCACCGTTGCGTTTTTCATCAAATTGTGCTTGTACACTCATATCTGGTTTTATAATAGATGGATCGGCTGCTTAGATTCCTAACTATTATGATAACATAGGTTTTCGATTTGTCATCAAACTTAACAAATCCACTATTTACCGTAATCTTCAGTTACGCAGGTTAATGTTTTTAAATAAACAACACAATTATTGATCAGTCATAATCCCGACTGATCAATAATTGTGTTGAGGTAATTAAAAAGCCCGGGTTGTTTAGAAAGTTCGTAAAGATTTTTCCTTACCTCTGATACCAGTTTTTTCCTTGAAGTGTGTGGCTCAATCCGATCAAATCTAACCCCACAACTCCGTGATATCTTAGCCCCAATCTTCATTTCAGGCAACTTTCCAAAAAATGTGCTATTCTGTCCGTTTAATCCAATAGTGAGATGAGTGAACAATGAACCTGACTAAAACCCTAGCTAGTATAACAACGACTATTCCATCGTCAAAAATTATAACCTATCCAACCCGGTTGGCAAGTGCTTGGCGACCCAAAATGATGGAGATTAACTTACCTGAATATGAACTCCAAAGACCTGAAATTCATGTATCTGTTAGTCCCAGTTCGACCAGGGATCTTAATATTAAACCTAAGAATTTTTACTATAAAATTTACAAACAATTAACCACACCTTTAAAATATGAAGAAGGCTTCATTTATGATGCTAGATATGATACAGATGGCAACATAGCTCATATCCTTACTGGTGTAACTCCAGCCCTCCTAGCTGCTCAAGATTTAGTCGGCGAAAAAGTTACGGTTATTTTGCGTTCTAAAGCCTGTACAATGGCAAAAAATGCTTACAGAGTTTTAGGGTTTCCGATACTTTGTACAGATCGAGATGTTGAGGGTGAAATTATCTCGACACCCAGCCCTAAAGGTGGTGCTTATATAGGATGGTACAAAAACTTTTTTAATCCTATTCAGTTTGAAGGATACACAGAGGAAACTCCTGAAAAAGTGTTTATTTCCCGCAAGGGAAAAAGATGTCTGATCAATGAATCAGAAATTGAACAGATTCTCAAAGATTATGGATTTCAAAAATTCTATTATGAGGATATTCCAATTCATAAACAATGGTCAGTAACTAAAAATGCTAAAGTAATTGTGGCACTACATGGAGCAGCCATGGCCAGCATTGTCTTTAATCATAATAATCCCAAACTCATCGAGTTATTTAATCCCGGTTATGTGACCGACAAATATCGTCATACTGTAGCTGCTATTGGCGGCCAATGGTGTGGGATAACGGGACAAATGACGGAAAATTTGATTCGAGATCTAGACGTTAAACAAAATGCCAGGAGTTTTGCACTTTCACCCACAAAAATTTATCCAGATTCCTTGATTACAGCTTTAGAGTATTTAGGGATTGAAAAAAGTTGAACAAAAAAGATATTAAATCTATGCCCCATCAACTCAAAATTTGTATATACTAGATGGGGTATTAATTAAAATCAACCTTACTGTCAATCATAGGAATAAAACAAATGTTAGAAAATCACGAAGGTCAACGGGTTCCCAAGGTAACATTTAGAACGCGGAAAAATAATGAATGGGTTCATGTAACAACCGATGAGTTGTTTTCACAGAAAACTGTAATTGTTTTTGAGTTACCCGGTGCATTTACCCCCACCTGTTCTAATAGTCATGTTCCTGGTTATAACGATTTAGCACCCGTATTTAAGGAAAATGGAGTAGATGATATTATTTGTATTTCTGTGAATGATGCTTTTGTCATGAATGAATGGGCAAAAGATCAAGAAGCAGATAATCTTATCTTAATTCCCGATGGTAATGGAGAGTTTACCGAAAAGATGGGAATGTTAGTTGATAAAACTGATTTAGGATTTGGAAAACGCTCCTGGCGTTATTCCATGTTAGTCAAAGATGGGATCATCGAAAAAATGTTTATCGAACCGGAAGTCGCTGGCGATCCCTTTGAAGTTTCCGATGCAGAAACTATGCTCAAATATATTAATCCGAATGCAGTTAAACCCCCTTTAGTTTCGCTATTTACAAAAGTTGGTTGTCCCTACTGCGCCCGTGCTAAAGCCCTATTAAAAGAGCGGGGAATTGCTTTTGAAGAAATTGTTTTAGGGAAAGAAGTTACAACAAAAACCTTACAAGCAGTCACCGGAGGTACCACAGTTCCTCAAGTTTTTATTGATGGAAAATTAATCGGTGGTTCTGAGGATTTAGCCAAACATTTCGTGGTTTAACCCCTGGTTTTTAATAACCCATGGAATTAACCCCCACTAACCGGAGGGATTAAAACAATTTCATCTTGATCCTGGATTTCAGTATCAGGATTAACGAATTCTAGGTTAATTCCAAATCGGGTGACATTTCGCCATTGTTCTAGTTCTGGATGTTCTTGAATCAACCGATCTAAAATTGCAGAAACCGGAGTTTTAGGCGGAAAATTTAATACTAATTCTGAAACTTTGTAGGATTCTTGAAACGCTGCAAATAATTTAACTGTAACTGTGATTGACATATTTAAAAAAAGGTTCTTCAGTAGATAGAGGGAATAGGGAATAGAAAATAGGGAATAGGGAATAGGGAATAGGTAGCAGATTAACACAGATTAAAATCCGTGAAATCCGTGAAATCCTCTTAAATCCGTGATCCCCATTCCCCATAAAAAAAAACCTACCCCGTATTTATTATTTTAACAGGATAGGAAAAAATATTGATCTTGCTTAGAAGTTATATTTAACTTTTATTTAAAAAGCGTTGAACTTGTCCGATGACGACAGCACCAATATTATAGAAAACCCAACCCAACGCCGCGATTAGGGGTAATAGAACAATCAAAATGCGAAAATCGAAATCCATAGATTCTTCTCCTCAAGTTTTTTAAACATCTCTAATCTTTTGATTTTGATCCCAACTTTCGGTGGTAATCAATAGAGGACTGAGACTGTTTTGCCAGTTATGTTGTTGAATATTTTATCAGATTACCGTGATCAGTCCTATGAGAAACCGATCCCAAAACATAAAGTTTTGTTACATACCTTGAGTCAAAACAATTTTGAAACACTCACCGACGAGTAAATATTGTTAAAACCGCCCAAACTCTAATCTGTTAATTGACACTCCCACCCCTGAAGGGGATGGGATTCTTTAGGAATTTCGCCCTAAATATCCCAACAGAGACAATTGCTTGTACTCTGGGTTCTCGCCCACACGCCGTTTGCCTTTTTGGGGCAGCGTATTATCTGACGAGCGTTCATACATTCCGACATCAAAAAGAGTCGTTTGTACTGGTTTCGACGAGTCCCGCCGTACCTTTTTCGATTTAATCATTTTCACAATATTTAACCCGTAGGTTTCTATTGCCTTAGTTTTCACATTCCTGGCAGCTTGTAAATTAGCATCATCAATATGTCCGCAATTAGTACAAATAAACTTTTCACCCTGGCGACTATTTTTATCGACGTGCCTACATTTACTACAAGTTTGACTGGTATATTTGGGATTAACTTTATACAATTTCTTGCCTGACTTCACAGCCAAATATTCAAGTTTTTGAGTTAAACCATACCAACTTGCATCAGCAATAGAACGATTCAATCCCCGTTTAGCTGATTGACCGTTAGACAAAAATCTACCAGTTTCAGACTTAACAGGTTTGCACCGTTTCATCATGTTTTTAACTTGTAAATCTTCAACAGCAACAGCATCAGCTTTTTTGACAATTCGATTAGCCATATCCCATTGATAAGATTCTCGTCGCTGTTGAATCCTGTTATGTAATTTATTTACTCTAAGTTGAGCTTTACTACGATTTTTGCTTCCCTTTTGCTTACGACTAACCCGCCTTTGTCTAATTTTCATTAAACGCTTAGTTTTTTTATTGGTAGCAAAACGGGGGTTTTCAATCGCACTACTATCTGATAAATAAACCAATTTTCCTAATCCCATATCGCAGCCGATAATGGTTTTAATTTCACTATCTGGGATTACCGGAAAATCTGGCACTGTCTTGTTTTTAATCCTAACTGAAACGTACCAACCATCAGCTTTTTGTCTAACTGTAACTGTTTTAATTTCAAAACCATTGGGAATAGGACGCGAGTTATAAAAACGCATCCATCCGATTTTAGGTAAATAGATTTTATTACCTTTGATTTTGATTCTTCCTGGTTTGTAACTAAAGGATTTAAAATCGTGACGGCGTTTAAACCTGGGAAACCCAGCACCCTTAAAAAACTTATTAAAAGATTCGTTAACCCGGGCTGGAATTAACTGCAAAACCCCAATATCAATTGCTTGATACCAAGGTCTAGCCTCTTTTAATTCTTGCAGATTTGCATCTTGCATTAAAGCTGCTGTGCGTTTAGGAGATTTGTCTTTTCCCCCTTCTTTCTTGGCTTTACCACCACCATCTTTCCAAGGATTAGCTAATTGCGTACTCTTAACTAAACTGCAAGTCAAAGGTGTGATTTCAATTTGGGTTTTTAAATCACAGTAATCACCGCCAATAAATTGCTGATGCCATCCGTCAATCCGGTCGCGCAAACACCAGTTATAAGTTGCCCTAAGCATATCAAGCCATCCCGACAAATTTTGAGACTGTTGATTGTTAGGGCGCAACTTGTACTTGTAACTCAAAATCAATTTGATCACCTCCTAAAGTTATCTTATCGTAATTTGGCTCCAGACCAGATTATGTTTAGACTCAAAGGATTTACTTCATTTCAACTTAGAAAGGAATATCCACATCTAAAAAAAATTCCTTTCCCGACCCCTGAAGGGGTGGGCGCTGCGGCGCGGACAAATTCTGTCATCTGGCAGGAATTAGGGTAGAATGGGGATTTCCAACTGATCAGCATAATCTGGTTAAATCAGATTTATTCTGATAAAATCTGAAAAATTAAGGAACCACAGACAATCTCACGAAAACCAAGTGAGCAGAAAATGTTCCGTGGCTTGTCCGCCTTAGCCTGTGGAATGGATAGTGCCGACACTTCCACCTGTGAAGTAGGAACAAAATCAACATCAAAAAAATCCCAGATTTTGATTGATTGTTGTAGGTTTCTAAAAGTGGTTGGTAGAATGTCAAAATTAGACCCGTGTGAGGAGCAAAGATTAGTGTCGAAAATACTACTGAAAGCATGGCTACTCAGTCCTGCCGTATTAGGAGCTAGTTTATTAGCCCCGATGACAGCATTCGCCGAGTTACCCGTGACTGAGGCCGGGCCCACTGCGATCGCAGCAGCAACCCCAGCGTCTGCCTTAACAGAAACCGCTTTGGAGCCAATCCAAACTGAGTTAAAAATCAGTGATCAAGTCTCTGTGAATCCTTTGGACACATTGACCCTGACCCCACCGCAACAGTTAGCTCAAGTTCCCGTGAATTCCCATGCTGGAGTTGGGCCGAGTAGAGGCATCGAAACTCCTGCTAATAACGCTAACAATGAGATTCCCTTAGCGGATCTCGACGCGGCACCTCAAGGGGATGCGGTGAATAACGCCGAGGTGATGCAACAGCTTAATCAATATGGCCGTGAAGGTCGGGGCAACAAGCGTCAAGCTCAAGTTACCTCCGTATCCCAACTGTCCGATGTTCAACCGACAGACTGGGCGTTCCAAGCTCTACAATCCCTGGTAGAACGCTATGGGTGTATTGCGGGATATCCTGATGGAACTTTCAAAGGGAATCGCGCTTTAACCCGTTTTGAATTCGCTGCTGGGGTGAACGCCTGTTTAGAGCGGATTAATGAACTGATCGGCGCCTCGACAAAAGATTTAGTCACCCGTGAGGACTTGGCGAAACTACAACGCCTCATGGAAGAATTTGCCGCCGAGTTAGCCAGTCTGCGGGGACGAGTGGCGGTATTAGAAGCCCGTGCCGGAGAACTGGAAGCCAATCAATTCTCCACTACTACTAAACTGCGGGGAGAAGCCGTATTTTGGGGTGGAGATGCTTTTGGAGATCGGGCGACTCGTAACGTAGTTGGTCAGTTTGCCAGCAGTAGCGATGACCCGGCCGAAGCCTATTTAGGCTACCGCGCTCGTTTAAACTTTGATACCAGTTTCACTGGCCAAGATTTACTCAGAACTCGTTTACAAGCCCAATCTATACCGGATTTGAGTGCTTTCAATGTCACCAACACCTTAATGTCTCGGACTGGTATTGATGGTAGCAATAGCAACGTTGTTCTGGATACTCTTACCTACCGTTACCCCTTCTCTGAAGGAAAGGGTTTAATTTGGGTCGGTGCGAAAGGGTTAGCCTTGGATGATGTTCAAGATGTTTTGACTCCCTTTGGTGATGATGCCAGTGGCGCAATTTCCCGTTTTGGACGGTTCAACCCGGCGACATTCCAAGGCCCTGCTGGTGCGGGGATGGCTGTGGAATATGCCTTTAATTGCAATTTTAAAGCTAACATTGGTTATTTAGCTGATGATTTTATCGCTTCTCAAGCCAGTCAGGGTAAAGGTATGTTCAATGGCAATTACAGCGCCATGGCTCAATTAGTCTTTGCACCAACTGACAAACTGGTTTTTGCTTTGGATTATAACCACCGTTACTTCAGTAGCGATAACGTATACGTCACGGGCGGTACGGGCAGTTGGGGTGCTAATAGACCTTTCGGTAATAACGCCACAACTACAGATAACTTGGGCGTACAAATGAACTGGAAAGTGGCCAGCCATTTCTCCATTGGCGGCTGGTTTGGTAGTACCTGGGCTGATCAGAAGAATGGTGGTAACAGTAATGCCACTATTATCAACTGGGCTGCGGTGTTAGGATTCCCTGATTTACTCCGAGAAGGAGATGCCGGGGGTTTAATTGTCGGAATGCCTCCGAAAATCACCAGTCATGATATTAGTGGTTTGGAAGACAGAGACACCTCTATTCATATTGAAGGTTTCTATCGCTTCCCCTTCAGCGAGTACATTGCTGTGACACCTGGTTTCTACGTCGTCACCAATCCTGATCACAATAGCAACAACAACACGATTGTTGTGGGAACATTACGGACAACTTTCCGCTTCTAATTCCCCTTTAATATTTCTTGAATAACCCGGTTTCTTTGAGAGGCTGGGTTTTTTATGGCTTCAAGATTGAGGTTTTGATCCGGTGTTCCGAGCATTAATTAATTTGTTGAGAAGATCAAACCAAAAGGAAGAACCCATGGAAATTGCGATCGCTGTTAATCCCCATCCTAGTATAACTTTAAATAGTTGAATCACCATATTTCCGCCTAAATTAAACTGTTGATTTAAGTTAGATTGATCCCATCCTAGAGGTAAAGAAGAAAAGTTGAATAAATAAGAATAGAGAAAATTTTCGGTTAAATTTTGACAGGGTTTTGTCGAGTTGAGATCTGAATTTAAACAGTTATTTAGGGGAGAATTAGGATCTTGAGTTAAGACAATATTAATGGTTTGACTGAGGTTTTCTTGTAGGATAGGTTCTTGAAAAAGACGATTAGCAATATTTAATGTATCGGCATTTAATCCAATTGCTACTAGGAACCCAATCGCCAGCGTAATCAGTTTTACTTGACGTTTATATACTCCCGATGCTCGAATCATAGACTGTTGAAACCAATCGCTGATAGCATTTTCTAAGGGTTCAATATCAGGGATATCTCCGGCTTTGTTTTTGGTTTTTACTGCTAAAATTTTGAACATTTTAATTTGATCTGGATCAAAAAACTGTTTGATCTCGTCTGAGTCAATAGCTGCAATAAAATCATTAATGGTTAAACTATCTATTTCGGGTTGAACTCCAGACTTTTCTATAATTACACTAATTATTGCTAAGGCAAAGGTGGAACTAGGAATATAAGATGGCCCAACAGATTCTTTATTGACTCGTTGTTTATAATCTTTCCAAGATTTAATTAAAGGGTATTGGTACAGAAGTTCTGTTGCTGAATCTCCTAAAATAAATTGAATAGAACGATATAAATTTTTAGCTCTCCAATCAAAGATAGAACTGGCTAAAAATTCTTGTATTTCTGATATTAATAAGCTCAGAAGTAAATAAATAAAAAATAAGCCGATGGCGACATTAAGGGTTGAGGGAATATTCATATTTGGTTAAAAGTGGGGAGAAATAAGAGGAAGAAAGCCCTTCAGGGCTTACTACAATTTGGGAATCATTGTATGATATTAATTAAAATTAACCTAGTTTTAAGGATTTTGAATTATGCTTCAATCTAAAAAATTACCTCGTTTAGCGATAACATTAGGTGATCCATCAGGAATAGGGCCAGAAGTAGTATTAAAAGCCTTAGCTGATCCGATGTTACATCAAAACTCTGATCTAACTATAATCGGAAGCGATCGCATTTTGCAACAAACCTATCAGCAATTGCAAAACCAAGGATTTTCTTCAGCAAAACTGGATAAATTACAGGTGATTAATTTAGATCCTGATCCGAGTTTACCCCCATTAAAAATAGGAGTAGGAAATCAAACCAGTGGGGCGATCAGTTTTCAATATTTGGATACAGCTATTGATCGAACTTTACAAGGAGAATTTGATGGCATTATCACCGGGCCAATTGCTAAAAATCTCTGGAATTTAGCGGGTTATGATTATCCGGGACAAACGGAATTATTAGCAGAAAAAGCCGGAGTTAAAAAGTTTGGAATGTTATTTGTAGCACGTTCTCCCTATACAGGTTGGACATTAAGAACTTTATTAGCTACCACTCATATTCCCCTATCCCAAATTTCTCAAACCCTAAACCCAGAATTAATGAGTTTAAAATTAGAGTTATTTATCAAGTGTTTACGCCATGAATTTGGACTAGAAAACCCCAGAATTGCTGTAGCGGGATTAAATCCCCATAGCGGGGAAAATGGACAGTTAGGAACAGAAGAAAAAGACTGGTTAATTCCTTGGTTAAATCAACAACGCGATCGCTATCCTTATATTCAATTAGACGGCCCCATTCCCCCTGATACAATGTGGGTTAAACCCGGTCAAGCCTGGTTTAATTTAGGGAAAAATGCCCATGATGGCTACTTAGCATTATATCATGATCAAGGGTTAATTCCAGTTAAATTAATGGCATTTGATCGGGCAGTAAATACTACTATTGGTTTACCCTTTATTAGAACCTCTCCCGATCATGGTACAGCTTTTGATATTGCTGGAAAAGGAATTGCCAATGAGTCTAGTATGAAAGCTGCGATAGAATTAGGAATAGAGTTAGTTAACAATCACAATCATCCTTAATTTAGATGTCTACATCAAATTCCAAACCGTCTATTCTCTGGTTTCAGTTAATCGGATTATCCTTAGTTCAAGGAGCAATTAGCTTAACTTGGTTACTGTATAGATTATATGTTCCTCAACTTTTAATAACTTTTGGATTTCCAGATTTATTCCCAACTATTTTAGTGATTGAAAATGCGTTAGGGGTAATTATTGAACCGATAGCGGGGAATTTTTCTGACCGTCAACGGCGATGGCTGGGAACTCGTTTTCCCTTAATTAGTTTAGGGGTAATTTTAGCTTCCGGTTTATTTATTGCCATTCCCGCCTTTTATATTTTTGGTCAATCTCTCAATTCCTTACATTGGATATTCCCAATTTTATTAATTTTATGGGCTGTGGCTATGGCGATTTTTAGAAGTCCAGTTACGGCTTTATTAGGTCAATATGCTGTAGAAACAAAACTCCCCCAAGCGATGAGTATTTTAATTTTTATGGGGGGTATTATCGGGGCAATTCGTCCTATTTCTAGTCAGTTTATTCTCAGTTTAGGATCGGGAATTACCTTTACTATTGGGTCTTTAGTTTTATTGGGATCAGTGGGAGTTTTAAGATATTTTAATCCTGATTTAAGCGTTATTTCTCAGTCAGAAGAATCTGCTCAAAAATTATATTTGAGAAACTTAGTTTTTGTGGCACTATTAGGGCTATTTGCAGCCTGGGGAACTCGATTAATCTTAGGGGAAGTTTTTCCTCAAGTGATCAAAAATTCCGGCGGAGATGTCAAATGGATCATGTTTAGTGGATTTATTCTATTAGCATTTGCTTCGATTCCGGCGGGATTATTTGCTGTTAAAATTGGCAATAATAAGGCAACATTAATCGGATTAATCACAACGGCTATTATCGCTTGGGAATGATGGCATTTTTAATTACAACTTTTTTAGTATTATTTTTGCCTAAATTAACAGTTCCCAAAATCACCCAATAAAGACAATTATGATCTATTCTCAAATTAATATTAACCCATGTCTAAATTAACCATATCCTCAGAACAAATTCAAGCTATTTGTAGCCACGCAGAACAAATCTATCCCCAGGAATGTTGTGGTTTATTAATGGGTAAAATTAACCAAAATTATGATAAAATAATTGTAGATATTATTCCCACAGAAAACGCTTGGAATTCCGAAACTGCCAAAACCTTTGAGGACGTAGAAATTACTAATAAACCCGTTACCTCTGAAGCTCGGTTTACGATTTCTCCTCAACAAATGATTCAAGCTCAAAAACAAGGACGCGATCGCAATTTAATCATAATAGGTATTTATCATTCCCATCCCGATCATCCAGCAATTCCCTCAGAATTTGATCGAGTTTGTGCTTGGTCAGACTATTCTTATATTATTATTTCCGTAGAAAAAGGAAAAACCACCGACCTGCAAAACTGGAGTTTAGATCAGCATGATCAATTTCAATCCGAAGAATTAATAAAACATTAACCGATCTTCAACATCATCAGCTATAATATATAGTTTTGTGCGAGACGTTCCTGCCAAAGTCTAGGAATAAACCCCGAAACGTAAGCAGGGAGATAGGTTCAGACAACTGGTAACTGGGCAATAAACCCAACCATAAACCCAGTCAAACCTATCTTAACTTTGAAAATGTGACCTTAAAGGAAGGTCAACCCCGGAGTCAATGGTACGGATTACCGAACCCTAACAAGGTAGAGTATCCAAATCCAAAGGGGTAAGGCAATTCCCACAGTGTCAGACTGATTATCAAAACGCTGAAGCTGGGAATAATGGGAAATCGGGTATAAGTCAAATGCCTAAGAAGTTCCCTAGCCAATTGCCCACGAATAACGTAAGTGAACATCCGGCTTGAACCGTCGTAAATATTAAGTAGTGAAATTGATTTGATACACTGCGTTCAAAAGAACAAGGGGAAAAGATAGAGGTTTTTATATACTTCTATAAAAGGTAAGGTCTTAAAACTGACACTTGCTAAGACTCCCAAGAGTACCCCGGCGGACAGGATGATTCTAAAGGCAATAAACCCATTTTTCAAGGAACGTTAAAACCCCTCATATACTCCTACAGAGGTCGAAT
>JFJP01031729.1_pt1 | contig 18052 bp, 19 predicted proteins | sample 431651 | NCBI WGS metagenome assembly JFJP01 (sample SAMN02602958, study PRJNA72255) | Microbial mat metagenome, whole genome shotgun sequencing project. | biome: fresh water; feature: sink hole; material: water; isolation source: purple microbial (photo- and chemosynthetic) mats found in...
CCGTTGAATGAAAAAAGCATTGCGCAAATCCGCACGGAACTTATGGCAACGCAAGAGTATGAAGCCGAAATTGCCGATGAAGCTATCCCGCAAGCCATACGCCAGCAATTAGCCAGTTTTCGGCAAAACCTCGCTGATATTTCGCAAAAATACGAAGAAGTTAAAGTTTTTCTAGCTTCCTGTCCTGATGCAAAATTTTCTTATGCAGAATTGAAAGCCTGTAACGAAGATTTTTCAGCATTAGCCAAAATGTTACAAAATAACCAGCAGATTAAAGAACTCGCTCACAAAATGGGGCGCGATTACATTTCGGAAGAAAAAAAGAAACAGGTCAAAATCCCCGAAGCCAGTAAAAGCGAAGTCTATGGCACACACCGCAGTGATGATGTGATGCGGATGTTACCCAGTGAATTATTGAATCTGGACGATGAAACGCTGGAAACTTTGTTTTATGCTCGATTATTGGAAAAAAACCTGCTGACTTACGAATTGCAAGGCGTGACGTTTAATAGCGGTGAAGAAATAGAAGAGACTAAGAAACGCACAGGCCCTGTGGTTGCGTGTTTGGATACGTCTGGCAGCATGAATGGTGCGCCGATGTTAAAAGCCAAAGCCCTTTTATTGGCGATTGCCAATATTCTGAAACAGGAAGACCGTTCGTTGCACGTTTTATTGTTTGGTGCATCAGGTGAAATTCGAGAATTTTCGATGGATAGACAAAATAACGCGGCAGGATTGCTGGCATTTTTGCAGCAAGGTTTTGGTGGCGGTACGGATTTTGAATCACCACTGAAACGCGCATTTGAAGTTATTGCGTTGCAAAGAGACTATAAAAAAGCCGATGTATTGATGATTTCAGACGGCGATTGCCATTTATCACCTGAATTTACGCAAATCGTAACATCACAAAAACACAAACTAAACTGCATGGTCTATTCAGTGCTGTGCAATGGCGCAAGAGTTGAAGATACGTTTAGTGATGAAGTGGTCGTTATTTAAGACTAACAGAGCGAAAACCCGCGTTATATCATCGACTTGGTTAAGCGTATTGTGTGGGTAAGTGTGGAAACGGTGAAAATAATTAATCGCGAATTCTTTATCTGCGTTGAATGAGAATTTAAGCAGCGTATAAATGCGATGTAAAAAAGCCGCTGTGATTTTTCAACACATCAACCGCGCCGCCATCCTTGGCAACGCTATATCAATGGATGTTTTTAGACATTATAGGCATAAAAAACCCACTAACCGTTGCCAGTTGTGGGCTGCGTGGACTTCTTAAAACGTTGTTGGATGTTTGATTGGTGTCCCCGACAGGAGTCGAACCTGTGACCTACCCCTTAGGAGGGGGTCGCGCTATCCTCTGTGCCACGGGGACTTGCTGGAATCGCTATTATAACAAGGGATACATAATTTGCAGCACAATGTCTTTGAAACCTTGAAAATTTATTCTTTGACAGGGCGTTTTTCTAATTTACGTTGCAAGGTACGCCTGTGCATATTTAAAGCTCTGGCGGCAGCGGAAATATTGCCCTCATGCTGCATTAACACCGTTTGTAAATGTTCCCACTCAAGGCGTTTAACCGATAAAGGCGCGTCATTAATCGCAACCGAGGCATCACCTTCATTTTTATGTAACGCATTGACAATTTCATCGGCATTGGCAGGTTTGGTTAAATAATGAATCGCACCTAATTTAATCGCCTCCACAGCGGTTGCAATACTGGCAAACCCTGTTAGCATCACAATTTGCGTGTTGCCATCTAAAGAAATGAGTTTTTTAACTAACTCCAAACCTGAATCATGTCCAATGCGTAAATCAATCACCGCATACTCAGGTTCGGTTTGCTCGGCAATGGCAATCCCTGTTTTTACATCATAAGCTATATTGACTTGAAAGTTGCGTTTTTCTAAGGCAGGTTTTAGCACAGAGCAGAAAGTGATGTCATCATCGACTAAAAGTAATTGTGGTTTATCCAAGGTAGTCATCGTGCTGGGTCTCAATATTAATCAAAGGTAGTACAATTTCAACACAAGCCCCGCCTGTGTCCTTATTGTGAAACTCTATTTTACCGCCTAAACGATTAATAGTGGTATAGGCCAAAAACAACCCAACCCCTAGTCCTTGTTTGTTGCTAACCACAGGTTCTTTTCCTGCAAAATTAAGCAACGCAGGCGGCAAACCTGGGCCAAAATCGCGTATTTTTAATACCAAAAAGTGTCCATCCCATTGGGCGTGTAATTCCAAACCTTTTTCAGGCGGCGTTACTTCAGCAGCATTGTTTAAAATATTAATAATGGAATGGGTTAAAGTGCGTTCGGCAATAATTTCCGATTTAATATAAATACTGGGATTAACAATTAATGAAAGTTTTGCCGCAGGTTTATGAGTGCGCCATTGCATTAACACTTCGTCAATATATTCGACTAAGTTCATAGGACACCCTGACTCTGCTCGCATTTCCCCCGAGGAGGCCGACATCATGGACAAAGCGGCTTTGCAACGGGCGATTTGTTGTTCGATAATCAACAGTTTTTCTTGCAAATCAGGGTAGCGATGTTCTGGAAAATCTTGTTGTAATTCATGCACTAAAATAGCCATTGTACCCAGTGGTGTTCCCATATCATGGGCTGCACTGGCAGCTAAGGTTCCTAAGGAAATTGCTCGTTCATCGCGTAATGCACTTTCTCTTGCTTCGGCAAGATGACGCTCTCTGTCGCGTAATGATTTTGACAATTCCACTACAAAGTACGCCACTAACCCTGCACTAAACACAAAACCAAACCACATCCCAAAAATGTGTAAATTAAAATAATGCCTATCACTCATCAAATGCAGCTGGTGTTTGGTTTCGGGGCTCACCATGGTCGGGTCACCCATGTGCGGTTCGATGGCAGGTAAAGGTACGTTATGCGCGACCAAAATCGTATAGGCAGAGCAGGTTAAAATCACCATATACCAGGCATACGATTGCGGTAGCATAATGCCTGTAATAATCAAAGGTAACAAAAACACCCAAATAATCGGATTTGACGCGCCACCGGTTAAATACAATAGCGCGGCAATCGACATCACATCAATGATAAGCTGAGAAAATATTTCCAGCTCAGTGACTAATTCGTCGGTTTGTAGACGCACCCAAGTATAAGTATTGAAAGCCGCTCCTGAGCAAATCACTAGCCAGAGTTGTTGCTGTGGCAAGGTAAGCCCTAATCCATCAATGGCAAGAAAAATAATTAACGCTTCTGCGCCGAGCATTAAATTTCTAAGGATAAACAACCATTCCAGATTGTCGTGGGTTGATATTTGAGATTTGGGTAAAAAGCGCGATTGCATAATGAGTGTGGGTAGGGGGCAAAAAGGGTTACAAATTCGTTGCTGGAACCACAAAATCGACCAATAAAATGCGCATTTCGTCAATTCTAATCGAAAAGGTTTTACATAATTTATCCGTATTAAAATCGCGATAGCTTTCTGAGGCAATCGGTTCATGGCAAGCTAAAGGGCTGTCTAAGGCTAAAATTTGATAAAAATAAGGTCGCCATGACCAGTTAAACCCCATTTGCCGCGCATCTTCAAACCATTTTTTTTGTGAAAACACAAAGGAGGCACTTAATTGTTGTCCCTGATTATTGCAAATATAAAACCGCAAAATACCGCTGATTTCAAAAGGTAATGCTGCTAATTGATTGAGATTAAAATCGGTCTGTAATGCTTGTTGCAATTGTTTGACCAGCTGTTTAATCGTGGCAAGTTTGCTGTTATTTTTGCGCTCATTTGGCAAGGTTTTGTGCAGAAATTTGTTGCGTAATGAATCAATATGCCGCTGATGGGTGGTGGGTGGCGAAAACTCAGCCATCGCAGGGGAAAATAAAAACCCTTGCATCAGCGGTATTCCTGCTTGTAAGGCAAAGAAAAATTCAGCCGTGGTTTCTACCCCTTCGCAAACAACGTGTGAGCCGCTGCGTTTGGCTAATCGGGTCACTAACTGCACCACATCCCGCGCCACCCCGCCTTTATTAGCTTGTTTAAACAACTGCATATCCAATTTAATAATGTCAGGTTGAATCGCAATCACCCGTTCTAATTGCGAATACCCTGCCCCAAAATCATCAATGGCAACTTTTAAACCATGCTGCCGATACACTTTGACCAACTCCGCTAAATGGTCTAAATCACCTTTTTCTTCAGTGATTTCAATAACAATCCGCCGTTTGTCAATATTCATCTCGTGCAGCATTTTTAACGTCGGCAATTGACTCATGTCTTCAACGTATTTTAACCACGCCGCAGAAATATTTAAGGTCAAATAACAGTTGGTTTTAAGTTGGCTAAATTTCTGTAAGGCTTGATAGCGTAAACGTCTATCCCATTCTATTTTTTGCTCATCGCTAATCTGGGGGTCAAAAAAGACTCCGCCCGCAGAAACGACTCGCCCTTGTGCGTCATAACAGCGGGCTAAGGCTTCATACCCTTCGATAATACCACTGGCAACGCTGATAATGGGTTGAAAATAAGGAAAAATAGCAGGGTCTGGGGTTGTTGATAAAGTCATTGTGTAAAACGATTCGGCTTTTGATGAAGGTTAAAAAGCAAAGGCTATGCCAATTTATAAACTGACCATGTTTTTAGTTGGTTAAAGTTAATTTTAAATCAACCCCAATCTGTCTGACTTCTTTTAAGGAAAAAACTTTTTTGTCTGCCATCGTGTGTAGGTCTGGCAACGAAAACAACCCGCGCCCTTTGTCACCTAGCACACAAGTTGCCATATAAATCAGCCATTCATCGACTAAATTCGCGCTCAATAAAGCCCCATTTAAAATAGCCCCTGCTTCGACTAACACCTCGTTAAGTTGCTGTTGCCCTAAAAAATCCAATACCGCAGGTAAATCAACGTGTCCATTGCTTTCAGGGAGTTGAAAAATGTTGAAACCTGCGTGTTCTAACTGCTTTTTTTTGTAAATATCGCCTGAGCAAGTTAAAACCCATGTTTGTCCCGCTAAGGTTGCCATTTTCGCAGTGACAGGCATTTTAAGCTGGCTATCTAATACCACCCGAATCGGTTGCACAACTGGGGATTCCAACAACCGTACATTCAAGGCAGGGTCATCGGCTAAAACCGTATTAATCCCTGTTAAAATAGCGCAGCTTTGAGCGCGATAATGCTGCACATCTTCGCGGGCTTGGGCAGAGGTAATCCATTTGCTTTCGCCATTTTCCAGCGCGGTGCGTCCATCTAAACTCATCGCTAATTTGCTGCGCACAAACGGGCGACCAGTTCGCATTCGTTTAATAAAGCCCCGATTTAAGTTTTCTGCTTCAAGGGCTAACACATTGCAAACTACTTCAATGCCTGCCTCGCGTAGTTTTTTTAACCCCTGTCCTGCGACCAGTGGATTCGGGTCTTCCATTGCTACCACCACCCGTTTAATCCCTGCTTGAATTAACGCATCGCAACAAGGGGGGGTTTTGCCATAATGACTGCACGGTTCTAAGGTCACATAAGCCGTTGCGCCCATAGCCTCGCTGGTTTGCTTTAACGCTTGCACTTCTGCATGACCACAGCCTGCCACAACGTGCCACCCTTCGGCGATAATATAGTCATCTTTCACCAACACACAGCCCACGCGCGGATTAGGCGTGGTGGTATAAAGCCCTTTTTTCGCTAAGGTTAAGGCTTTTGCCATATACAGCGCGTCGGATACAGAATGTGAATCAGTCATGGCTCTTAAATTATCGGCTAAAAAACAGAGATAAACGCGCTATGATACAGTAAGCTCTCTTAACTTTTGCTTTGAAATCGCAGCTTACTTTTCAATTATTCCTCAGCTGTTATAGAATGCCTGACTTTTCAATCGGTTATTTGTCTGGGTTTTTTCACAACAGCAGGGCAAATCACACACTAAAAGGTCAGTATGTTTACAGGTATTATTTTAGCCGTGGGAAAAATAACCGCGCTACAAGCGCGAGGCGGGGATTGTCGCTTAAGTGTTCACACGGGCAAATTACCCTTGCACGATGCTGTTTTAGGCGACAGTATTGCAGTGAATGGCGTATGCTTAACCGCCGTTGAATTAGGCAAAGATTATTTTTGCGCCGATGTATCGAATGAAACCTTATCATGTACCACTTTTCGCACCGCTCAAGTAGGAATGCCCGTTAATTTAGAATTGGCATTAACGCCAACTACCCGATTAGGCGGACATATTGTCAGCGGTCATGTCGATGGCATTGGCACGTTGCTGGAGAAAAAAAATGATGGTCGCTCAATGGGGTTTAAATTTCAAGCTCCCGATAATCTTGCCAAATATATTGCGGAAAAAGGCTCTATTTGTATTAATGGCATTAGTTTAACGGTCAACGCGGTTGATGGGGCATTATTTAGTGTTAATATTGTTCCCCACACCTTGCAAGAAACTACCTTAGGCATAGCAGACGTTGGCAATCAGGTTAATTTAGAAGTAGATTTACTTGCCCGTTATCTGGAACGCTTAATGAAAGGCGACAAAGCCGCGCACTCGTCTAGCAATGTAACGATGGAATTATTACAACAATCGGGTTTTATTAAATAGGCGATATAACGATGCAATTTAATTATGCGCAATTAGAAATTCCAGTCGGCAGTCAATTATTAATTCGTGATGTCGATTGGGAAACATTTGACAAATGGTTAGATGAAACAATGGATACACGCCGCGTGCCGCGTATTTCCTATAGTCAAGGGTGGGTAGAATTCATGGTTCCGGGTGTTGAACACGAAGATGATAGAAGTATTATTGGTGATTTAGTCAAAATTTTATTGGAAGAAATAGATATTGAATTTCGCGCGGTTGCATCAACCACATTGCGCAGTAGCAAGGCGAAAAAAGCCGTTGAGCCTGATGAATGTTTTTATATTCAACATGAAAAATCGATACGCGGTAAAAAAGCCATTCATTTAGATTTTGACCCGCCGCCTGATTTAGCCATTGAAATTGATATTACTTCCAGAACGCATTTTGACACTTATGAAAAACTGGGTGTCCCTGAATTATGGCGATTTAATGGGCAAGAATTAACTATTCTCGTTTTGGAAAATGGCAGTTATCAGGAATCTGAAACAAGCCGACAATTTCCGCAGTTACCCATTAAACAAATCATTCCGCAGTATTTGGAAAAAAGCAAACAGGATGGGCGCAATAAAACCATGAAAGCATTTCGGCAATGGCTTGCAGAATATTTATAACGCTAATTTATATTGGAAGGAGATTCTTATGTTAGCAACCGCGCAATTGAATGATTATATCAGACCGTTATCTGTGCATGAATATCAGAAAATGGCTCAGGTTGGGATTTTAAATGAAGATGATCATATTGAATTAATAAATGGGAGATTAATTAAAATGGCTCAGATAGGATTTGAGCATTCAGGCATTGTAAATTATTTGAATTATGTTTTTTATGCCGCTTTGCATAAAAAAGCTATTGTTCATATTCAAAGCTCTATTCTTTTAAACAAAGATTATATGCCAGAGCCTGATATTGTGTTGGCAAACTATCGGGATGATTTTTACAGAAGTCGCTATATTAATCCAAAAGATATTTTATTAATTGTGGAAGTTTCCAATAGTTCTTTTAAATACGATAGCGAAATTAAAATACCCGTTTATGCGCAATTTTCAATTCCCGAAGTTTGGATTGTGGATGTGAATACACAACGGTTAATTCGCCATTCAAACCCTGTCAGTGGAATTTATAAAACGATACAGTCGCTTGAAAACCTAGAAGCTATTTCTTTAACAATGTTACCTGAGGTGACATTAAATTTAACTAATTTATTTTAATAATGAACACAACGGAAGAAATTATTGCCGATATTAAAATGGGCAAAATGGTTATTATTATGGATGATGAAAATCGTGAAAATGAAGGCGATTTAATCATGGCAGCGGCATTTACCCGTCCTGAGGATATAAATTTTATGGCGCGTTACGGGCGTGGTTTAATTTGTTTAACCTTAACCAAAGAACGCTGTCAGCAATTAAAGCTGCCTTTAATGGTAAATGACAACAAAACCCCCTATTCCACCAATTTTACCGTCTCTATTGAGGCAGCAACAGGCGTAACTACAGGGATTTCAGCCTCAGACCGAGCGAAAACGATTCAAGCGGCGGTGGCTAAAGAAGCCAAAGCCGATGATTTGGTACAACCTGGGCATATTTTTCCCTTAATGGCACAAGCAGGTGGGGTGTTAAATCGAGCAGGACATACCGAAGCAGGCTGTGATTTTGCCCGTTTAGCAGGGGTTGAACCTGCGGCAGTGATTGTGGAAATTCTCAATGAAGATGGCTCAATGGCGCGGCGTGCGGATTTAGAAATTTTTGCCAAACAGCATCAACTAAAAATCGGGACAATTGCCGATTTAATTCATTATCGAATTGCCCATGAAAATACCTTAGAGCGAATCAGCGAGTGTGCCTATCCAACGGAATTTGGGGATTTTCGCCTCTATGCGTATCAAGACCGCAACGACAATAATCTGCATTTAGCTTTGGTGATGGGACAGGTGTCAGGCGATGAACCGATTTTAGTGCGGGTTCATGCGCGATTGTGGCTGGATGAGCTGTTTGCTTCAAAACGCAGTGATTGCAATATGCCGATTCGATTAGCCATGCAAAAAATTGCTGAAGAAGGGCGCGGGGTGTTGGTGATTATCCGAGAACCTGAGGATAATAAATCCTTAATTGAATTAATCCATCATTATCAAATGGAAGATAATGGGGTCGCGTTAAAAACGGCAAAACCAACGGTGAGTAATGATTGGCGCACTACAGGCGCGGGTTCGCGGATTTTAGCAGATTTAGGGGTGCATAAATTAAAAGTGTTGGGTACACAAAAAAATTACATCGGTTTGTCAGGATTTGATTTAGAAATTGCCGAGCATTTAAGTTAAAAAATGAGCCATTAAAAAAAGAGAGAATGCGTTTAATCCAACAACAGCAAGAATTACTTAAATCAGATATTTTAGGGCTTGATAAAAATGCCAGAGTGTTTTTATTTGGTAGTCGAGTTGATGATGAAAAAACAGGAGGTGATATTGATTTGCTTGTTTTTTCGCACACGTTAGATAAAAAACAACTTCGTCAAGTGAAATGGCATTTTTATGATGTCTTTGGCGAGCAAAAAATAGATATACTCGTTGATTCGGGTAATTTAGATTCCCCTTTTGTCAGAATGATTTTTCCCCTTAGCGTAGAATTATGAGTCTTGAAAATTTAAAAGAAAATTGTAAATTACTCGAAAAACAATTGTTTTGGTTAAATTATTCCTATCAACAAATTCTAGCAACTGATTTATCTAAGCCTTTAACGATTGAGGCGTTTAATCATTATGAAAATTTATGCAGTCGATTTTCCAGAACGGTGGATTTTTTAATTCGGAAAATGTTTAGAAGTATTGATGCGGCAGAGTTTGAAAATCAAGGCACATTAGTGGATGTTGTCAATAATGCACACAAAAGAAAGTTGTTTGACAGCATCGAAACAATCAGAACTATCAAGGAATTACGCAACGAAATTGTACATGAATATATTGATGATAAATTGCAAGCACTTCTTGCAGAAGTGCGTTATTTAACCCCTGTATTAATTAAAATAGTTAATGATACAATTGACTATGCTAATCGACAGCTTAATTCTTAAATTTTATTTTAACTTTACAATAAAACTATGTCAGCTATAACTTTAATTGAAGGAAACTTGACCGTTCACGGTGGTAAATTTTGTATTGTCGCTTCACGTTTTAACAGCTTTATTGTGGAGCAGTTAGAAAATGGTGCAATTGATACCTTAATCCGGCACGGCGCAGTCAAAGAAGATATTACCTTGGTGAAAGCCCCCGGCGCATTTGAATTGCCGATGGTCGTTCAACGCATTGCGGCATTGAAAAAATATGATGCGATTATTGCTATCGGCGCGGTAATTCGTGGCGGTACACCGCATTTTGAATACGTTGCAGGCGAATGTGTCAAAGGAATTGCCCATATTTCACTGCAATATAATGTGCCTGTGACCTTCGGTGTTTTGACAGTTGATACCATCGAGCAAGCGATTGAACGCGCTGGCACTAAAGCAGGGAATAAAGGCGGCGAAGCAGCAATGTCCGCCATTGAAATGGTTAGTTTATTTAAAAATTTGGAAGGCTAATGAGTCAAGCAAAAACCAATGCCCGCCGCTGTGCGGTGCAAGCTCTTTATCAATGGCAAATGACAGGGCAAAATTTAGGGCAAATTGAATTGCAGTTTTATGAAGAAGACTACTTAAATTTAGCGCAAAAAAGCTATTTTTCAGTGCTTTTTCACGGTGTGCCAGCCCAGTTAGCGGTTATTGATAAGACATTGACGGAATTTGTGGACCGTCCTGTTGAAAAAATTGACCCTGTTGAACGGGCGGTTTTGCGGATAGGTGTCTATGAATTGTTGAATCGCTTAGATATTCCTTATCGGGTCATTATCAACGAAGGCGTGGATTTAGCTAAATATTTTGGGGCAGATGGCAGCCATAAGTATGTCAACGGGATTTTAGATAAAGTCGCTCAAAAACAAAGAGTTATAGAGACAAGCCGTGCTAAAAAACCAAGAAAGAAACAACCTAAAGAAGCATAAGTCATGGCTCTTTCTGAATTTGGGTTAATTGCGCGATTTTTCACCCAACCTTTAAAAAACGCTGTTAATCAACTTGGGATTGGCGATGATTGTGCATTGCTGAGTATTCCCGCAGGTTATCAGCTCGCTGTGACAACGGATACGATGGTGGAAAAAGTGCATTTTTTCCCTGATGTTTCGCCTTATGATTTAGGACACAAGCTATTAGCGGTGAATTTAAGTGATTTAGCTAGCATGGGAGCGCAGCCTGTCGCAGTAACTTTGGCATTGACTTTACCGTGTATTAATGAAGCGTGGTTGACTGATTTTTCCGCAGGTTTTTTAGCCTTAGCGAAAAAACACAACGTGGATTTAATTGGCGGTGATACCACGCAAGGGCATTTAACCTTAACCGTACAAGCCTTCGGTTTAGTTCCCAAAGCCTGCGCATTGTTGCGCAGCACCGCACAGATTGGGGACTGGATTTATGTCACAGGCACGGTAGGAGACGCGGGGCTGGGTTTAAAAATAAAGCAAGGGTATGTTTGTGACAATCCTAGCGAAGCTTTATTACAGTTTAATCAACCGCAACCGTGTGTGGCAGAAGGATTAGCCATTCGTCCGTTTGCCCATGCGTGTATTGATATTTCTGATGGTCTGGCGGCAGATTTAGGGCATATTTTAGAAAAAAGTGCTGTTGGTGCGACCTTAGATTATGATTTATTACCGCTTTCTGCGCCCGTGCAACGCTATATTGAACAAACAGGCGATTGGGCATTGCCTTTAACAGCAGGGGATGACTATCAATTGTGTTTTACGGTAAGTCCTGAAAATGCGCCGTTATTACCTATCGCGTGTCAGAAAATCGGGCAAATTGAGGCAGAATCGGGGTTGCGAATTCAGCGGATGCAGCAAATAATCACCTTACAGGCAACAGGTTATGAACATTTTTCGGGATAGCTACGGTCAAGCCCAACTGAGCATCAAATCCATTTTAACCGACCCTGTGTTGTTTCTCGCCTTTGGATTTGGCTCAGGCTTAGTGAAAAAAGCTCCAGGCACGATGGGAACGCTGGCGGCTGTGCCTGTTTATTTGCTGTGTGTGCAGTTTGATTTTTGGCTGTATGCGGTATTGACTCTGTTGGCAACCGTGCTTGGGGTATGGCTTTGTGATGAGGCTGCCAATAAACTCAATGAGCATGATTATGGCGGGATTGTCTGGGATGAGGTGGCAGGTTATCTGATTACGATGCTGTTTGTTCCGTTTTCATGGCAAGCTCTTTGCCTTGGATTTGTGCTGTTTCGTTTGTTTGATATAGTCAAACCTCAGCCGATTAAATGGGTGGATAGCAAAGTCACAGGCGGGTTGGGCATTATGCTAGATGATGTCTTAGCAGGGATTTTTGCAGGGCTATTACTCCAATGGATAGAAGCTTGGCTTTAATTTGACTGTCCTTGCTTTAATTTATCAAGCAGATTTTTAAGAAGCTGCTAATCTTAAGTTAAGTTATTGACGTTGACGAGATAGGACATTGGAACAAGATATAATAACAGACTTAACGGTATTGCAAAGCAGCTTGAACAAACTGATTGTGCGAACTGAGCAGAGCGATTTTACGTTGCAACAATTTCGGGCATTTCAATTAACGCTCTTTGCAGTGAACTCATTGCCAGAGATTATTGAGTATGTTCTTTCAGAAACAAAACTGTTTTTTGCCCTAGAGTCAAGCAATCTAATTTTGATTGATGCAGAAGCTAAAATAGCGGGCTACTTATCGGAAAGTCGCTATGATTATCAAAAAAATCAAGCCCTTGTTTTACTTTCCAGCAAAGCAGGCTTAGGCGATGCGGTCACTGGCGGTATTTTTATCGGACAATATACAGACCAGCAAGCTGCCTTGTTTCCTGTACAAACAGAGCCGCCTGTCGAGGTTATTGTTATTCCGTTGATTCAACATGGCGAATATTTAGGCTCGGTTAATTTAAGTAGTGGCAAAAAAAATGCCTTGCCGAATAAAACCCATCTTGATTTTGTGCAGCAAATTGCAAGCTGTATCAGCATTTGCCTAGAAAATCAGCTTAATTTTGCGATTGCTCAACAAGCCTATCGTACTGAAGCGTTGGCTAAAACCAATAATCGTTACTTTTTAGAGCAACGTTTAACCGAAGAAATTGAACGGGGGCAACGTGCAACCAGTTCTGTGAGTTGTGTTTTATGTGAAGTGGATTTTCCCGTGCTGGAAAACAGCCGCAATAAAATGCAATTAGAAGCGCAAGTTTTGCAAACAGCGGCTGAAACAATCCGCCGCCAGTTGCGAATAGTCGATGTCTTTAGTTATTACGAAGGCAAAAAATTTGCCGCATTTTTATCCAATGTGCCAGAACCTGTGATTACTGGAATCACTCAGCGAATTAACACCGCGATTGAAGAACAGGTCATCAAATTTTCACAAAAAATTGTTCCCTTATCGGTTGTGTTTGGTTCTGCAAGTTATCAAATAACAGCCAGTGCGGAAAAAAGCCCAAACGCATTAGCGCTGGAGTTACTTGCTGCGGCGGATGCGAAGCTTTATGCGACAAAGTACAATAACCCAAACCAAGCTAAAAAAGAAAAATCTGCTTAAAAGTTTAAGAGCTAATCTGTGCTTTAACTTTAGCCACCTTCAAACCCAACATTGGCAGTGTGATTGACCCGACAAGTTGTTTATACTGAGAAAAGGCTTTGACTGCTATACTAGCATCAATAACAGCTTTCAAAACCACTGCCGATAATGTCTACCCCTCTTGATTATTCAAATTTACACTGCATCAGTGACCGTCTGCGCCGTTTTATACCCAATCCACAAGTAGTCGGTCTTACGCTCATTTTATTTTTCAGTGTGTTATGGGTTTATTTACTCACTGATTTACTAATGCCTGTGTTCGTCTCTATTGTGTTAGCTTACTTACTCAATGGCTTAGTTGAAAAAGCAGAAAAGCAAAATATGCCACATCTAGTAGCGGTTTATCTGGTATTTTCAATCTTTCTTGCGTGTCTTGGGTTTGCCTTATTTGTCCTGATGCCAATGGTTTCTGAGCAAGCCGTGCAGTTAGTGCAACGCATTCCAACGCTATTAAAAAATGCGCAAACTCAAATTATGCACTTACCGCAAAAATATCCGCAAATTATCACCGAAACCCGGTTAAAAGAATTACTTTCCTCGATTCAGGGCGAATCTTTAAAATATTGGCAAACCCTTATTTCAGGTTCTGCCGCCTCGGTTATCGGACTGGTTTCTTTAATGGTCTATCTGTTTTTAGTCCCGTTTATGGTGTTTTTTTTCCTAAAAGACAAAAAAATCATCTTAACCTGGTTTTTACAATTGATGCCCAGAGACCGCCATTTAGCCGAACGGGTGTGGGAAGAAATTAATATCCAGCTTGGCAATTATGTCCGGGGAAAATTTATTGAAGTATTCATTTTATGGTTTGTCAGTTTCATAACCTACACCTATCTGAGCTTAAACTATGCCATGTTGCTGGCTGTTTTCATGGGCTTATCGGTCATCATCCCTTATGTTGGGGCAACCTTAGTGACCTTTCCTGTGTTAGGGGTAGCTTATTTACAATGGGGAATAACCAGCGATGCGTTTATGGTATTACTGATTGCCTATTCAATTATCCAAGCCATTGATGGCGTGGTTTTAGTTCCCTTATTATTTTCCGAAGCGGTTAATTTACACCCCATTGCCATTATCGTTGCCATCTTATTTTTCGGCGGATTATGGGGGTTTTGGGGGGTGTTTTTTGCCATTCCACTTGCCACGGTTGTCAAAGCCGTTCTTACCGCTTGGCCACGACTTGAGCAAACAACAATCACCCCAGTTTATTAGATACAGGAGTTATTTTGGATAAATTTAACAATATGCAGGTATTTTGCCGCATTGTGGAATTAGGCACGTTTGCCAAAGTCGCACGCGAAATGGGCTTGTCCGCGATGATGATTAGTAAATATATGACGCAATTGGAAAAATCGCTCGGGGTCAGTTTACTCAACCGCACCACCCGCAGTTTAAATTTAACCGAAGCAGGCGAAAGTTATTATCACCGTTGTAAACAATTACTGGATGATTTAGCTGCTTTAGATGATTCGATTGTGCAGTTAGGCTCAACGGTTAAAGGAAATATCACAATCAGTACGCCCATTGATTTTGGTGGGCTTTATATGATTCCTGCGATTAAAGACTATCAACAACAATATCCTGAGGTAAAAATCGCGATGCGTTTAGATAATAAATATGTCAATTTACGCGATGGACGATTTGATGTCTCTATTTTAGTGACCGATTGTTTAGACCAAGGTATTGTAGCGCGTAAAATCGCCACAACGCGCCTGTGTACTTATGCTTCACCCGATTATTTAGCTCGCAAAGACTGTCCTCAACACATTGAAGAATTAACCCAGCATGATTGCTTGCAATATATGGATACGCCGCATGGCGAATATTGGACGTTTAATGTGGCGGGGAAATTAAAAAAGCTGAAAATGAATTGGGTTTTTGCCTCAAATAATGGTCGCGCTCTTTGCCAAGCAGCGGCGTTAGGAATGGGCATTGTGCAAGTGCCAACCTTATCGGTGAAAGGTTATCTGGAGCGTGGTGAGTTAGTTGAAATCTTATCTGACTATCAAATTGCTGCCTTGCCAATTTATGCAACTTATCTGCAACGGCGATTTTATCCTGCTAAATTAACAACCTTTATTGATTTTTTACTCGCCTATTTTTCAAAAAAGCTTTAATCCCTGCCCCTTTTTTCATTCGATTCAACAAGCCGACTGAAAAAAGCATCTGCCATCCTGTATAATAACAAGTCAATTGTTTACCATTTTTATTTAACTGTATTGATAAGTTTGCAGGAGATTATCCCCAATGTCAGTTCTTCGCCATGATTGGACTTTAACTGAAGTTCAAAACCTCTACGCCTTACCGTTTAACGACTTGATTTTTCAAGCCCAAACCGTTCATCGTGCCAATTTTGACCCCAATCAAATTCAAGTCAGCAGTTTACTCAGCATCAAAACAGGTTCGTGTTCAGAAGATTGCGGCTATTGTCCACAAAGTGCGCGCTATGAGACGGGCTTAAAATCGGAAGGTTTAATGCCGATTGCCGAAGTCTTAGCCGCTGCGCAACGCGCGAAAGAGCAGGGCGCATCAAGGTTTTGCATGGGCGCGGCGTGGCGTAAACCCAAAGACAAAGATATTGAGCGGGTGGTGGAAATGGTGCAGAGCGTGAAAGCGTTGGGGATGGAAACCTGCGCCACGTTGGGGATGTTGACGGACGAGCAAACGTTGGCTTTAAAAGAAGGTGGATTGGATTATTACAACCATAATTTAGATACGTCCGAGGACTATTATTCCGAAGTGATTACTACCCGCACTTATCAAGACCGCTTAGACACTTTAGCGCGGGTGCGTAACGCAGGGATGAATGTCTGTTGTGGTGGTATTGTTGGCATGGGCGAGTCGGATGCGGATAGGTCTAAATTATTGATTGAGTTAGCGAATTTACCGAAACACCCCGAAAGTGTGCCGATTAATATGCTGGTGCAAGTCGAGGGTACGCCGTTAATGGGAACACAGGAATTAGACCCGCTTGTGTTTATCCGCACGATTGCGGTGGCGCGGATTTTAATGCCGCAATCGCGGGTGCGTTTATCCGCTGGGCGTAATGAGATGAGTGATGAAATGCAGGCGTTGTGCTTTTTAGCAGGGGCGAATTCGATTTTTTATGGTGATAAATTACTCACCACGGATAATCCAATGACCAATCACGATTTACAATTATTTGAACGGTTGGGTTTGCATTCGGGTGGGTCGAGTTATGCACAGTGATATAATTGAAAAGCAATAATCTCACTATGTATAAAACCATTGATTTATTTGCTGGCATAGGTGGTATTCGCTTAGGTTTTGAAATGAGCGGTTGTAAAAATATTTTTTCTTCAGAATGGGACAAAGACGCACAAAAAATGTATGCAGCTAATTTTGGTGAAATACCTTTTGGTGATATTAATTTAATTCCACCGAATGCGATTCCTGACCATGATATTTTATTAGCGGGATTCCCTTGTCAGCCGTTTAGTATTGCAGGTAAAGGTTTAGGTTTTGCCGATACGCGCGGCACATTGTTTTTTAATATAGAAAAAATATTGGAAGCTAAAAAACCAAAAGCCTTTTTATTAGAAAATGTAAAGCGTTTAACAACCCATGATAATGGACAAACCTTTGCTGTGATATTGGAAAAGCTAAGAAATTTAGGTTATACCGTTTATAGTCGGGTATTTAATTCTTTGGATTTTGGCTTGCCGCAAAAACGTGAGCGAATTTATATTGTGGGTTTTTTACAAGCGGTTCATTTTGATTTTCCAAAACCGTTGGGTTATTACCAGTCTTTAAATTTTATTTTAGAAAATGATGATGAAATTGAAGCCAGTTATTTTTTGTCTGAAACAATAAAACAAAAGCGTTTAAATGCTGTAAAAGGCTCCCCCCCATTTCCGTCTATTTGGCATGAAAATATTGGCGGTAATATTTCAGCTCTGCCTTATTCGTGTGCATTAAGAGCAGGTGGCAGCTATAACTATCTGGTCGTCAATGGTGTGCGGCGTTTAACAGCAAGAGAAATGTTACGTTTACAAGGATTTCCTGATGATTTTAAAATTAATCTGCCGTATTCAGCCGTGCGAAAAGTAGCAGGAAATTCTGTTTCTATTCCTGTTATTAAAGCTATTGCAGGTGAAATGATAAAAACGCTTAAAACACATCACTAAATTTAAATATTTAATTAAAAAAATGTTTCATAAAATACTCTCGCAAGTTGAAAATATTTTTCCAGTATCTGTTGATAAAATTTCCGAAGAAACATGGAATGAAAATATAGATTGGTTCTGTGAACAATTGTATTTATTAGGGAATGATTTATTTAAGATAGCTGAAAGTAATTTGTCAAAACGCTCATTCTTAGAATCTAAAAAAGAACTTCTTGCATGGCAAAAAAACTCATTACCAATTTGTGAATTAAGATTGCGTCCAAAATCGTCTTATTACGAAAGATTTGGACAACCTATTTCAGCACCTGAAAATCCAACTGGATATAGTGCTACTGGTTTAGAGTTTAGTTTTACATTGGTACGCAGAGCTATGCCTTGCTATCGCTCTCTTCAATGTCCATATCTTTCAATTAAATTTGAAATATTGGGAGCTAGAGAACGAGTAGCCTTTTTAGAGTTTTTAAAAGACCATCGCAGAATTATACAAAAGCTTATCTCTAATGCGAATTTTGAGTTTTTTACTGCATCTCCGTTTGATAATGTCGAAAAATATAGAGGCAAAGATATTTTCAAAAAATTAGAGTTATATGCTGAAAATACAAACGATGATGAAAACTGCTTTTCT
>JFJP01030204.1_pt1 | contig 18047 bp, 12 predicted proteins | sample 431651 | NCBI WGS metagenome assembly JFJP01 (sample SAMN02602958, study PRJNA72255) | Microbial mat metagenome, whole genome shotgun sequencing project. | biome: fresh water; feature: sink hole; material: water; isolation source: purple microbial (photo- and chemosynthetic) mats found in...
TCGACACTTAATTCAAACCATGCCACAATCTAATTTGGCTTGTGACATGGCTGGGGGCAATGGCAAATCGTGTGAATCCATTGATTATCTGCCCGCGCAAGCAACTCATCCCTGGAAAGCGAAGCCATGAATCAACCTTTTACTTTAATTCCTGAATACCGTGATTATGTTTGGGGCGGTGATCAATTACGCCCCGGTTTTTCCCCCACCGCCGAACTATGGGCTGTTCACGAAGATAACAAAATTGCCTCGGGGCCATTTACAGGGCGCAGCCTGGGTCAGTTAGCAGTAGAACAGGGTGAACAACTTCTGGGATCGCTGGCCATGCAGCAATCTGCCGGAAGATTCCCGATCCTGATCAAACTGCTCGATTGCGCTCAATGGCTATCGCTTCAGGTACATCCCAACGATGAGCAGGCAGCCAGACTGGAAGGAGCCGGGCTGACCGGTAAAACGGAAGCCTGGTATGTACTAAACGCCGCGCCAGGCGCACAGCTGATTGCCGGGATAAAACCCGGCGTGAGCGCAGAAGCACTGGCAGCCGCAATCCAGAATGGCACGATCCTATCAGTATCTCAATATCTCGATGTGCGCGCTGGCGATACGGTTTTTATGCCGGCTGGCACGATCCACGCCCTGGGCCCGGGATTGCTGATCTATGAAGTCCAACAATCCTCAGACCTGACCTATCGTGTTTACGATTGGGGCCGCCCGCAAACAGAAAAACGCAAGCTGCATATCGAAAAATCATTGGCAGTGGCTGACCCGCATGCCTCTGCACCGCTCGCACATTCCCCGGCAGTGGGTGACGGTGAGTGCCAGCTGCTGACGCATTGTGACTATTTCAATCTGGAAATTCTGACGGCACAAACCCGCCCGCTGGAACTGAAACCAGCGGGGAAAACCTTCCACGCGATCACAGTTATAGAGGGAAATGCGCAAATAGCGACTTCCCAAAATCAATGGGAATTAAAGCGCTTTGAAACGATCGTGATCCCTGCCAGCTGCGGCGGCTATCAAATAAAACCGCTGGGGGCATTCCGGGCTTTGAAAGCCAGCCTGGGGTAAAGTCAGGCTTGAGGAACGCCTGGCTTTACTCCTGACCCACCTCAACAAAACGCAGTTCAGGATATTTTTCGGCATAATATTTGACAAAAAACGAAGAGTTGAATAATGCCATCCACACACCGCGCGTATCACGCGCAATGACCGCCTCGCTGCGTTCGGGCAGCTTCTCAATGGCCGACTCTGGCCCTTTGATCCAGCGCAAATGCGTATGCGGCATTCTTTCGAGAGTGGTTGATACGTTGTACTCCACTTTCAAACGGGACTGCACCACATCGAACTGCAATTGACCCACGACCGCCAGGATTGGTTCACGCTTGAAAGCATTCACGTTGAAAAGCACCTGGACAGCGCCTTCGCTTTCCAGCTGCAGCAGGCCCTTGGTGAATTGTTTTTGTTTCCCCAGGTCGTTATTGCGCAGCAAGGCGAAATGTTCAGGTTGAAAGCGTGGGATGGGCGCAAAACAGACCGGCGTACCCGTGCAAAGAGTATCGCCAATAGCAAAATCGCCGCTATTCGGCAGCCCAAGCACATCGCCAGGATAAGCCTCTTCAATAATTTCACGCTCACTGGCAAACAGTTTGTACGGTCTCAGCAAGCGCATCATTTTCCCGCTTTGAGAATGGTAAAGATCCATGCCGCGCTCAAAATGTCCCGAACAGATTCTCAGAAAAGCCACACTATCGCGATGTTTGGGATTCATGTTGGCCTGAATTTTAAAAATAAAACCTGAAAATTCCGGCATATCCGGGTTTATTGTGCCGATATCGCTGGCATACGGTTGGGGGATGGGGGCAAATTCCACAAAGGCCTCAAGAAACAAACGCACGCCAAAATTGGTCACTTCATCCAGTAAATGGATGCTGTCTCTAAGGCCATCAAAGCGCTCTTTCGATAACACTTTCTCTTTCACAAGATCATCCAGATGTACGATGGTCTCGGCCGCCATTCGCTCATTGCGCTCAGTACGCCCAAAGATATAAACCCCCTGCGAGGCGCGATCGTATACTCCCTTAAAATCCGGGCCATCGCCAAGTGGCCAATTCATCGGGATGGGTTCCATACCCAACACTCTTTTGATCTCATCCAACAAATCAAGCGGATCGCGGGCTGGCCGATCCATCTTGTTGATAAAAGTGAAAACAGGGATACCGCGCTTGCGACAGACTTCAAACAATTTCAAGGTTTGCGGTTCGATACCCTTGGCGGCATCGATCACCATCACAGCGCTATCGACCGCGGAGAGCGTCCGATATGTGTCTTCAGAAAAATCCTGGTGGCCCGGCGTGTCCAGAAGGTTGATTATTTTATTTTGATAGGGAAACTGCAGAATGGTGGAGGTGATCGAGATACCGCGCTCGCGTTCCATTTCCATCCAATCGGAAGTGGTAGCGCGCTGATTACGCCGGGCGCGCACGTTGCCAGCCATCTCAATGGCATTGCCATACAAGAGCAATTTCTCAGTCAGCGTTGTTTTCCCTGCGTCCGGGTGCGAAATAATCGCAAAGGTGCGCCGATTGGTAAAGGTGTTTGTGGAGGGTGATTCAAACAAGGTTATGTGCCTTTCTCATAAGAGAAATATTATAAATTCCAGATACTGTCCGCAAAAAAGTAGCCAATCATCAGGAAAGGGAACAGAAATAGTGAACGTCCATCCCCCGCACCCATTGAGCATGCCAAGACCTGGTGAATAAAAAAATAGTCCGTGAAATATAAGAAAGAATTGTACCAACAAACATGTCAGTATAACAGGAGGAGGGATCGGGGAAAATTTTTGTCGCAAAATTGCGCCATACGGCTTGACAGAACAGCCACATGTAGTTACAATTAGAACAATTGTTCTTATGGATACGAAACTTACGACTTATGGACGCATCACCATCCTCTTGGGGATACAGCAGGCCAGAACCGGCCGGCGCATATCGCCGCGCAAACTGGCTGAACAAACCGGCATCCCCAAAGATTTTATTTACCGTCTCGATGCGGGTCAGGCCCGGCATGTCGATTTGGATGCGCTTGCAAAGCTCTGCGCAGCGCTTCAATGTCAGCCGCAGGATATTTTGGTTTGGGACTCACAGCATGACGAACCCATTTGATATTTTTCCTTCCAACCTGTTTAATCTATTCAGCGCACAAGGCTTCATCTCGCTGCAGAGGCACTACATGGCGATTCTATTGCGGGTCTACACACTGGCCGAATTTAATCGCTTTGGTCTGACGCGCGAAGTGGTAATCGATGAGATTGTCGCTTATCTAAAAGATGCCAATGCTGAAGCAGAAATCGCCGCGGAGATGGCGGCGCAAACAACAATTGAACCTGGCGCAATCACGGGGCCAAAATCCGGGCAGGATTACGCCGCCTATCTTATTCGCCGCCTGGCGGATACAGGCTGGATTGAACGCGAACAACACGCGGATTACTCTGAAACGATCATTCTGCCCGACTATGCTTTCATCCTGCTGGAAGCGCTGCGCACAATCCAAGAACAAAAACCGCGCGAATTTACCGGCCAACTGTATGCCGCGCACCAGCTGGTTACATCCGCCAATACCAACAAGGATTTTTCACCCGCGCTGGCCGTGACGCAGACCTACGAGAATGTGCGCCAGGTGGTGCGCGGCTTAAGCGAACTGAACCAGAACATCCGCCGTTATGTTGAACGCGCCACCAAGCAAAATGATGTTGCCACCCTGCTGCGCCTGCAATTTGATGATTACACCCAGACGCTTGGACCAGCCTACCATGCGCTCAAGACCTCCGATCATGTATCGCGTTACCGCCGCGACATTATCAACCAAATTGAGAACTGGCAGATGGATGCGGATTGGCTTTCCAATACAGCCCAGGAACTTGCCGCGCAAAGCCGATTCTCCCCGGCACAGGCCGAATCTGAAATCAGCCACTATCTGACATTTATCACCAATCAACTCGATGGTCTGGATCCTCTATTGGCAGATATCGACAGCCGTCATGCCCAATATTTGCGCACATCACTACGTCAGGTGCGCTATCAACTTGGCAGCGCTGACGGCAGCTTCAAAGACCGCCTGGTATCCCTGGCAAAAGGCTTATCGTCCCTGCGCGGAAAAGGAATGGATGAACTGCCTGTTGATGCGCCTGGCATGCGCCAGATGCCAGTCCGGCTGCCAGATTCGCGCAGCTTTTATACCCCGCCGCAGCGCCGGGCGCCTTTCACACCGGATGACATTATTCTGACAACCCTGCACCCCGATGATCTGCTGGCACTGCGCGCCGTAACCATGCAGGATGTCACCCAGGCCTTTTCTCCTGAAAAAGTAAATCGCAGAGTGACTGGTTTTTTCAATGGTCACAAACGCCTGCCCATCGCTGAAATCCCCGAAGATGTGCGTAATGATCTTCACTGGTTGACAACCATCATCGCTTATGCATACCATCCGGAAGTAAATTATGGGCTGGAACTGGTGGATGGCGAACCGGTGCGTGTGAACAGGTATAAAATCGCAGCTTTCGAGCTGGTACGTATCTGATATCTCTAGTTCGTGGAAGTGCCTATGTCTTTTAACACTGACGCCCTGCTCAACGACCTCCCGGAAAAAAACCGCCGCGATGTGCCGCGCATTGTAAACCGCTTGCTAGGCCAGACTTTTCTTTATCAAGATGTGGAAACGGATAAGGATGATTATTACATCGTGCATCGCTACCGCAACATATTCGAAGGTTTGCTCGAATTGTCAGGCTTTAGCCTGCTCCACGATGATTATCACCGCATCTTTCAGGCAGTATCAGATTTCAGTTATTGCCGCACCCGATACAAACTGGATGAGAGTTTGATGATCGTTGTACTGCGGAAATTATACGAAGAGAAAATTGAACATCTGAGCCTCGCCAATGATCCGCTTGTCACCATCGGAGAACTGCGCGAAGAATTTCGCACTATTACCGGTAAAGAACGCGATCTGGGTATCATCCAATACGAGACCTTGCTGCGCAAGCTGCGCTCAATCGGGCTGATCGATACTATCGATGGCCGCTCAATCGATGTGCGCGACTCAGAATCCCGCTTGCGGCTGCGCGGCTCGGTAAAATTGATCCTTCCGGTTCAGGCTGTCGATGATCTGGATGCATGGCTCAGAAAATACAGGACTGGGGTGGGTGAAACTGATAACAATGAGGACTCAGCTTAATCAAAAATCACCCCCATCACCCTTCTGTCGGCCCATCTATGAATAACAGCGTGAAACAAAACAAAGGATTTCCATGAAACTTCTTACCCACATCCGGCTTGTCAACTGGCATTTGTTTGAAAACACAACCATTACCTGCCAGGGTACAACCTACTTCATCGGCATCAACGGCGCTGGCAAATCCACCGTGCTTGATGCGGTGCAGTTTGCCCTGGTAGGCGGACAGCGCGATGTGCGTTTCAACCAGGCAGCTTTGAGCGGCGGCAAACGCACCCTGGCCAGCTATGTACGAGGGGAACTTGGCACCGAGGCGCAGCGTTTCCTACGCGGCGATGCCACCGGGGTTGTTGCGCTCGAATTCAAAAATCCGGATGGAACGTTCTTCAGTCACGGGGCGGTCATCGACGCGTTTGAGGATGGACGCAACCCGGATGTAGCCTATTTCATTGTAAATAACGCGCAGTTGAACGATGACTGGTTCTTTAAATCCGCAGGACAAGTATTTGATACGCGCGCTTTCAAACGCCATCTCGAAAGCTTCGCCCTGCCGGCCACAGCCCGCGCCCAGGTTTTTTCGCGTTTGGAAGATTATCGTGTGCACCTGCTCAACCGACTTGGCCAGCTCAAGGATACCTTCCCGGCAAAAATCGTCAAAGGTCTGGCCTTCAGCCCGCTGACTGATATCCGTTCTTTTGTCCACAACTATCTATTGGATGAAAACCTTGTGGATGTCAAAACCTTACAGGCTCAGCTGGAAACACTGCGCCATTTTGAAGGGCTGGCAGCCAATGTTCGTGAGCGCATCAACAGCCTGGGCCGCATCAATGAATATGACAAAGAACGCGCGGCGAATCGCCGCCGCCGAATCACCAATGCCTATATCGCCCGCCGGGTGCAGGCGGACATTTTCCTGGAACAGCTTAAACAGCGCCGCCACGAACTTGACACCCTGCAATTATCGCTCAGGCGAGCCGAATTGGAACGGAATGAACTGGCGCGCCGGTTGCGCTATGCCCAGTCGGCGCTCACAGATGCTCAAGTGGCTCTGCGTACCGATCAGACTGCGCAGCGCGAAAGAGAACTGCGCGAAAAAATTACAAGTCTCAGTAAGGAAGCCAGTGAACTTGGCCAACGCAAAACCGATTTTGAGCGCAGCCTGGCGCGTGAATTTTCCGATGCGCAAAAACTACGCGAAGCACTTAATATCAATCATCATGCCGTTCCCCCGGCCATCGAAAACTTTAATAATTCGAGCAGCATCACAGAACAGGTCATTCGCGAATTTCAGGAAGCCCTGACTGTTTTGGGTCAGGAATTTTCCCGCGATGAAACCCTGATAAATGAAAAAGTCTCTCAACTCAAAAACGAAGCGGCTCAACTCGAAAACGAGATCCGCAAACTGCGCACCGGCGACCGCGAAACATCCGTGGAAGCCGAGGTTCCCGCCAGCGCGCTTTTACGCCGCATGATCCGCTCTGAACTTGGTTTGGGCGCAAATGAGGTACAGTATCTATGTGACGAAATACAAATTCCAGACCAGAACTGGCAGGATGCCGTGGAAGGACTGCTTGGTTTCAACCGTTTTGTTTTGATGGTCCCTCCCGCACAGTACGCGGCCTGTATGCAAATCTATCGCCGAAATAAAGACAGCCTGCATGGCGCCACCTTGCTTGATACCGAAGCGATCCTCAACAGCATACGCGGAGTAGCGCGGGAGGGTGTACTGGCTGCCGAAGTGCTAACCAACAATAATGCGGCGCGCGCTTTTGTTGATCTTTTGCTGGGAAATTACATCAAATGCGATACCATCGAACAACTCCGACCGCACCGAACCGCCATCACGCGTGAATGTTTTGTGCGCCGCAATTACACAGACAGTCACCTGAACCCGCAGGTCTACCGGCGCTGGTTCATTGGCGAACGCGCTGCCGGACGCCAGATTGAACAGCGCCAGACGCGATTGGACGAAATTGCGCTTGAGATGCTTGAACTGAATAAAAAATCCAGTGCCCTGCGAGAAAGATTAGCGCTATCGCGCGATAAAACCCGGCAGCTTTTAGAGCTTGAAACCACGCTGCCAGGTCTGCAGCGGTTAACCAGGCTCGAAAGCGAGCTAGCCGAACACAGGACGGAACTTTCTGCGCTGGATACAAGTTCGCTGGAACAACTCAAAGAGGAAGTAGAGCGCTGCACTGAAGCATCCAACAAGGCCCAGTCCGATCTTTCCGGGATCGAGCGTAATTTGGGTTTACTGGAGGGGGATACCCGGCACTTGCAGGCGGAAGCCATCCCCAGCCTGGAAAAATCTGCAGATGATGCTTTACAAGGCGCAGAAAAATTCCTGGCACAAGAAAGTGCAGCCGAGATTGCATCCCCAGATGGCACAGAAGATGCTGATTTGCGCGCGGACGTGGTCAAGGAGTATGAACGCCGGTATGAACGTCAGCCGCTTGATGTGGTTCTCCAAAATGCGGCGCGCTACGAAAACGATTATCAGAACGCTGAGCAGCGCTCACGCGACCGGCTGCGAGAATCCAAGCAGGAATATTCCCTGCACTATGATTTTGGCTATGATGAGACCGAAAACGCGGCCCGTTACACCGCGGAATGCGAGAAATTGGTTAATTCAGAATTGCCTGGTTATGAAAAACAAATATCACACCAGCGTACCCTGGCCGAGCAGGAATTGGTGGAGAACTTTATTCACCGTTTGCGCGAACAAATAGAGGATGCCCGCCAACAGCTGGCACACCTGAACAGTACTCTTGCCAACCTGCGGTTTGGCGGTGAACGCTTTGAATTCATCAACCAGCCTGCGCCTGCAGTAAAACAGGTATTTGATATGCTCATGGACAGCCAGCAAGTGATGGGCGCTTCGCTCTTTGACTCTGATTTTCGGCAGAAACATCAACAGGGTTGGGATTTACTTTTTGAGCGTCTCACCTCTCATGATGATGAAAATATCGAGCTGCGCGAATTGCAGGACTACCGCAATTATTTACAGTATGATATCCGCATCCATTACCCCAATGGTGATCGGGCACTCCTGAGCCAGATCAATGCAAAAAAATCAGGCGGTGAAACTACCACGCCATTCTATGTGGCCATGGCGGCATCCTTTGCGCAGGCATACCGTCTGAACCAGCCGCGCCCATCTGATACTATTCGCCTGGCGCTTTTTGACGAAGCCTTTGGGAAAATGGACACGGCGCGCACAGCCAGTGCCTTACAGTTCATGCGCGAAGCCGGTCTGCAGGTGCTGCTGGCAACCCCGCCAGATAAATCCGGATCACTTTTAGCCTCTGTCGACAGCGTTTGCACAGTGGTACGCAAGAACAACCACGCTTTTGTCATCGAAATCGACAAAAGCGAAATGCTGGCCGAGCTGGAAAAAGAATAACAGCAGCGATTGCATCCTGTGGAAATATTCTTTACGCCCACCCCCGATGTTGCTGTCGTCCTCCATCGTTTGCTCGATATACTGGAACGCCGCACCAACCAGAATATTCGCCACCCGGCCGAGCATACACAACATGCTATAAAAGTGGACATGGCAGACAGCTGCCTGCAGGGTTATTTCTCCCAGGCAGACCCGATGCCGCGCATCAACGCGAACGAGCAGTTTTTAGCACTCGAGCAAGCCGGATTGGTACAGATCACCTGGATTCCCGGCGAAAGAGGGCACTTATTAAAGTCTGTAACGCTCTCAACGCAGCAAGCCGCTCGCGTTTACCAACTCGTCAAGCGATCAGCCCTGCATGATCAGCGTTCACGCCTGGAGAGTCTCATCCTGGCTGAAAAATTTCGCTATGCGGAAACGGATTGGAGACAACGCGCTCTGCGACTGGTTTACCAGCAGATCAAAACCGGAAAATCCCCCACGCCTTTTAGCTTATCTGATCAGGGACTAAACCTCGACCTTTTGAGTGTTCTGGAGATGCTCCCAAAACTGGCGAGCGAAACCCCATACCGGATTTTTAGCGTGCGCGCCTTCAATGACAGCAAGCGCCTGGAAGCAATAAAAGGCCAGCTGGTCAGCCTGATGAGACTTGGCAACCCTGAATGGAAACACCTGCCCGCCGATGAGCTCTTGCGCGAACTTAACCTTGTCCCCAACCCGAATACCATCTGGTTATCCGGGAATTGGCAGCTGGGTCTCGAAAACGGAGAAGTGCTCAGCCTGGGCGGTTTTTGCCCGGCAGTGGGTTTCCCGGCTGCACAAAGCACGAGCCTGAAAAGCATCACTGTTTTTGCGGAGGCGGTTCTCTGTATAGAAAACCTGACCAGCTTTCATGAATTCATTCGCGCCCAGGGCAGAAAATACGCTGTCATCTGCACGTATGGAAATCCATCCCCGGCAGTGCGGCGCATCCTGCGTTTGATCCAGGATGACCTGCCGATATACCATTGGTCTGATCTGGATTACGGCGGGTTCAATATCCTCAGCCAGCTCAGGCGGCTGGTTCGAGATGATATCCGGCCCTATCGCATGGATGCCGCCACGCTGGACAGCAACCACGAACGCGCCCGCCCGTTAACAATTGCGGACCGCGCCAATTTAAAGAAACTGCTTCTCCGTTCGGAATTACGCGATATGCACCCTTTGATAGAATACCAGCTCAAGCGCGGTTTGAAGCTGGAACAGGAAGGCATAGAGATAGGCATTCAAGAAGCAGCGGAAACAGCTTAAACATGATCTGTAATGCTTGTGAGGCTGTTCGCAAAGCTAACCTGATGAATAACCATATTGTCAAAAACACGAAAATCTGTGACAATAGACTTACCGGAGTATCACTGCCGGAATTGGAGAAGCACACCTCTACAAGCCAAGCATAAAATTCGATATCCATTCGCTTGAAGGGTTTCCCAACCTATGGCTGGCACAGGATATTCATCAGGGGTGAACACACAAGGTTAGCAATTTTCCGGCAAAAGGAAGATAAAAAAACATGTCCATTGAACCCGAAGAACTGATCCGAATCGCCAGGGGTGACCAACCCGCTGATCTACTATTCAAAAATGCGCGTCTGGTCAATGTCTACAGTGGCGAAATTTACCTGACCGATATCGCCATTGCCGGCGAACAGATCGCCGCGATCGGACAGGGATACCAGGCCAGGGAAACCATCGACTTACAGGAGCGCTACGTTTGCCCGGGTTTCATCGATGCACATGTACACATTGAAAGCTCCATGCTGCCCCCGCGCGAGTTTGCCCGCGTGGTGCTGCCGCACGGGGTTACCACCGTCATCTCAGACCCGCATGAAATAGCCAATGTACTTGGGCTGGAGGGCATACGTTTCATGCTCCAGGATGCCAAGTACGGCCCGCTGAGCATGTTTGTGGATGCGCCATCCTGCGTACCCGCCACCAACATGGAAACCAGCGGATCGCAATTGGAGTTCTACGATCTGGCGACTCTACTCGGAAATGATTGGGTGATCGGTCTCGGCGAGGTGATGAACTACCCAGGGACAATACAGGGCGACCGGCGCATCCTGCAAAAGATCCAGACTTTTAAAGGCAAGGTTATTGACGGGCACGCGCCTGGAGTTAGCGGGCGAGACTTGAATGCGTACTGCGCAGCTGGGGTCGGATCGGATCATGAATGTGTGAATATGGAAGAGGGTCTGGCAAAGCTGCGCCTGGGCATGACCATTTTCATCCGTGAAGCCACCAATGCTCACAACCTGGAACCACTGCTCGGCTTAATGACACCGGAATTTTCCTCGCGCATATGCCTGTGCACCGATGACCGTCACCCGGCTGATCTGATGGATCAGGGCTCGATCGATTACATGATCCGCCACGCGATTGCGCATGGAGTGCCACCCGTGCTGGCCATCCGCGCCGGCACGCTCAACCCGGCTGAATATTTTCGTCTGCACGACCGCGGCGCAATTGCCCCAGGAAAACGCGCTGACCTGGTGGTTTTTTCTGATCTGCAAAATTTGCAGCCGGAGTTGGTCTACCGCGGCGGACGACTGGCCTCAGAAAATGGACAGGTAATACCCTGGGAACGCCCCAGGGCCAATACAAAAACCCGTGGCACGATCAATGTTCACCTGGATTCTCTGGATTTTTCCATCCCAGCCGAATCAAAGCAGGTGCGGGTGATCGGTATGCTCGCGGATCAATTGATCACAGAGAACCGCGTTGAAACCGCGCGTATTGTCGACGGTCAAGCCGTGGCTGACCCTGGGCGAGATATCGCCAAACTGGCCGTGGTGGAACGCCACTTTGGCACCGGGCGCGTGGGCAAGGGATTCATTCAGGGGATGGGGCTTAAGAGCGGCGCGATCGCATGCACTGTTGCGCACGATCATCACAACATTGTGGTTGTTGGCATGGATGATGAAAGCATGCTCACGGCTGTGCGCGAAATCTCCAATATGCAGGGTGGAATGGTGGTGGTTGGCACCGACGGCGTGCACGCGCGTTTGCCGCTGCCGATTGCGGGGCTAATGAGCGATCAACCCGTCGCGGTCGTGCGAGAGCAGTACGATCAGCTCGCCAGGGCGGCTGCCGGCCTGGGCTCGACTTTGCACGATCCATTCATGGCGCTCAGTTTTATGGCGCTTTCGGTCATTCCCAGCCTTAAACTAACCGATCTTGGACTGGTGGATGTGGACAAATTCGAATTGGTCAGTTTGTTTGCATAGCAACCATTCCAATTGAGGTGTTTTCATAGAAAATCACCCGTAAAAAACAGGTGTTGCCGGGCAACCCATCTATTGGCGCCCTGATGAATATTTCTTTAATTTGACAGGCGACCGCATTCCTAATACAATCATTTCGTGTCCATTCCCCAACTCCTCCACAGCATGTGCGCCGATCTATCTGACGGCGATCTGAATGCAATTCGCCGAGCACGGGGTTTCAGCTCCGCTGAAACCAACTCGCGTACTTCCTTTGCCAACTTCTTTCTGACTTCTGTTGGGCTTGAACAAGCCATACATTCCCTCTCAGCAGAAGAGGCGCTATCTCTGCGCCTGCTGCATGAAACAGGTGAAGTGGATGTCTCGTTTTTCGAACGGGTTTACAGCTCGGATTACCCCCATGGAACGTATACCCAGCGATACAAACACGTTTTTGATGCGGTTAAAAAGAACCTGGTGCGGCGCGGGCTGATCGTCATGGCGGAAGTTAAAATGCGCGCGGAAGCTGTTCAGCTTGAACGCTGGCGTTTTGCGCTGCCGCCTGAATTCGCCGCATACCTGCCGCCTTTGCCCAGCGTGAAAGATGACCGGCCTGGAAAATTCAACGATTACGCCATCCGCAAGAAACTTCTTGAACTGGTCGGCGGAACCCGGATGGATACCAAGGATACCCTGCCCATCCACATCAAGCACGGCAGCCTTTATCTGAATGAATTTTTATTCTCAGTCGCATCTTTCACTCTCTGGCAAATCAATGCGTGGCAGCTGGCTTTGAAAGTCTTCAAACCAAATATCGCGGCATCGCTCAACCCGATTGATGTTGCCTATAAGCTTGTCCGCGAAGACAGCTGGACAGAGCCAAAAACCCTTGAACCCGCGCTGCAAATTTTCAGCTATGGAGGAAACATTCCCCCCGCCGAAAAATTACTCCACAAGGGCTGGGAAATGGGGATGTTCTATCGCCAGGAAATTAATTCTGTTGCTCACTATCGTCTCGTACCCGCCATCGATCTGATTGGGAACGATCTCAATTTTACAGCCTGGGCAAGTGCCACAACCAAACCTGACACGATCCAGATCGACTTGCGCCTGATCCCTCTCCAAGCGCTGGCTCAACTTAACTTCCTCGCGCACCTGAGCGTGGAAAACGGCAAACTGCTCGCCAGCCCCAGCCCGGCCAAATTGGGGCGCGCCACGCCTGAACAGCGCAGTTCCGCGCTCTCACTCTGGCTGGCGCAGCAGATACCGGCCTTTGGAAACGCCCTCGAACACGTCAATACCCATTGGGGGAAAACCGTCCTGCATGAGAACTTGCTTTTTGCCCGCGTTCGCGATCTAAGTTTGCGTGTTCAACTGGAACGCGAACTCAAGAATAACATCATGATCCTCAGCGATCATTTCATCGCCTTCCCGATAGAATCCCGCGCCAGTGTTGAGAAAGTTCTCAAAAAAACTGGTTTCGTCACGAAAATTTTCAAAGAATGAGTATCATGGCAGCAAGTATCGAACCCAATTCTCTGGAAGTTCTCAGCAATAACCGCGACCTGCTTCGCGATCTTTTCACGTACCTGGATTATGTCAGCCAGCGCAGTATTAAACGCATGACGCGAACCAATCAGATCCCGCGCGCAGACCTGAACCGCCTGGCCAAATACCTGGATATTGACCCGGTGGAAGATAATGATTGGATGTATGCCCGTCCGAATTGGATCAATTTCATCGATACCCTGGCGTTGAACATGCATCTGGTTTCCTATGACCTCCAGGGCGAATACCGCAGTTACAACAGCGCGGAAGCCTCATTTTTTGATAACTATGTGGAAATAAACAATCCACAGTTGAACAAATTTTTGGAATTGACCCCCGCAGGCCAGGAAAAAAGCATCCTCAGCGCGTTAAATCAGGCCAAATCGAATAATCGCTTTGACAACAACTTATTTAATGAATTCTTTCATTACGGGCCATTAGGATTTCTGGACAGTTTCGACCGGTGGGGGTCAGATACAGGCAGCCTGGAAGTTATCAATTTCCCAAAAGCCCGCGAATTTTTATTAAGCGTACTCCTCAGTTCCCCCGTAGGCGAGTGGCTCAGCACCGGCTCATTGATAGCCTACCTCAAAGCCAACCATCCTTACTTCCTGATCCCCGAAAAACTTCCGAAGAAAGACCGCCGGGGCTATCCAATTACACGCTACGACGCCTTTATGGAAAAATCCCAGGAGGGACAAAGGGACAAACCCATCTCGCCCAATGATGTGGATGCCTTTGAACGCGTGGAAGGCCGCTACGTTGAGCGGTTTCTGGAATACATACCGCTGTTGATGCGCTTCGTCGAGCTGGCATATAACCCCAAACAAGCCAAAGGGAAAACCCCTTCGCTCGGGCAGCTGAAGGCATTTCGAATTAATAAACGCTTTGCCCGATTGATGAGCGGCGATGCGCTTACCCCGAAAGTGACAATCCAACCCAATTTTGATATCGTGGTTGAATCCGATTTCTACCCGGCAGCGGTCATTCGCCAGATGACGCTGCTTGGCGAACAAATGTCCTCGCCCAACAGCGGGCATGGCGCGTATGTGGGTATTTTTCAGCTCAAGAAAAATGCTGTTGCTGCCGCGCTGGTACAACAGCCTGATCTGGATGTGATTAAGCTGCTTAAGCAACTGAGCGGGCGCGATTTGCCATCCAACGTGGCCATCGAACTGGATGAATGGGCCGGTCATGCTGATCAGTTTACACTGTACGAAGGGTTTGCCTTGCTCGAAACCACTGCGTATCCGACGGAAATTGAAAATTTTGTTTCCGAAAAAATCAACCCTACGCTGAGACTGGTTAGTGACCCGCCGGTCGTTTTTGGGAAACTGGAAACCCTCGGGCGGGTTCCGTTGGCCATTACACACAGCAACAGTAACTTCACTGCGCTTCCGGAAAGCGCTGTCAGCCTGTTCCCCAGGGAAACAGCTGCGCAGAACCTGGAAAAAGCTGCAAGGCAGATCAAAATTGCGCGCAGCGTTGCCATCAGCTACCAATTCCCTGACAAAGAATCCTTTGACGCGGTATGCAAAACCCTGGCAGAACTGCGCTGTCCTTTCCATGCCGAACCCGCATCCTTGGTAATCAGCATCCAACAAAAGGAGCAGGTCAGGTTTGATGAAGCCATCGAAAAAATCCAGGCTGACTTTGTGATTGAAATCGAATAGCACAAAACCCGCCATAAAATCAACACAGAGCAGCATTGAACCACTGAAAGAAGCCATGCCAGCCCCCACCAACCCGTTGATCGTTCAAGGTGATAAAAGACTGTTACTAGAGGTACAAAACGAGCGCTATGATGCCGCGCGCGATTCTCTGGCGCGCTTTGCCGAGCTTGAGAAATCGCCGGAATATATCCATACCTACCGCATAACCCCGCTTTCGCTCTGGAATGCAGCCGCATCCGGATTATCCGCCGCCCAGATCCTGGCGGACCTGGCGGATTTTTCCAAGTATGGGCTGCCCGCCAACGTGGTTCGTGATATAGATGAATATATCGGGCGTTACGGGCGGGTAAAGCTGCTGCGCGAGGGTGAAAACCTGATCGTTACCAGCGAAGATGAAACCTTGATGGTGGAGATACTCAACCACAAAACCACCGCGCGCTACCTGCACGGACGGCTGGATGCGCACCGTGCGCTGGTGGCACCCGGACGGCGGGGGCATCTCAAACAAGCCCTGCTGCAAATTGGTTACCCCGCCGAGGATCTCGCCGGTTATGTGGCGGGTGAAGATCTGCCTATCACCCTGCGCGATGCCTCACGAGGCGGCAAACCCTTTACCCTACGCAAATATCAAAGTGAGGCCGCTGAAGTATTTCACGCCAGCGGAGCAGCCAGCGGCGGCAGCGGAGTGGTGGTGCTGCCCTGTGGCGCAGGCAAAACCATCGTAGGCATGGCTGCCATGGCCCAGCTGCAGACATCCACACTGATCCTGACCCCGAATACAATTGCTGTCCGCCAATGGATGAGTGAACTGGTGGATAAAACTTCACTGAGCGAAGACCTGGTGGGTGAATATTCCGGCCTGCAAAAAGACATCCGCCCCGTGACGGTCAGCACCTATCAGATTCTGACCTACCGTAAACGCGGCTCCAGCGATGAATTTCCACATTTTGGCTTGTTTGGCGCGCGCAACTGGGGATTGATCATTTATGATGAGGTTCACCTGTTGCCTGCCCCGGTTTTTCGCATCACTGCGGAGATCCAGGCGCGCCGCCGCCTGGGATTAACTGCCACCCTGGTGCGCGAAGACGGCATGGAAGGCGATGTCTTTTCACTGATCGGTCCGCAAAAATATAATGTTCCCTGGAGGGATCTTGAAAAACAAGGCTGGATTGCCACGGCTATATGTCATGAAATCCGCGTACCCCTGGCCGAAAGCGCGCGCATGGAATACGCGATTGCACCCCAGCGCGAAAAATATTCTGTTGCAGCGCACAATAATCGCAAAATGCCAGTGCTGCAGGCAATCCTGAAACGACATCCTGGCGAAAACATCCTGGTGATCGGCATGTACCTCGACCAGTTGGATGAAATCGCCGCTCAGCTGCAAGCCCCGCTGATTAACGGGAAAACCCCCGTGAAGGAACGCGAAAAACTGTATGAAGCCTTCCGAACTGGCCAGATCAAAACCCTGGTAGTATCGAAAGTCGCCAACTTCAGCATAGACCTGCCAGATGCAAGCGTTGCGATTGAAATCTCCGGCACCTTTGGCAGCCGCCAGGAAGAAGCCCAGCGCCTGGGACGCATCCTGCGCCCAAAAAGCGACGGGGCGATAGCGCATTTCTACACCATCGTCACCCGTGAGACCATTGACCAAACCTTCGCAGCCAACCGTCAGCGCTTTCTGACCGAACAAGGTTATAAATACGAGATTTTATATGAAAATGAGGTATTGGGATAAAAGAGCGCTTCCGCGCTACTTGATCCCAACCAATTCCACATCGAACACCAGGGTGGCATTTGGGGGAATGACACCGCCCGCGCCGCGCTCGCCGTAAGCCAGCTGCGGCGGAATAGTCAGGGTGGCAGTGCCGCCAACATTCATCAAACCAATGCCTTCATCCCACCCCTTGATAACCCGACCAGCGCCAAGCTTAAATTCAAGCGGGTCGCCGCGCGACACAGAACTATCAAATACCTTGCCATCCTGAAATTTACCGGTGTAATGTACGCGCACAGTATCCCCGGCTTTTGCCTGGGGTCCGCCGCCGGCTTTGGTTTCGACATACTCAAGACCGCTTTTTGTGATCATTCAATGCTCCTATAGATAGAATTCCACAATTTTACCTGCAAAGCGGGGTTAAAAACCAACAAGTGCTAAAAAACACGGACAGCCTCCTGCATCACCCTGGCTCTGAACTCCTGCTTGAGCTCACGCGGCTTACCCATCTCCACTTTACAACCCAACAGTGCCTCGATGCGCTTTTTAAGTTCAATGAATTGGAGCAAACCGGTTGGGTGCGCAAACTTCACCAGGATCCCAACTCCACCGCCCGGATGGGTCTCACCGCGCACGACCGAGCCAAACAATGAAAGATAAACAACATTGTAACGAGCCATAAAATCCTTTTGGTGTTCCTGTAGAATTCGAATTACCTCATCGCGCTTCATAATCTACCTTTCTCTGGATATATGGTAACGAATAAAGTTTTTTTCCGGGGTAATATCCGATTTGCCAGATACCAGCCCGACCTAATCATAGCCCAGGCCTGGTTAACCGTCAGGGTTTGTAACCACCGCTATTCCACCGCTTCTCAGACGATAACCCGCCGGAATCATGACGCTGCGCGCCAAATACACATACTAAATAAATTCACACCGCGCAAGACAACCCTTTCCAGCCGGACGCATCCAAATCACAAGATTATGTTTACATGGCTACGCGCGGAACTACCCCATCAAAACCGGCAAAGCAGCCTAATACTACTCTCCCATTATTCGATCACGCCTTCCTGCACGAAGTGGTTGAGTTCACTGACACTCCATTGTTCAAGCCCAAGCCGCTCCAGCGTGCGCCCTCGCCGCCAGTAATCGGTCTTGTGAATGATGCTGCCCAGGCGAATGATGCTGTCCATGCCGCGCACACTAACGCCATAGCGCATACCAAGCGAAGCCATCG
>JFJP01041286.1_pt1 | contig 18046 bp, 14 predicted proteins | sample 431651 | NCBI WGS metagenome assembly JFJP01 (sample SAMN02602958, study PRJNA72255) | Microbial mat metagenome, whole genome shotgun sequencing project. | biome: fresh water; feature: sink hole; material: water; isolation source: purple microbial (photo- and chemosynthetic) mats found in...
ATAGTTAAAAGAAAGTTTATATCTGTTCACTCGGGAATAGGAAAGATTCAATGGATCGTTTCCAAGTTCTTTCCTCAGTTGATTGAAATTATTCTCAGGAGAAATCTATCTAAATAATCAAGCTGTTTCAGAACCTCTTTCTAACGAGCAGATAAAATCTATTATAGTGATCAGCCTGCTCAAAGATACCCTCGTAATTTACTGAAAATGATAACTTATCATATAGCTGCCATGAAATATCTGCCTCGGCTATATTTTGAAGTATGCTGAGTTTATTCTCAGGAAGATTATAATCTACATACCTGTATCCTAATCCAGTCTGAATTTTGTCTTGCAAAAGATCTTTTGAAAGCCGCCCTCCTATTATTATGCCATTCATGTAAGCCGACTCAAGCCAGGTGGCTGAGACGGTTGCAGTTATGCCCACAGCCGGAATCTGATTATAAGTCAGATAACCATAAACATTCTTCGATGGTATGGGATCTGTTTTAAGGTAACGATAACCTGACTGAACTCCGAACATAATGTCCTTAGTGACCCTGTAGTTAGCCTGCAGCCGAAATCCCTGTCTCAATTCTGTTTCAAGTATTCTGTCGAGGAAAGTTTTATATGTTTCGTAGTAGATTACATTTTTTCTTGCATCATATGAACCTGATAATGAAAAGGATTTTGATGCCCTATACCTTAAGGATAAGTAGACACCTGTAGGGTTAAAAGTACTTTTTGATGTTTCATTATGAAGTATGTCTGTCTGAAGCTCATACAGATCTATTTCAAGGGTTCCGAAAAAACTCACATTCTTTATTAACGAGTTTGAATGCTGGAAATACGCAAACCTCCGGTCAGTCTTGCCACTGTTCATCTGTTGCATGAACGCGAAAGAACTTTCAGTGTACTTTCCTTCCTTATTTGTTTTGAATGCAGCCCAGGCTCCGAACTGAAGAAGTTTGACGTCGAAACCATAGTCTGTATAATCAGGACGTGTTCCTGCAACTATACCCGCTGAGATCTTATTGAATGTTTTTTGAAACTGGAGCCCATCCATTGCGCCAATGCTTGAAATTGACGGATTTATGCTTCTGCCCAGTGAGATATTTGTTGTTTTGTTAATATCATATTTAGCGGCAAGCGTATAAATTTTGAGGGCGTTGAAAATGTCGCTTTTTACTTCTCCCCAATCGCCCGCCTTATGCCGGAACGATACGTAGTTTTCAAATGAGAATTTTGAATCAGCTATATTTTTAGCATCGAGTGACAAGGTATATCTGAATCTCTGGGAATTATCTCCGGGGGTATTTGAAAAATCTGAATAGGAATATGCTGAAATGCTTCCCCTTATACTTTCAGGGTACTCTTTTTTTTCTGTTTTATCTAGTGATGAATCAGAAACTATAACCGGCTGAACTTCCTTAACGGGAACATCTTTTGCAGAACCAGGTTTTTCTCCGGCATTCTTAAGGACTTTAGCAAAGATAAGGTCAGATGGGGTAAACGTAATATTTGAAACCGATCGGCAGACACAGGAAGTAGAAGAAAGGTTATCCACAATAAGTGCGGGGATAAGCCTATTGCCCGATGACATAAAAAGGGTATCACCTCTGTCCGGGAATAATATCACTTGACGTTTGCCCGGTTAATGCGGGAAAAAGAAACAGAAGAAAAAGTATTATTGTTTGTTTTTTCATCTACTATCAGTCTGCGTTGCCTGTTGGGTGACATCTTAAACATGAGGCGCTGTCGTATGAATATCCATTTTCACCTCTGTGTTCATTATCCATGCTTGTTTTGTTGTGCTCATGACAATTCAGACAGCTGAAAACCGAGTAATTTGAAGTATTTGTGTGGCATTCAGTACAGTTAGTCCATTCACCCCTGTGCTTTCCTGAATATATCGGAAACGATTTTGCATCATGTTCCCTGTATGAGGCAGGTTTCCAGTCAGGATTGGTTGTATGACATTGGGTGCAAATTGTTGAAAAGCTGAGCACCTGATGGTTAGGATTTGAAGTATTTACATAATCAGTCTGATGACAAGTATAACAATCTGTCGGAGTTGAAGAATAGTTTCCGTTCTTATGACATTCTGTACATGTTGGTCCGGCATGTCCAAGTGTAAGCGGGAAGCGGCTATGATCGAAGCTGGCCGGTTTCCATCCTGGAGCAAGGGTATGACAATTCTGGCATGTTACGGGAAAACTGGAAGCTGTATGGTTAGGATTTGTTGTTGCGTTATAATCTGGTTGGTGACATGAAATACATTCCGGATTTGCATCAGAATATAGTCCTGTTGTATGGCATTCAGCACAGGAAGGTGATGCATGTCCCTGAACAAGAGCAAAAAAGTTATGATTGAACCCTGCTCCTGCCCACTGAAAAGAATTCACAGGATGGCATATGGAACAATCTTCTGAAAATCCGGCACTTGCATGATTCGGAGCAGTTGTTGAAACATAATTCTGACGGTGACAGTCGATGCAATCAATCCCGGGAACGTCATATCGGGCAAGGCTTTCTGATTTATGACACTGAACGCAATCAGCAGTTTTATGAGCTCCGACAAGCGGGAAGCGACTTATCTGATGCAGATTTGTTATATTATTGACAAGCCATGAGGATGGAGTGTGACAACGGGAACAATCAGAACCGGTTGTAGCCTGATGCACATCGTTATGGCAGCTAACGCAATCTGTATTTGCCTCACTGAATACAAGCGTTTTATGGCATAATTTGCAGTCTGCCTTCTTATGCTGGCCTTTTAGAGCCATGTTTGTAGTATTGTGATTAAAGGAATATATTTCCTTATCGAGCATCCATCCTTTTGAACTGTGACATTCACTGCAGCTTATTTTGAATTCTTTTCCGTGAGGAGAAGTTGTCTGCTGCGGTGTGAATATTACCGAGATATAGTAAATTAATAGTGGCAGGATTCGCATTTGTACTCTTTTAGTTTATACTTAGTGTAAATTACTGATCCCTCCTGTTGCGGCTTATGACATTTCATACAGGCAACGTTAATATGCTTGCCGTCAAGTTTAAAGGCGGCTGTATTATGATCAAATTTTGATTCTTTCCAGTTGGAGGTATTATGGCATTTTGTACAATCTGTCACTCCGTTCTTATCAAATTGTTTAAAGTGGTTATCTGTATGACATGAGGAACAAACCGGGGATAAGCCTGTAAATTTCTGCTGCGGAACGCCAAATGCGTCTTTCTTAAAATGACATTCCCTGCAACTTGTAGTAGCATGAGCACCGTCTATTGTAAACTTTGTAACAGAATGATTGAAAGTGATTTCGCTCCATTGTTTTTCGTTATGACAGATTGCGCAATTTGCATCAGGATAATACTTTGCCTGCAGGTATTGCTGATGAATGTCTTTGTGGCAATCATTGCAATTTATTCCAATCTCCCTGAAATTCCAGTTAGTCTGCTTCTTATGACAATCAATACATGGCACAGCAGTGTGTGAACCTTTAAGTGGAAAAACAGCTTTATTATGCTGATCAATAGTGTATGAAAAGAGGTTAAATCCCTTCACTGTATGGCACTGGGAACAATCAGGAGCAATGCCGTTTTTTACGAACTGGCTTTTATGATAGTCGGTATGACAGTCGGTACAATTTGCAAACTTAAGCGGATCTGTAAGTTTGTTTTTATGACAGGATTTACAAGCAACTGTAAGATGTTTTTCTTCGAGTTTAAAATTAGTCTTGCTGTGATCAAAGTTTGTTACCCCTTTTACAACCTGAAAAGATTCTTCAGAATGACACTGACGGCAGTTCTGGCCAAATTGGTTCTTGTGCGGATCTGTATGACAACTTGTACAATTTGCAAACTGCAAACCTCTGAATTCCTGAAACTTTTTGCCTTCAATAATCTCAACTTTATGACATTTGAGGCAGTCAACACTTTTATGTTTGCCGGCCAGTTTAAACTTTGAATTATTGTGATTGAATTTTGTTGCAGGTTTGAATGAATCAGAATTATGGCATCTTTCACAGTCAGCAGGAAGTGTTTTCTGGTGATAATCATCATGACAGTTCAGACATTCAGTTCTTACTCCCAGAAAAGTTTTCTTTTTAGTTTTTAGTTTGGGGTCTGCGATAAATTTTGAGTTGTGGCAGTCGAGGCAGCCTTTTTTATCATGAGGAACAGACAGTGCCCATCCTGTAAGTTTATGATCAAATTTTGCAGTATCGAGCCTGATAAGCTGAAAGTTTTTCCCGTTGTGTTCGCGGTGACAAGTGTAACAATCTTTACCCCTGACCTCTGTTGATCCATGATAGCCTTTCTGAAATACAAGCCTGTTTTGAATTTCAGTATGACAAACAAGACATTTTTCACCTGAGACCTTATTGCCTAAAACATGACATTGAGTACAATTGGAGAGCCCTTCAAGATTCTCATGAGGCTTTGATAAATCGCCCGGAGAAAGCTGACCACTCAATCCTGAAAAAGAGAGGAAGAAGAATAATATGAAAATTGCTTTTCTCAAAATATCAATTAGTTACTGATTTTCACTGCCATATTACTTCCGTCTTCTGACTTCTGACTTCCGACTTCCGACTTTATTTAGTGTTTCATAACCGTTTCCCCGAATTTCTTAGTGATTTTTATTCCGGCTTTTTCAAGGAATTGTGTAGGCAGTTCACCACCGGCAAATATATATACAAGATCGTTCTTTAAAGTAAGTATTTCAGCCTCTTTTCCAACCGAAAGATGAATTGTATCATCTTCAATTGAAATCAAGTTTGAACTTAGTCTTACCTCGAGCTTTCCTTCTGCCATTGCTTTATTGAGAGCCATGCTGTTAAGAGGTTTTATTCTGTTGAAAACCTCGTTGCGATACGACAGGATGACATGATTCTGATCGGCAAGCATAAGAGCTGATTCAACTGCAGAATCACCTCCTCCAACAACTATTATATGCTTACCGGAAATATCTTCAGGTTCAAGTAGTCTGTATGCAACTTTTTCATTCATTTCACCGGGAACATTTAACTTCCTTGGTGTGCCTCTGCGCCCGATTGATAATAATACATGAGAGGATGTGAATTGATCTCCCTTTATTGTTTTGACCCTGAAAATACCATTTTCGGGGCCAATTGATTCAACCTTTGAATTTTCAGTTACAGTTATATTATTCTTATTCAGCACTGTATGCCATAAATCCAATAGTTCTGACTTGCTTGTTTCGTATAGTTTAATTTTACCAAACAAAGGCAGGTCCATCGGCGATGTCATAACAATTTTCTTTCTCGGGAAAGTAAAGACTGTCCCGCCGAGGGTATCCTGTTCAAGGATTAGGAATTTGAGCCCATGTTTTTTCGCAGTGAGTCCTGCAGAGATTCCGGCCGGCCCTGCTCCTATTATAATAAGGTCATAATCTCCATTATGTTCTTTATTGAGCGATTTAATTATATTCTCGGTAGCCTGCCTGCCCTGTTCGACGGCATTTTTTATAAGTCCCATGCCACCAAGTTCTCCGGCAATGAATATTCCGGGAACATTAGTCTCGAAATTCTGACTAACATGAGGAAGTTCTACACCCCGTTTTTCAGTACCTATTCTAAGGCTTATTGCTTCTGTCGGACAGGCATGAAAACAAGCCCCATGCCCGATACACTGAGATGCATTTATTATTGTGGCTTTCCCGTTCCTTATTCCCAGAATATCATGTTCAGGGCAGGCCGCAATGCAGGCGCCTGTCTGAATGCAGCTGTTAACATCAACTACAGGGTGCAGTGAAATTGGTTCATGCAAACCATCCTCTTTTGCTTTTTTTATCTTTTCATCAACTATTCTTGACTCCCTTGTCTTTTTCCGCAGGTATATAACTACAACAACTATGCACAGCAGACCAGCCAGCGAATAGATGAGAATGTTTTCTATAAGTGATTCCATAATCAGAAAATCCACCTGTAACCAAACAGCAATGTAACAGAAACGTGTATTACCATTATTATAAGCATTACAAGAGCAAAGGGAGAATGCACAACATGCCAGTATTTGAAAAGGTTCTGCATTGTCTTGAGTCTCTCAATCCTTCTGTTCAGCATAATATCATCTTCATCGCTTTTCATTCCCCTGACTTCATTTAAGCTCAATTCTCTTCCTTCAATAGATCGTGGAATCTGCAGATATATGAATCTTCCGATAATTCCGCTCAGGAAGACGGCGACCATGCTCCAGAAACTTATTGCAACAAGTCCGCCGAATTTATAGGCAGTATGGAATAAAATTAAAATCGGGCCAAGGGTACAAAGAAAAATATGGAATTCAAGCCAGTGTTTCAGGATACCTATCCTTGACAGGAACCGATAACGTTTGCGGGCCATGTAGGAACTGACTCCTATTATTATTGCCAGTGTACCCACAATTCCCAGGCCATGACCCAAAAGGCCACTGGGCTTCAATACATCATGATCGGGATGATAAACCCGATCTTCCAGATTTAACCCATAATAAGTCATACCTTTATTTATAAGGAAAATCAGAGAGCAAAAAACTATTGCAACAAGTATTGAAAGGAAGATTCTATGGGCAGTTTTAGACATTTCAGGAGGCTTTAGAAAAGCTTAATGATAAAACCTAAAAGTAACAAGAATTCTTAAAAGCACAAAAATGGGTGTTTACTGAATATTTGTTTGAATGATAGTGCTATTTTTGCAGGCAAATATGTATAAACAGATAAGAATTAACCAATATTGCAGTCTAATCTAAAAATTCAGCAAATGGATCAACGATTTATTTCATTTGAAGTGATTGAAAAATTTATGACGGGGATTCTTACTAAGGCTGGAATTCCTGCAGATGATGCCGTTATTATTGGCGATGCAGAATAAATGAGGGTATTCTTAATCCGCTAACTCAATTTGAAATAGTTAAGGAAGGACCGACAACCGCAGTAATTGACGGGCATAACGGGATGGGACATGTTATTGCTTTCAAGGCGATGAATCTTGCCATAAAAAAAGCCAAAGAATTCGGAATGAGCATGGTAACTGTCCGCAATTCAACTCACTATGGATTTGCAGGGTATTATCCGCTTATGGCAGTAAAGGAAAATATGATAGGAATAACCGGAACAAATGCACGGCCATCAGTAGCACCGACATTTGGGGTTGAAAATATGCTTGGTACCAATCCGCTTACTTTTGGAATGCCAAGTGATGATCCATTCCCGTTCTTACTTGATTGTGCAACCTCAATAACCCAGCGCGGTAAGGTTGAACTTTATGCCAGGGAAGGTAAAAAGATGCCCAAAGGATGGGTGATTGATGCAAACGGTGAAAGCAAGACTGATTCGGAAGAAGCATTAAAGGACTTTATAAAAGGAACTGCTGCGCTCACTCCGCTTGGGGGTGTAGGAGAAGAGACCGCAGGATACAAGGGATATGGCTATGCTACCGTGGTAGAAATCCTTTCAGCAGCATTGCAGCAGGGTGCCTTTATGAAGATGTTATTAGGGTTTGAAAATGGAAAGAAGGTACCCTATCCTATCGGACATTTCTTTATAGTTATTGATATAAGTGCATTTACCGAACCTGACAATTTCAAAAAGACTACCGGCGATATTCTGCGTGAACTAAGGGCTTCAAAAAAGATGCCCGGTCAGGATCGGATTTATACTGCAGGCGAAAAAGAACATGAAACCTGGCTATCAAGGAAAGACAAAGGCGTTCCGTTCAATGATCAGCTGCTAAAAGAGTTTCAGGGATTATGCAATACTTACAACCTGAAAGAATTCCTGCCCTGGTTTGAAGGCGTCTGATTCACTCAATATTAAGGATGGACATATTTTCCGCGGTATTCTCTCTTTAGCAATTTTGAGGCTTCGGGATTGCCGATAATCTCTTTCTTTTGCTGATCCCATTTAACCAGAGTACCTGTGTAATACGAAATCATCGCCAGCTGAACTGTAGCAGTAGACTGGAAAGCGTCTTCAGGAGTACAGGCAATAAGGTTTTTATCTTTGGCTCTGACTGCTCTCAGAAAACTTTCAACATGATTCTCCTGCATTAATTGAGTTGGGATGTTCAGATCCTCTCTTTTTGCATCCCTTCCGGCCGGGAATATAGCTACCTTGTTATCATCTGCAAAGATTGTCCCTTTTTCACCATGGAAGAAGATCCCGTTATTAAACTCCTTTACTGCGTCGCCCGGACCCCATAAACGATGCTGCCAGACAACAGGAGTCTTTTTGAATGCCATGTTTGATGTAAGTGTATCGGGCGTTGTTAATTTACCTGCATATGTGAAATTTCCGCCTCGGGTATAGAACTCCTCAGGCATGCTCTCACTCATTATCTTACGTATTATATCAATATGATGAATTCCCCAATCGGTGAGATGTCCGTTACCATATTCCTTTTCAAGTCTCCATGCCTTATGACCAATATTTGGCCTGTAATCAAGCTTTGGGGCTGGTCCGCACCACTCCTCCCAGTCGAGAGATGCAGGTGGTGCCTGAATGGTATTGTCCTGTGGTCCGGGATTATAGTGGATCTGTGCAACAATCTGATGAACATTTCCAATCTTTCCGCCTTCAATAAGTTCTTTGGTTTTCATGAAAGCAGCACTCTGACGTCGCTGGAATCCCAGCTGAACAATGTTGCCGGCCTTATTCGCAGCGTTGACCATTGCCAATCCCTCTGTAATTTCATAGGCAAGAGGTTTTTCGCAATATATATCCAGACCTTTTTTACACGCTGCAATAAACTGCAAAGCATGCCAGTGAGGCATTGTTCCAATGAAGACTGCTTCCAATCCTTTCAGATCAAGCAGATCGTGATAAAATTTAAATGTTTTAGGACGGACACCCTGAAGTTTCTCTAGCTCATCAGCACTTGCAGAAAGATGGGCTGAATCAACATCACAAACTGCGATTACCTCAACCCCTCCCACTTTGAGAGCAGCTTTTGTTATTACCATTCCATACCAACCGGCACCAATAAGTCCTATTTTTAATTTTCTGTCCTGCGTAAGAGACGGAAAGTAAAACGATGAAGCAGCAGCCGCAGTACCCATAGACGTCACTTTCAGAAAATTTCTTCTTTTCATATTCATTATTTTGGTAATAAAGATAAATACAATTAATAAATTTACCGCCAATCAATACTAAATTGGAATAGCGTTTATCAGAGTTTATATAAATAGCTTATGAAGAATATTCTTTTCACCGATGCACTGAAGCTTAACAGACCAACTGCATTTAATGTAATGGTTAAACCAACAGGGCCGGTATGTAATCTTAATTGTACCTACTGCTACTATCTTGAGAAGAGCAAGCTATTTCCGGGAAAGAGCGATTTCAGGATGAAGGAGGATGTTCTGGAAAGTTTTATTAAACAATATATTGAAAACCAGGATGTTCCTGTTGTAACATTTACCTGGCAGGGTGGTGAGCCCACTCTTCTGGGGCTCGACTATTTCATCAAAATCATTGAACTTCAGAAGAAATACGGAGGAGGCAAAACAATTGAAAATGCTTTTCAGACGAATGGAACAAAATTAAATGATGACTGGTGTAAGTTCTTCACTGATAATAAAATACTTGTAGGAATCTCAATTGATGGTGAAGAGCATAATCATGATCATTTCAGAAAAACCAACTCGGGCGGGCCAACTTTTAAAAGAGCAATGAAGGGTATTGAACTGCTTCATAAGAATAAAGTTGAATTCAATACTCTCAGTGTAGTTAATAGTTACAATGTACACTATGCAACTGAGACTTACAGATTTCTGAAGAAGATCGGAAGCGGTTTCATTCAGTTCTTACCTGTTGTTGAAAGAACTGCTGATAATCCGTCTGCAGGGGAGTTGACTCTGGTCCCTCCTGCTTTTGGTGCCGGAGCAAGCATAACTGACTGGTCTGTAGGCGCAAAGGACTTTGGTATGTTCATGATAAAAATATTTGATGAATGGGTCAGACATGATGTTGCGAGATATTATGTTCAGATCTTTGACACAACCCTTGCAAATTATGTTGGTGAGATGCCCGGGTTATGTGTATTCTCTGAAACATGCGGAGATGCTCTTGTAATGGAACATAACGGAGATATGTTCTCATGCGATCACTATGTTTATCCGGAATATTATCTGGGAAACATTATGGAGACCCCAATTCTTGATATGGTAAAGTCCCAGCGTCAGTTTGATTTTGGCATTGATAAAAGGAATAAACTGCCGCGTTACTGCCTGCAGTGTGATGTGCGCTATGCTTGTCATGGCGAATGCCCGAAACACAGATTTATATATACACCTGATGGAGAGCCAGGACTGAACTATCTATGCGAAGGATATAAGATGTTTTTCCATCATGTTGAACCATATATGGATTACATGGCAAAGGAACTAAAGAATAAGCGTGCCCCTGCGAATGTGATGCAATGGGTTAAAAACAAGGATAGTCAGGTAGTAAAGCCTGTAATGCCTGAACGAAATGACCCTTGTCCATGCGGAAGCGGGAAGAAGTTTAAGAACTGCTGTATCTCCATTTACAGGTTGTGATTACCAGCGAACGGCAAATCCAGCCTGATTTCCGTGCTGAATAATTGTAAACTGAGCTTTGATACCGGGTTCTGAAAACTGAAGTCTATTTTTCGGATGTGTCGTGTTAAAGTACTTTGTTACCTGCTTGCCAGTAAGATAGCCAATCAGGGCTCCTGCAAACACATCTGAAGCCCAGTGTTCATGTTCAATCATACGGCTTATTCCTATAAGGGAGGCGGTGGAATAACATATTATTGGAATTGCTTTTACATCACTATAACGGGTAGCAAAAACAGTTGCTATCGAAAAAGCGACTGCAGTATGGCCTGAAGGAAAAGCATCATAGGCAAATACCGACTTATTATAATCTCCCTGTTTCTCAAACCTCGAGAAGGGGCCATTCCAGTCGCCAGATGGATTTAAGCTGTAAAGATAGGCTCCCTTTGGACGCTCCCTTCCAGTTAATAACTTTATGGTCTGAACCCATACCCCTGATGTAATAACTGCCTGTGAAGCCAGCAGGCTTGTCTGGACTCCCTTCTGCTTTTTAAATATTGCACTAAAGGTACCAATCGCACTAACAAGACAAATCCCATATTTGTCCCCGAATTCGGTGAAAACCGGGGACACTTTTTCAAGGAACTGATTATTATCTTTTTGTATGGTAGCCCAGCTGTCAATTTCATCATCGAGTAAAAACAGAGATGCCGTAATTCCGACAGCAGCGCCTGTAAGCAGCCATTCTTTTTTCGAAAACCTGAATGGGGATGTGATCTGTTCTCCGAAATTGTGAGCCAACGATGGAAAGTAACCTTTTGGTGAGCGGAATGAGAAAATGCTGTCGGTTTTGTAGAAGTTGTCTGATTTTGAAATAGATGTAGTATCGGCAGGTAGGGAATATGAGGTATTTGATATAATCAGAATAATAAAAAGGATGAGAATTAATTTTGATATTATCGCTTTTAATATAACCATGAATTATAGATATAATAATAAAATCAACCACCCCGTCCGGGAGATAAAACTATGTTTAAGTATGATAATAATTCGTCCCGGTCATGGGCTGTCATAAAAGCAGAAATCCATTAACCGCAAAGGTCGCAAAGTATCTAAGCAAAGATCGCAAAGACATAGCATACAGTAATTTAACTTTGCGTCCTTTGCTTCTACTTTGCGAACTCTGCGGTTAAAGTTTTGGCAGAAACGAATTAGTTACCTCGTCGGTATCCTTGTACTGAATTCTCAGTTTGGTTAGTCTTTTATGAAGATCAGCCTTAACGGATGCATATGCCGGATCGTTATAGACATTTTTCATTTCCTGAGGATCCGCCTTAAGGTCAAATAGTTCCCATTCATCGATATTATAATAGAAATGAATGAGTTTATACTGTTCGGTACTTATTCCGTAATGGCGTTTAACGCTGTGCACTGCGGGATATTCATAATAATGATAATAATGCTCTTTTCTCCAGTCTTTTGGCGTTTTTCCTTTCAGAATTGGAACCATGCTCCTGCCCTGCATATCAGAAGGAACTTTAACTCCTGCCATTTCAAGCATTGTTTCGGCAAAGTCTACATTGGAAACCATATCGCTGTTTACACTGCCGGGTTTTATTACTCCGGGCCACTGTATAAGCAATGGAGTACGGTATGATTGCTCAAACATCCATCTCTTGTCGAACCAGCCATGCTCGCCCAGATAAAATCCCTGATCGGAAGCATAAATTACTATTGTATTTTTGTCGAGTCCGTTAGCTTTCAGATAATCAAGCACCTCGCCAATACTTTTATCTACAGCTGCTATACATGCCAGATAATCCTGCATATAACGCTGATATTTATATCTGATTAACTCCTTCCCGGTAAGATTTGCTCCATAAAAATAACTTATGATAGGATCATAAACTTTATCCCAGGCAGCCATTTGCTCAGGAGTCATGCGGTTCAGACCAACATTTTTTGTCTTAGTTCCCTGAGGGTAAAGTTTCAGATCCTCAAGGAGCCGCATAGTTTTTGATATTGACATATCCTGTGATTTTTCAGCAGTTCCCCTGTTTGAGTAATCATCAAATAGAGTGGATGGTTCCGGGAAAGTGACATTTTTATATAGAGATAATTCATCCGGCCCGGGTTGCCATTCCCGGTGCGGAGCTTTATGGTGCATCATTAGCATAAAAGGTAAGCCATTGCCCTTAACACTTTTAATCCACTCAATGCTCTTATCTGTAATAATTTCTGTAACATATCCGGCTATAATTTTTTTCCCGTCTTTAGTTATAAAATCAGGATTGTAGTAATTTCCCTGTCCGGGAAGAATATCCCAATGATCAAAACCGGTTGGATCAGAACCTAAGTGCCATTTTCCAATCATTCCTGTATTGTAACCTGCTGCCTGAAGCAGCTTGGGAAATGTCTGCTGTGCGGCGTCGAATGGAGCCTGACCTTCATTTTTTACAAAACCGTTTAGATGACTGTATTTCCCTGTCAGCACAACAGCCCTGCAAGGACCAGATATAGAGTTTGTTACAAGACATCTGTTGAAGCGCATTCCGTTAGCGGCAATTCTGTCGATATTCGGAGTCGGAGCGATATCCTTCAGAGCACCGCCATAAGCACTTATTGCCTGGTAAGCGTGGTCGTCGCTCATTATATAAATTATATTCGGACGTTCTTTGGCAGGTGGCGATGAATGAAGGGAAGGGACCAGGGCTGAGAGGCATAAAGGCGTAACGGCGTAACGGCGTAAGGGCTTTAATAATGATTTCATAATATGTCTGTTAATAGAAAAGGAATATTAAGTCGTTTATAGTTGTTTTCAGCTAAAGGGTTATAATCCAGGTATTCAATTGGAATAAATCTGTTGAAAGAATTAACATATTCTGCAATTTCAGCAAGGTTTTTTTCTGTGTCAGTAATTCCGGGAATCAAAGGAATTCTAACAAGAATCTCTTTTCCCGATTCTGCAAGGTAGGAAAAATTATCTTTTATAATTTCATTGTTCTTTCCGGTAAATTTTATATGTTGTTCTGAATCGGCAATTTTCATGTCAACAATAAACAGATCAACGTATTCAGTAAACAGAGCCAATACGGTATTTTCACAAAATAGCGATGTCTCAATTGCAGTATGGACACTGTTTTTTTTACAGTTTTTCAGGATGAAAAGAGAGAATTCAGGCTGAAACAGAGGTTCTCCGCCTGTTATTGTAATTCCACCTCCGGAATAATCATAAAACAGTTTGTCTTTAAGTATTATATCAATTATTTCTGAAACCGTTTTTAATTCTCCGGTAAACTCAATCGATCCGGTTGGGCATAAGTAAACACAATCACCTGTTAGTTTGCAGATATTTCTGTTAATTGATATTGCTCTTTGTTCATTCCCTCTTATTTCAAGTGCATGTTCGGGGCATGATTCTACGCATCTGCCGCATAAAATACAAGTGTTTGGATTATACCATAATGAAATCTCAGGGTCAATTCCTTCAGGACTATGGCACCAGATGCAATTAAGAGGGCAACCTTTAAGGAATACTGCAGTTCTTATACCCGGACCATCATGGATAGCAAATCTTTTGATTTTGAATATATTACCCTTTATGTTGGCTGAATCATCCATGGGTTGTTCTTTCTATTATTTCGTCCTGAAGATCAGATGCCAGCTCGGTAAAATATGCTGTATAACCGGCTACCCGTATTGTTAATCCACGGTACGATTCAGGATCAGCCTTTGCATTTATGAGTTCTTCGCCTGTAACAACATTGAACTGAACATGATGAACAGGAAGCTTTACAAATGATTTCAGCAGGGCGCTGAACTTTGTCAAATCAGACTCATTTTCGAAAAATGACGGAAGGAATTTCATGTTGAGCAAGGTTCCGTTACCTGCAAGAACCGAAGGAATGCGGGCTACAGAGTTAAAAACAGCAGTAGGCCCGGATTTGTCACGACCATACATTGGTGATAAGCCGCCGTCAGCCAGCGGAGTTCCCGCGAGCCGTCCGTCAGGAGTTGCACCAACATTCCGGCCCATCGGGACATGTGCGGAAACAGTGTACAGTCCCATATGATATTTTCCTCCTCTGACGTTTGTATACGATGATAGTTTTTCGGCAAAGTATCTTGTCCATTCAGCACCTATATTATCAACCCATTCTATATCGTTGCCGTATTTTGGGACTCTGTTTATGCAATATTGTCTGAGGATCTCATTTTCCCTGAAATTATTTTTTAAAGCCTCCAGCATTTGTCCTTTGCCAATATTCTTGTCATCAAAAATATTTTTCTTGATAACAGCGAGGCTGTCTGCAACATTAGCTATTTGTATTAGCTGAATTCCCGAAAGATTGTACTTTGCTCCGCCTGCAGTAACATCAATACCTTTTTCAATACAATTATCAATTACTGAAGAAAGGAAAGGTGATGGAAGGTATTTTTGATGAGCTTTTTCAATTACCTCACATGCTTTAATCATTTTTTGAATGAAGTAGTCAATCTGAGCCCTGAAGGCTTTCTGAAATACAGAAAAATCATTAAAATCAGTAAGATAACCGGAGTGCAGTCCCATCTGCTCATTTGTAAGAAGGCACTTCCCGTCATTCATGGTAAGTTCGAGAACCTTGACGAGATTGAACATTGCAGCATCGCTCCACCCAAGAAAATTCCCCTGGGTTGTAAGCTCAACACAGCCTACAAGAGCGTAATCAACTGCATCTGAGTGTTCTATTCCTGATCTTTCAAGTGATGGAATTATACTTTCATCGTTTACTATCTGAGGCATTCCTGTACCCAGACCAATTATCCTGCTGCACTCTGTAATGAATTCAGAGGGAGAATTACTATGAAGCCGGGCTGTCAGGTTTGGTTGAGGAAGTCTTACATGATCCTGAGCTTTGAGAAATAAGTATGAAAGTTCATTTGTTGCATCGGCTTCGGTATTATCCTGTCCGCCAATAGTAACATTAAAGCCAATTGGAAAACCCGCAAAGTACGTGGCACTATGCGAATTACGCATATAAACAATATGATTGAATTTAATGTACAGAGAATCAATAAGTTCGATTATCTCTTCAGTATCTGCATTATCTTTTCCCTTTTCCTTCAGATAAAATGGATATAGATACTGATCCATTCTTCCCGGTGAAAATGACGAAGCATTGGATTCCATATGAAGAATAACAAAGAGGAACCAAACTGACTGAAGAGCTTCACGGAAAGATTCCGGCGGTTTTTTGGAAAGTTTACTGCAGATTGCGGCTACTTCGGTCAGATTTTGGTTTAATTGGGGATCAGTTTGTTTTTTAGCCAGATCCGAAGCCAGTTTGGCGTATCTGTTTATGAAAACAGAAGCAGCTTCAAGAGTAATTATGACTGCATCATAGAATTCTTTTTCTTCAATATTTGCCGTAAGTCTTTTTGACTGAGCCAATGAAAGTAGACCTGCAGGTCCAAACTTCAGCCAGCTTTCTACGTTCGGACAGATGTGTCCCTGAGCATGGTCTTTCTGGTTTATTTTGACAACTTTTTCAAAGGATTTTATCTCCTCTCCATATGAAACTGTTATTGCATCCTCAAGACTTCTTCCTATCCAGAAAGGTTCTATCGAATTCCTGAATGAAAGAGCATCTTCTTTTCTGACATAAAAATTGTCCTGTTGTCTTGTTTCAATTGTGTCTATTTCATTTGAGAGCCATTTTATTCCGGCTTCAGGAAAAACGACTCCTGAACGGATGTCAGCTGTGCGGTTCCCGACAATAAGTTCCTCAGAATCAATGCTTATAGTAATTTCACACAAAGAAAGTGCAAGTGCCCTTGCTCTTTTTATTATAACTGGTTGTTCTTCATTTTTTTTATATGAACGGGTTATTATCTCAGCCTGCTCAACGGAAAGATACCTCTTTGCCTCCAGCGTTTTTTTTCTGAGAGACAATATTCTAGATGTTGCTTTTATTGAAGAACCCCGAAATTCCAATTACTAATTTTGATTTAGTTTTTTTTTACCACAAAGGACACAAAGGGTATCACAAAGGGGCACTAAGGAAAACCAGAGAAATCATCTGTAGGTTTTACCTGATTGCAAAGGTGCCTTTTAGTTCGTCGCTTTCTTTATATCCGTACCTTACTGCCTTGACTCTGATATTGTAAGATCCAGGTTTTAAGTGTAAAGGGGGCAATAGAAGCTCAGTGTCATTGGTGATGTGTAGGTCCCTCCTGTCCGGTAAATCTTTGTCGAACGGTCTTCAATACTGTTCATAACAAAATATGGAATATCAGATACAGGTTGTTTTCCTCCCGGCCACATCTGCTCAATCATTTCTGGTTCATTCATATGGCCAAGGTCTCCGGTTTCCAGAGTCCAGGATTTATGTCTTTTTCTAAGATCAGCGAGCACTGTTTTTAATGATTGTTCATTTACAAGGTTTTTAAGTTGAAATGGATCTGCCTTTACATCATAGAGTTCTTCGGGAGGACGGGAATATGCCATCCAGCTTTTCTGGGGACCGGTAAGTTTATCTTCAGCATCGAGCCGGAGCATCTCTTTATAAATGGGCATGTTGGTCAGATATGGAACCCATATCGGGTATGGCTGGTTCGGATAATAATTCCGAATGTAGAGGTAATCCTTTGTGCGGACAGACCTGATCATATCGTACGATTCGTCTACCCTGTCGCGGGCAGCATAAACTGCATCTCTTGTTTCTCCAATCTGATCACCCAGGAATGGAATTCCCTGCATGTGTGCAGGAACCGGTATTCCAGCAAGCGAAAGAACTGTTGGTCCGAAATCTATTGAACTTATCAATCTGTTATCGACTGCAGGTTTTGGTTTGCCAGGGAACTTTATTATCAGCGGAATATTCAGTCCTGAATCGTAAAGCCATCTTTTACCTCTGGGCAATCCATCTCCATGGTCGCCCCAGAAAAAGATAATACATTATCATACATCTTCGCTATATTCTTTCTTATTATTTCATTATCAGGATAATAAGGTGGTACTTTAACGGTTTTGGGATCTGTTTTAACATTACTTATGTTCCAGTCCTGGCTCTCATGTGTGCCTATCCAGTTGAATACTGCAAAAAATGGCTGGTTCTTGTCGGGACGGTTTTTATAATGGGCGCTTTTACTGCACTCATCCCATATGCTTGCAGGTACCGGATCTTTTGAAAACTGGTTAACATAATGAGGCGGTACGGCTGTGAATTCAATCGGGTTTTCCACTCCCCGTCTATAGGAAGTTGTGCGCATATGCATGCAGCCAATTGAAGTCTGGTACATACCTGTTATGACACCTGATCTAACGGGTGCACTTATTGCCGCTGTGGTAAACACATTGGTGAATCGCGTTCCCTGAGATGCGAGCCGGTCAATGTTTGGTGTTTTTGCCACCTGATCACCATAGCAGCCCATATGAGGACTTAGATCTTCAGTGGAGATCCAGATAATGTTAGGACGCTTTTGTGGTTCCTGCGCTGATGAATTGGTTACTAACAATGTAGCTGCGCTTAGTCCGAGAAAATGTTTAATGTTTATCATATTTAGTAATGTGTTT
>JFJP01039777.1_pt1 | contig 18044 bp, 17 predicted proteins | sample 431651 | NCBI WGS metagenome assembly JFJP01 (sample SAMN02602958, study PRJNA72255) | Microbial mat metagenome, whole genome shotgun sequencing project. | biome: fresh water; feature: sink hole; material: water; isolation source: purple microbial (photo- and chemosynthetic) mats found in...
TGGCGTCATCCCTCAATCCCTGAAATGAAAATTTTCCGTCTTTTCCTGTCATGGCTCCGAATGCATTTCCCATTGTTCCTGTTGTAACAATACTTACATTCTCAATTGGCTTTCCTGCCTCATCCATAACAACTCCCTTAACTTCCTTCTGAATAATAACTGGTGTTTCATAGATCGTTAAAGAGTTATTATTCCCTTCTGGTTCAGAATAGCGGTATTCGGGTGTTGCAAAAGCATAAACTACAAACGCTACGACCGGAAGAATCATTATGTTCTTGAGTGTAGCCTTCCTGGGTGTTTGTTTTTTGTTGATCATGATAATTCGGTTTTTAATAAGGCTGTTGAAACTGTGTACAAGAGAAATATTTTTCAGTCCCTGCTGATAATTGAGTAGACGGTACTGGTATTCTTTATGACTTTTGTTCTTTATCGAAACACTATCTGCAAGGTATTCATGGTTTAATATAACCGACCTTTTTAAAAACCAGACAAAAGGATTAAACCATTGAAATGCTATAAACAACTCGCTTAAGAGGAGATCAAAAGTATGTCCCTGACGAATGTGCGCAAACTCATGATCCAGTATGTCATCATAATTCCCGCTTTTATACTCTTCTGCCGGAATAACTGCATAAGGGAAGAACGAAAACGGTGGAATCTGATTATCGGAAATAATAATGCGTGGGAATTTATTGCTTTTAACACTCCCTCTTTTAATAATGCTGAAGGTGCTGACAAGACTCAAAATAATTCTGAGTACCAATAAAGAAGCAAATACTATATAAATCCATATAAACAGCTTGTTATAATCGAAAGAATCTACTGTCATTGCAACTGTTGACCCAACAGAATTCTCAAAATAAAATGCATTTTCTATTGCACTTAATGGTTCTGCAGGTGGCGGGGTAGTTGATATAACCGGAATCTTTAGCAGCGGAAAAATCAACGGAAGAAGCAAGGCCAGCATGAGAAGTATCCTGTTTCTCCGGTAGAAGGTATCTTTTCTGAAAAGCAAAAGATAGGTAAGGTATAGCAGGCTTATCCCGGCCGATACCTTTAATATATATATGAGAATATTATCCATCCCTTTCTCCTTTCTCAATTATCTGGATTAACTTTTTCAGATCGTCGGCACTTAGCTTTTTCTCATTGACAAAAAATGAAACAACATTTTTGTACGACGAACCAAAGTAGTCATTAACAACATCCTTCATAAATACCTTCCTGTATTCTTCTTTCTTTATTACAGGAAAATACTCATGGTTTTTACCATAGGCCTTATGATCAACATATCCTTTTTCTTCAAGTCCGCGAATAACAGAAGAAAAAGTTGTGTAGAGTGGTCTTGGTTCGGGATGAAGCTCTATAAGCTCCTTTACAAATCCCTTTTTGGCTTTCCAGAGGATCTTCATCGCCTCCTCTTCTTTTCTGGTAAGTCTTTTCATATCTGTAACTGTTTTTTCAAAGATAAAACGTATTTTTTAGTTTTGCAACTAAAAAAGTAATTATATTACGTAAAAACACGCTGAAAGCGAAAAAGGCACAAGCACAGCTTTCCCCTCCTTTTGAAGGAGGGGTGGCCGGGACCGATAATAATCAATCATTTACAGATTATTATTTCCCGGCCGGGGTGGTTGATTGTAGAGGATTATAATAAAATTCAAAAAGATAAAAGTAGAGACAGATAATCAACCACCCCGGCCAAAAATCAAGAGTGCAAAAACCAATCAGCATAGTATTGTAACCTGGGGGTGTCTAAAAAGTTATATTTAACCGCAAAGAGCACAAAGGTTTAGCAAAGATCACAAAGCTATATTCTTGTATATATGTTCTTTGTGACCTTTGTTTTTTATTCTTTGTGCCCTTTGCGCCTGCCTGCCGGTAGGCAGGGTTAATGGCTTTCTATTTTATCTGATACACCTGAAGCACATCTCCGTGTCTGATATAAAACTTGCCTTTGTTAATTGAAGGATGTGCCCAGAACGGTCCCGTTCCTTTTGTAATCTGAAATTCGCTTACAATATCAAGCTTTGCCGGATTTGGTTTTACAAGTGCCACATGACCCGACTTCTCTTCATAGAGGTATAACATTCCGTCGGCAGCTATCATCGACCCTCGACTGTACCACTTCTCTGTCCAGAGTGTTTTTCCTGTTGTCCAGTCAACGCATGTCCACATATCAACAGGCTTGGAGGTGTGTGTGCTTCCATATATGTAATTGTCAATAAGAACAACTCCGCCGTGCTGAGGATCAAAATTCCTGTTTTCCCATACTGTCTCCACGGAGGTTCCATCAGCAGAAAGCTTCAGCTTAAGAGAAACCCAGCTATAGCCGTTTGCAATAAGAATGTAACCGTCTTTATATAATGGTGTTATGGCATGATTCTTCATTACTCTTCCTGTTGCTGCGTTAACAGCAGCATAATCAATACTCCAGAGGATCTTGCCGTCTTTCGAATCAACTGCAAATATGTGCTGTCCCATAACTGTCACTATCATTTTCTTTCCTCCGTGAACTACAAGCTTAGGATTTATATACATAGGTCCTTCATCAGCAAAAGGGGCTGCTTCCCAGATAACCTTTCCGTCATTTATATTGAACGCAACAACAGAGGCCTTCTTCCCTCCCGGTGATGCAATAACCATGTTGTCAATAACAAGCGGTGACTCACTTATTCCGAACATTATTGGTTTGCTTTCATATAACGCATAATGATTTTTTGTCCATTTTACCTTACCGTCGCTTCCAACACATACTATATCCCCGCTTCCGCTTATCAGATATAGATTTCCCTTATAATATGTAGGTGTGCATCTCGATCCGTCATGATTTGTAGTCCATGCTACTCCATAAACTGTCTCCCACTTCTTTTTGCCGTCAAGTGTAAGTGCAGTCAGCACATCTGACTTATCTTTTCTTCCGGTAATATAAACAGCATCATCAGTAACAAGTGGTGATGAATATCCAAATCCTGAAGCCTCATATTCCCAGAGGAGCTTTGGTCCGCCATCAGGCCACTTCTTAAGCAGGCCTGTTTCATTATAAATACCGCTTCTGTCTGGTCCCCTCCATTCGTAAAGCTGACTGAAAAGTGCAGAAGATGTTGTTGTGATAACAACTAGTGCAATAAGTACTTTTTGACAAATTGGTTTCATAGCCGAAGTGGTTTTATGTTTATAAAATGAACGAAATTCCCAAATCAATATTCGTGCTGTTATGCCCGCTGTTCGGAAGCTGTATATTAGCATTTGATACATGCCTGACGCCCGGACGAATCTCAAAGATTGTATTCCCTTTTCTGTATGTAACTCCTGCGGCAACTATATCGGAAAAGGCAAAACCCTTTGCAAGTCTTTCTGTTTCATTATCCGAAATCATCGGACCTACACTGCCAATTATATAAAATCCGAAGTTGCTGTTTGCGTTGTATCGTAAAACTATTCCAACATTGAGCGCCGCTTCAGTAATCGACTTTTTCTTTGTAAATCGCTCCCTTTGCTCTAGATAATCATCTCCCTCCTTCGGCTGAACATAGAACTCATTTATAAGCTGATGTGTTGCATGAAACAATCCGGGTTCAATCTGTACCTCAAAACTGAAATGTCCCTTGCTGCTTATTGGCAGATTAAACATTCCCTTAATGCTGCTGACGTTATATGTGTAGTCCTTGCAATTGAACGGAAAAACCTGCTGGGAACCGGTACCAATAATGATCCCGGCTCTTGTTGATCTGTTACTCTCCTGTGCACTGGATAAAGTAAAAGGAAACATGATTAATACAGTAAATAGATAAAGGCCAAGGGTCTTTCTTATCATGTGTCCTGTTTAGCGTTTTGCCAAATGTAATTAAGGGAGTTGTCAAAACCAAATCAATCAGGGTGTTGAATGCGGTTTTAATAAATTTTTAACTATTTTTAGTAAAAATATGACTATGAAAATTTCCCTTGCTTCCATATTAATTGCAACACTGTTTATCTTATCCGGTTGTTCTTCTGTAAAAGAAAACAACAAAACAGGCTTCAGCTCCGAAAGAGACTCTGTTCTTACCGAATTTATATTCCCTTATCAGGAAAAACATTGCCATGGATCTACAATAGTTGAACTTCCAAATAAAGATCTTTTGGCAGCCTGGTTTTTTGGTTCCGGTGAAAGAACTGCCGATGATGTAAAAATAATGGGTTCGAGATACAGTAAAAAAACAGGACTCTGGTGTGAGCCATTCGTCATGGCCGATGTCCCCGGATTTCCTGATATAAATCCTGTCCTTTTTATTGACAGTAAGTCAAGATTGTGGCTTGTCTGGTACACAGTTATGGCATATCAGTGGGAAACTTCAATACTTAAATACCGCCTCAGCGATAATTATATGCAGGAATCTGGCGCTCCCGTCTGGACCTGGCAGGATGTAATTCATGTCAAACCCGATGGCAGTACTCCCGACGGAATAGGCAGAAACGACCGGTTTGTTGAGAATCTCACTCGAAAATATGACGAATACCTCAAAAGCCTGCTGGCATCTGGTACAATTAAAGCAGATGGAACCGGTCCTGTAACAGAAGAGATGTGGCAGGCAGCCGTAAGCTCATATATGAGCAGGGCCAAAGGAGCTACTCTTATTGCCGGCGGCACAGAAACAAATGAAATAGGAGAGAAAATAAAAACACCTCTTGGCTTTCCGCTTATGAGAAGAATAGGATGGCAAACCCGCAATAAACCACTTATAGCAGGCAAAAGAATTCTTCTTCCACTTTATTCCGATGGCTTTGATTTTTCTCTGATTGCAATCACAGACGACCTTGGCGAAACATGGTCGTTCAGTGAACCGATAATCGGAGCCGGTGCTGTTCAGCCAACTCTGGCTTTATGCAAAGACAGTTCCATTGTAACATATATGCGCGATAATGGTCCTGAACCAAAAAGACTAATGCGGAGCAACTCATCAGATAATGGAATTACCTGGAGCACAGTTGAAGATTCGGATATTCCTAATCCTGGAACCGCTGCAGATATCGTTGTCCTCAAAAGCGGCAACTGGGCCCTTGTTCATAATGATGTTGAGGAAGGACGCCACAGGCTCTCAGTGTGGCTGTCAAAAGACGAAGGCTTAACATGGCCTCACAGGAAGATTCTTGTAAATGGCCCCGAAAAAAGCGAAATCCGGGGCCACTATCCTGCCATTATTCAGGGCGCCGACGGTACAATTCATATAACATACACAAACCAGATTGCCGGCGAACCGGGTAAGCCTTCCGTTAAAAACATAGCCCATGTAGCCCTTTCAGAAAAATGGTTGATGAATTGACTAACAGCACCTGTTTTATAAAAGCCTGGTAGTCAACCTAAGCAGAGTTTCGAAAATAGGGAAATATGAAAGCTCTGGGGTTGTCTAAAAAGTTCTTTTTAACCGCAGAGTTCGCAAAGTAATAGCAAAGGACGCAAAGTTAAATTACTGTATAGCAAGTGTACTTATAAAGATTTATTCCACAACCGAATTCCACGGAACAAGCTTCGACGGATAGAAATTGATATCCATTGCCTTCATCCTATCACCATGGTTTCCGAGCCTGACCTTATACTCTTCCCACGATCTTGCCGAAGGTGCAGTCCATCCGATTTCTGCATAACCGGGGAGACGCGGGAACACCATGTATTCCATCTCTTCCATGTTTGTTATTGTCTCCGTCCAGAGAGGTGCCTCAACGCCGAAAACATTTTCCCTTCCTATGCCCGGAGCAATAGTTGCAGGATCCCAGTTGTAGCCTTTGTCAACTTCAATGTATCCCGCCCAGTGAAGTCCGAGTGTTGTTGTTGAATCATACTGCATGTCAAGATAGGCCTTTGCAGCAGGCGACATAAGTATTTTTGCCCCCTGTGAAACAGCCAGATTGGCATTTTTTACGTTTGCCCACATCTGTGCAACAACTTCCGGTTTGAGTGTAGAAATAGCTATATCATCCCAACCCATAACCTTCTTCCCGTGCGATAAAACAATATCCTGAACCTTTAATATAAAAGGTATATAATCTTCTCTCTTTGTAGAATGCGACTCGTCCCCGCCAATGTGAATATATGGTCCTGGTGTTAATGCTGCAAGCTCCCTTATTACATCGTCAAGAAACTTATAAGTAATTTCTTTGCCTGTGCATAATGAACTGAATCCCACCCTGGTTCCGGTATAAAGCTCTGTTGCCTTGCCGTCGCAGTTTAGTTCAGGATATGACGCCAGGGCTGCATTTGTATGTCCGGGCATGTCAATTTCAGGAACTATCATAATATATCTGTCTGAAGCATACTTAACAATTTCAGAGTATTGCTCCTGTGTGTAGAAGCCTCCTTTGCCGCCGCCTACCTGGGTACTTCCGCCATGCTGTGTGAGATTTGGCCACGATTTGATTTCAATTCTCCAGCCCTGGTCGTCGGAAAGATGAAGATGAAATGCATTCATCTTATAATATGCCAGAAAGTCGATATACCTTTTTACATCCTCAACACCAAAAAAATGCCTCGAAACATCGAGCATGGCCCCCCTGTATTCATAATCCGGAAAATCGGTTATTGTTCCCGTTGCGATCTTCCACGGACCCTCCTGTTTTACGGCGAGCTCTATTTTTGCCGGAAGAAGCTGCCTTATTGTCTGAACTCCCCTGAATAGTCCTGCCGCTGTTCCGGCAGTAAGAGTGACAAGCTTATCTGTAATTGTAAGTTCGTAACCTTCCTTTCCGAGTTTTTCATTTCCCGGTGCAAGGGTAAGGTAAATGCTTCCCTTTTTGGGTGAGCTGGGTGTTGTCTTTACTCCCATTGCAAATCCTGTGGCAGGAGCAAGTTTCCCCGATAAATATGCGGCAATTTGCTGAACTTCAGGAGATTCTCCCTGAATAAAAATTGAAGCAGCTGGCTTTAATATGAAGTATTTTCCTGTCGCTGTTACCGAAACAGGTTTTGGGATAATCCCTGATGCCGTAAGGTCAGAAGGTGCTTCCGCCGTGCAGGAATACTGAAGTGTAATTGCGATTATCGCCAGCACAAGGATAGTGCCCTGAAAAAGTCTTTTTGTGGTCATGGGTGCAATTTTTATTTGGGTTTAAGATATGTAATTATTTTTTATTTTACTCTTTTCGAAACAATGGTTTTGCTTAGCTGTTTATTGTACAACACCATTAGTTAAATATAATGTCTGATTCTTCACACTTAACAGAAAAAGAGGTAGCCTCAAGTCCTTTTACCCAGTTTAACAATTGGTATCTTACTCATCTGGAATCCGGAACATCAATTCCTGATAGTGTTAGTCTTGCTACTGCATCTTCATCCGGACAAGTCTCTGTAAGAACTGTTCTTCTTAAAGGATACAGCGAAAAAGGATTCACCTTCTTTACTAACTACCTTAGCAAAAAAGGATTACAGCTTGATTCAAATCCAAATGCCGCCTTGCTTTTCTACTGGCCTGTGTCGGGCCGACAGGTACGAATTGAAGGCATGGTTGAAAAGGTAAGTGAAGAAGAATCAGTCACTTATTTTCATTCACGTCCACGAGAGAGTCGGATTTCAGCTTGGGCAAGCGAACAGAGTACTCCTGTTCCCGACAGAAAATACCTTGAAGACAGGTTTGCCTTTTTCAGCGAAAAATTTTCCGGAAAAGAGATTGATAAACCAGATTACTGGGGTGGTTTCAGGATTATTCCATCTTGGTTTGAATTCTGGCAGGATGGAGAACATCGTCTGCATGACAGAATAACATACACAGGAAAAAACGGTCTCTGGATAACAGATCGTCTGGCTCCTTAAAAAGAAGTATCCTTGTTTTTCAGGCCGTTAATTCAGGCTTTTGATTTGTGCCGGTATTATGCAATAAACTCTTACTTCTGATTAGGATTATCTGCTCTTTTAAAGAATTCATCCTGAACCTTTTTTATTGTAACATCGGTCTTCATGAATTTTATAAGTTCTGCAAGCTGACCAGCTTCGCTTGTAACGAGCAATTCACCAAGTCTTTTGTTTGGTGTACTTACATCGCTGGCAAAATGGTTCGGGTATTTGGCATACCACCAGATTCCTGCATATCCGAATGGAATACTGAGCATGTTATGATCGAGCCCCGACTCACTTCCAATTGCAGCCTGATCAACAAGCTGAGGATAAAGATATGTCATCATTGATGTCTCTTCCTCTCCTGCATGTCCGTCAACTTTCGCTTTTTTTAACGACTTTATCTCGGCATCATTGACAGGATCGTTACCGCCTCTGAATAATACAACAACATAATCTTCCTGCTTCGCAAGCTGCGACTGGCAGAAATACTGCAGAAAACTTCCGTTTCCTCCGTGTCCGTTCAGGAATATAATTTTCTTTAATCCGTTTCTTGATAATTCCTTGCAGGTTTCATCAAGCATCATCCACAACAACTCATTACTGTAGGCAATTGTTCCGGGCTGATGCCTGGCTTCGTTAATCTGTCCGGCAAAATAAGTCGGAAAAACAACTGCATATTCTTTTTTTGCAGCGGCAAAAGCGATTTCCCTTGATTCATAAACATCTGTTCCGATAGGAAGATGTGGTCCGTGCTTTTCTATTACACCCATTGGAATTACACAAACTCCTCCGGCCAGTTCTACTGCTTTTGGAAATTTCGGCGATGTTAGTTCTTCCATTTTAAAAGGAAGACCCGCAGATGTGCTTTGTTGTGCCATAAGAACCACAGAAATAAACAGTGCAGGTAAAATCAGTTTTAGCCTTTTCATAGTATGAGATTTTTCTTTATTGAAACTATATTTTCTAATTTCGCTTATCGTAAAGATAAAAATTCAAATGATACTCAAAATAATAATTTTTCAGGCAATTCTTCTTTTCACTGTAGTACCGGAAATTTCCGGAAATAGAAATCCTTCTCCGAAAAAACAACTTGTTTCTGAAATAGATTCTATTCTTCAGAGCCAGGTAAACACAAACAAAATCCCCGGTGCAGTAATAATTATTAAACAGGGAAACAAAATACTGTATAAACAGGCATACGGTTTTGCACAAAAATATGATTACAACCATATACTTTTATCGCCACCTGAAAAGATGACACCCCGCCATCTTTTCGACATAGCTTCACTTACAAAAGTTGTAGGAACAACAACTTCGATAATGCTTCTGGCTGACAGAGGGCAGATTAATGTTGATGACCCTGTTTCAAAATATATTCCTGCATTTGGTGCTCCCGATAAAATGGGTGTTACAATCCGTCACCTGCTGACTCATACTGCCGGACTTTATGAATGGTATCCCCTTTATTATATGGCTTCTGAAAAATCAGCTTGCTACAAACTCATTGAATCACTGCCGCTTAGGTTTCCTATGGGTGAACAGCGAAGATACAGCGATCTCGGATTTGTCCTTCTTGGAGAGATTATTGAAACAATTTCCGGAATGTCGCTCGATCTTTTTATGGAAAAAAATATTTTCAGCCCCCTGAAAATGAATGATACCGGATATAATCCTCTTAAAACAGCGGACTACAGAAAGATTGCCGCAACATCTGCCGGTAATCCTTACGAAAAAAGAATGGTTTATGATTCAACGCTCGGTTTAAGAATTAAGGAAATAGATCCGGCACAGTGGAATGGCTGGCGCTCTTACATTCTGCGCGGTGAGGTTAATGACGGAAATGCCTGGTATGCAAACGGGGGTGTCTCCGGTGCTGCCGGATTATTTTCTACTGTCGGTGATCTGCAAAAACTTGTCACCGTGCTCATGAACGAAGGAAAGACAGGCAACATACAATTCATTAAAAAAGAGACAATTGATTTATTTCTGACGAAGGATAAATTCAATAATGGCCTGGGATGGATGATGGATCCGGCAAACTCATTCATGAAAAACGGTCCTGAAGGAACTTTTGGTCATACCGGATTTACCGGCACAAACATCTGCATAATTCCTGAATTTAATACATCTATAATCCTTCTTATAAACAGGCAAAACACAGGCCTCTCCCCTTCCGGTGATTATTACAATGTTAACCCGGTCAGACTTCAGATTTTTAATGCTGTTATGAAATCACTTAAGCAAAATTAACCTTCAAATCCTTTGTGCATCCTTAGTGCATCCTTTGTGTCCTTTGTGGTTAAATTTTTTAGCTAGCCAATTTTAGCAAGTCGAAATGGTTGAATTTCAATCTTCTTCCAGACACCATTTATAATATAGGGTTCATGCTGAAGTTTAGCATCCAATGACTCCCTGTCAGGGAAATCATAAACAACCATTGAGCCAATCATCTTTCCGCTATCATCAAGAATAGCTCCTCCAAACAATACCTCCCCGCTCTTTTTGAGAGGTGCGATTTTCTGAAGATGTTCCTCGCGAACACTCATTCTTCGTTCAGTTGCCCCGGCATCTGTGCCATCATAGGCTATTAACAAAAATTGCATAATTGTTGTCGTTTAATGTTTATAAGAATGTAACCGCAAAGCTCTCAAAGTAAAAGCAAAGTACGCAAAGGTTATCTGATAGCAAAATATTCCTTTGCGATCTCTGCGTAATTTCTTTGCGCCCTTTGCGGTTAAAGGATTTCTAAATACATGTATCTTTGCTGCTGAACCGAGACCATTTTGTCCTGGAACAAATGAGAATTGAATATTTTGATTATGCTTAATATTAAAAAACTATTTAATTCCTGGGGTATCGTTAAGGATCTGAAGAGAAAAGATCATACTCCAAAGTACGGTGCCCTCGACATTTTCAAATATATAGGTCCCGGACTGCTTGTAACTGTCGGGTTCATCGATCCCGGAAACTGGGCTGCCAACATCGCAACTGGTTCCGGATACGGATATACTCTTCTCTGGATTGTAACTTTGTCGACAGTAATGCTGATTGTTCTGCAGCATAACGTCGCCCATCTTGGCATAGCAACAGGTTTATGCCTTTCGGAGGCCGCAACAATATATATTCACCCCAAAATCTCAAAAGGAATTTTGTCTTTTGCCGTACTTGCCTCTGTATCTACTTCTTTAGCCGAGATCCTGGGCGCCGCTATTGCCCTTAACATGCTCTTCGATATTCCGATAAAGGCCGGGGCTGTACTGGTGACTATCTTCGTTTTAATAATGCTTCTTACAAATTCGTACAGCAAAATTGAAAAATGGATTATCGGTTTTGTTTCGCTTATCGGGATCTCATTTTTATATGAACTTTTCCTTATCGATGTTGACTGGGCTGCGGCAGGTGTGGCCTGGGTAAAACCCTCAATTCCTGAAGGATCCATGCTTCTGCTTATGAGCGTGCTCGGCGCTGTCGTTATGCCGCACAATCTGTTTCTCCACTCGGAAGTTATTCAGAGCCGGCAGTGGAACCTGCAGGACGAATCGGTAATAAAAAGACAACTTAAGTACGAATTCGCAGATACGCTCTTCTCAATGATTGTCGGCTGGGCCATAAACAGTGCAATGATAATCCTTGCAGCCGCCACATTCTTTAAAAACGGTCAGCCCGTCAGCGAACTTCAACAGGCAAAAAGTCTTCTTGAGCCACTTGTGGGAAACAGCGCCTCAGTAATTTTCGCCGTAGCCCTCCTTCTCGCAGGTATTGCCTCATCAATTACTTCAGGAATGGCAGGTGGTTCTATTGTTTCGGGTATGTATAAGGAACCATACGATGTAAGCGACAACCACTCCAGAATCGGGGTGCTTGTATCTCTTGTTGGTGCCCTGGTTATAATATTCTTCGTTGGAGATCCCTTCAAGGGCCTTATATTATCGCAGGTATTTCTGAGCATACAGCTTCCGTTCACTGTAGCAATTCAGATCTACCTTACCTCATCAAAAAAAGTGATGGGAAAATATGCAAACTCGAAGTTTCTCATTGCACTCTTATCATTTATTGCGGCTATTGTGACATTTCTGAATCTTAAATTATTGTACGATATTATCTTTTAATCTGTTATGCCGGAAAAAAAATTCAATATCGGTCTTGTGTTAAGCGGAGGCGGGGCACGTGGTTTTGCACATCTTGGTGTAATTAGTGCGCTGAATGAGGCCGGAATTTATCCTGATATTATTTCCGGAACCAGCGCCGGAGCTCTTGTTGGCGTTCTTTATGCCGACGGCTATAAACCGGAAGAAATACTCAAAATGTTAAGTCACGGAAGCCGCCTCGATTTCATGCGGCCGGCCCTTCCCCGCGAAGGTCTGCTCCAGATTGGAGGAGTTGTTAAAATACTGAAAGGTGCACTAAGAGCTACTACTTTTGAAGAGCTGAAAATCCCTCTTTCAGTTACAGCAACTGACCTCAACAACGGAATTGCTGTCTATTTTTCAACAGGTGAACTAATTGACCCGGTAATTGCATCGGCAAGTATTCCTGTTCTATTTCAGCCTGTAGTTATAAATGATATATGTTATGTAGATGGCGGTGTGCTTGACAATCTTCCTGTCAAGCCTGTTGAGAACACATGCCGGATCCTTATCGGTTCATTTGTAAATCCGGTTGGACCTCTTGAAAAAATAAGCGGCCTTATAAGTATCGCCGAGAGAGCTTTTATGCTTAGCATGTCGAAGGAGATAATGGAAAAATCAAAGAAATTTCATCTTTTCATTGCACCCCCCGAACTAAGTAATTTTAAAATTCTCGACCCCGAAAAGGCTGAGGATCTCTTTGAATTAGGGTATAAAGCCACGAAGGAAAAACTTAAATCAGTTGATCCTGAACTATTCCTCTCAAAAGTTTAATCCACTGTTTCTTTGCTCTGTGCTCTTTGCCCCTTGTCTCGTCCTGTGCCCCGTGCCCTGCGCCCCGTGCCCTGTGCTAATAATAGCTTGTCCCGTCCCAGCAATGTGTGCACAGCTTTTCCTTGGGTAATCCTATTGCCTCAACCAAATCATCGAGACGTTGATAAACAAGAGAATCGAGATCAAGATTCTTCGCAACCTGCTTAACCATGGCAGCATATTTGGGGGAATCGGGGTCGCTGTATTCAGCCAGCTCACTCTCGTCGCCGCCAAGCTGTTTGATTGCTTTTCGTCCTGCAAGTTCCATTATAGACCTTGATTCTGAAAAGTTCAGGAAATTACAAGGGAAAAGAAGCGGTGGACAGGCAATTCTCATATGAACCTCTGCTGCGCCGGAAGCTCGAAGATCCTGTGTGTTGTCTTTCAGCTGTGTTCCTCTCACAATGCTGTCATCAAGAAAAACCATCTTCTTATCTTTAATAACTGCTTTGTTGGGAATAAGTTTCATTTTGGCAACAAGATCTCTCTGTCCCTGATTCTGAGGCATGAAACTTCGGGGCCATGTTGGAGTATATTTTGAATATGCCCTGTGGTATGGAATCCTTTTTTCATTACCATATCCAACCGCATGCCCTACTCCTGAATCGGGAATCCCGCATACAAAATCAGCCTCAACATTATCCCTTCGCGCAAGAGTGGCACCACAACGGTAACGGCACTGATCAACATTAATACCTTCATAATATGATGGCGGGTATCCATAATATACCCAGAGGAAAGAACAGATCTGCATCTTTTCTCCCGGTGCCTTCAACTGTGTATATCCGTCTGCTGTTACGTGAACAATTTCACCGGGACCAAGGAAATATTCGAGTTCAAATCCTGTATTCGGAAATGAACATGATTCCGAGGCAACAGCATATGCTCCATCCTTTTTGCCAATAACTACGGGAGTTCTTCCAAGCCTGTCGCGTGCAGCTATTATTCCATTATCTGTGAGTATCAGCATTGAGCAGGAACCCTTTATTGTGTCAAAAACATTCTCTATCCCTGCATCAAAACTATCCTTTTCGCATATAAGATTTGAGATAACCTCGGTAGGATTAATATGTCCCTCAAAATTTTCTGTGAAGTGTTTTCTGGCTTCTAAAAAGCGTTCTACAATTTCGGGCAGGTTGACAAGCCGGCTTACTGTAACAATGGCGAAATGTCCGAGATGTGAATTAAATAATATTGGCTGTGGATCAGTATCGCTTATAACTCCCAGTCCCGAATTACCCTGGAAAGATGGAAGCTCATCCTCAAATTTATTGCGGAAATAAGAATTCTCAAGGTTGTGTATAGACCTTCTGAACCCCCTGCCCGGCACAATAAAGACCATACCTGCCCGTTTTGTTCCAAGATGAGAATGATAGTCGGTTCCATAAAACACATCGTTAACACAATCCGTCTTTGAGATTACACCAAAAAAACCACTCATATATTTGAATATTAAATAATTAACAAACTATGCACCCTTTGTAAATTTAATCATTGAATCGGATATTATAAAAATTATAAGGATATTATTATTTTTGCACACTAAATATTTTAAATACAACCACATAAATGACCGAACAAATTACTAAAAAGAACGCTCCCGTCGGGATGATTGCCATATCAGTTATTCTGGCAGCTGCCCTTATATATCTTGTATACATATATTTCGACCAAAAAACAAAAATGGTCGAGATGGAGACTGTTCTTACTCAGGAGAAGGATTCGCTTGCAAATGAACTGAAGCAGATGATTGTTGCCTATGATACCCTTCGTACAAACAACGATAGCCTTAACGCCGGTCTTGCCAAAGAAAGAAAAAGAATAGTTCAGTTGCTTTCAATAAATGCTTCAAATGTTCAGCTTATAAAAAGATATAAAAGCGAGATTACAACAATGAGGGACATAATGAAAAGCTACATTGTCCAGATCGATTCTCTCAATACAAGAAACCAGATCCTTGTTGCTGAAAATACTGAAATCAAACAGCAGATAACCCAGGTCAAAAACACGAATACTGCACTCTCAAAGGTTAAGGAGGAACTTAGTACCAAGGTCGAAATTGCTTCGGTAATACAGGCAAAAGACATTCTTGCCGTTTCACTTAACTCTAAAAGGAAAGAGACAACGCGCATCAATCTGCTTGATAAATTAAGGATCTGCTTTACTCTCCGCGAAAATCCGCTCGCAACACCGGGATCAAAAGAGGTTTATATGAGGGTATTAAGACCCGATTCTCTTGTAATTACAACAAGTCCCGACAACCTCTTCTCATATAAGGGAAATAAAATTATCTATTCAGCAAACAGAGCTGTGGATTATATAAATCAGGATGTTGAAATGTGTATCTTCCTCGACAATACAGGCGATTTTATTATAGGAAATTACAGCGTTGAACTCTATCTGGATGACAACATAATAGGACGCACAAACTTCATGCTTACAAAGAAATAGTCGTATTTTCTACGGCATCATAAACTCTGAAATAATATTGTCAGATATCATTTTACCCTGGTTCGTAAGGACCAGGTTTTTTTTCTCGAGGTGCATAAGGCCATAATTCCGGAACTTTCCGGAAAGGTTGAGAACATAATCATAGCCTTCCTTATCAAAAACTGTTTCAACAAACTCAAGATCAATGCCCCACATTGTTCTGAGTGAGGTCATTACATATTCATTGAATCGTGTCCTTTTGTCAAGCTCCTCGCTCTCAAAAAATTGTTTCCCTCCGTTTATTGCTTTTATGTATCCCTTCAGATCCCGGTGATTCCACTGACGCGAATAACCATTGAATGAATGGGCAGAGGGACCCAGACCCAGGTAATTAACCTGTTTCCAGTAGTTTGAATTATGAAGAGAAAAAAACCCGGGCTTCCCGAAGTTCGAAATTTCATATTGTATAAAACCCGCCGCTTCTGACTTTTCAATAAGTCTGTTAAACATTGCCGTGCTGTCGTCTTCGTCGATTTCTGTAAGGTCGCCGCTCTTCTGCATCTTACCAAAAACCGTTCCCTGCTCAATAGTAAGATGATATGCCGAAAGATGTTTTATGGGGAAGGCAAACGTAAAGTCGAGATCTGCGCTCCAGTCATCAGGAGTCATTCCGGGAATTCCGTAAATAAGGTCAACAGTTACATTTTCAAACCCGGCATTAAATACATCACGTAATGAATTTTCGGCCCCTGCAGAATTATGACGTCTGTTTAATTTTTTCAGAATTGAATCATTCCACGACTGAATTCCCAGACTGATTCTGTTAATCCCGAGCAGTTTTAATCCTTTAAGGTAGGCTGGTGAAACATCATCGGGATTTAATTCGATAGTAATTTCACAATTCCCGTCAACAGTAAAATTCTGTTTTATTTTTTCAAGAATCTGTCCTGTCTCTTCAGTCGAAAACACCGAAGGGGTTCCTCCGCCAAAGTAAATTGTCGATATTGTTTCTCCTTCAAGGTAACTGCTTCTTAGCTCTGTTTCTTTAAGCAGTGCCTCTATGAATTCTCCGTTTTCACCTTTCGATATAACGTGATAGAAATCACAGTAAAAACAGAGTTTTTTACAAAATGGTATATGTATATATATCCCTGCCATACTTTTAATTAGGACCACGAAAATTATATATAAATTGCCACTATATTGTCTAAATTTGCGGAAACTTTTAAAATGATAAAGAAGAATATCTTATCCTTTCTGGTGGCCCTTATTATAATGTTCCTGAGCCTGGCCGGCTCAGATAATTTTGATGGAGTTCCTTTTTTAAATATTCCTTACTTTGATAAAATAGCTCATTTCGGAATGTATTTTGGTTTTATGTCTGTCCTGTTGTTCGAAAACAGAAAACAGTTAACAGGAAACAGGCAGATCATGTTGCTTTCAGTTATTCCGTTTTTTTATGGCATAATGATGGAGATGTTTCAGATTATCTTCACGGTTAGCCGCTCGGGTAATGTTTATGATGTGCTTTTCAATTCAACGGGTATTCTTGTCTCTGCCCTGTTGTGGATCTGGATAAGGCCTTTTAACAAAAATACTGTCAGATAGTTATAAATTCAGAGTTGTCAGCACGAAGCGCCAGATCGTGAATTGTTTTCCCGCTGAAGAGCTTTATCATCTCTTTCCTGGTCTTTTCATAATCTTCATGCATCGGACAAAATTTCTTTTCTGTTCCTGTTTTCTCGCACGATCCGTTATGCATTATACAATTAGTGAAAACATCATTTCCGTCAATTGCATTTATTATGTCAAGTACTGAGATTTTTTCAGGTGACCTTAAAAGTGCAAAACCGCCATGGGGTCCCTTTGTTGAGGCAAGAATTTTTTGTTTGGCAAGCAGCATCAGAATTTTAGCAAGAAACGGAGAGGGAAGACCCAGATCATCACTTATCTTTCGGATTCCGGTTTTACCGCCCTCCTGTGGTTGAGTTGCAAGATAAATAACAGCTCTGATTCCGTACCTGCATGAATTTGATAGCATATTAATACATTTTTAAAGCGATTTTATCAATCCTTGGTTTATGCCTGCCTCCTTCAAAAGATGTATTAAGAAATGCCTTAACAATCAGATAAGCTTCAGATTCCGATATAAACCTTCCAGGCAATGCACAAATATTTGCATCATTATGTGCCCTGGCAAGTTTGCTTATCTCCTCATTCCAGCAAAGAGCTCCTCTTACACCCGGATGTTTGTTAACAACCATATTTATACCGTTTCCGGTTCCGCATATCGAAATTCCGAGCTCAAATTCCCCTGCCGAAACCGCATTGGCAAGAGGATGTCCAAAATCGGGATAATCAACAGTATCCTCAGAAGAACAGCCTAAATCCTTAATATCATACTTTTCTTTAATAAGGTATTTCAGGATTTTCTCTTTCAGATAATACCCGGCATGATCTGAAACTATTGCTATCTTTTTATTTTTCAATTACTTACTTTTTAAATAATTATACAGAATTACTCCGCAAATTAATATAATTGATTAACTATCTCAAACTGAAAGCAATAAATTTTATTTGAACAAGTTGTCAGTTCTGTCTACTAATAACAAAAGAGTTGCTGAATTGTTTACTATATATGACTATCAGGAATCATTAACAACAACCAATTATCAAATTAGTGAAAACCATTATAATGTTAGTTATTAAGTATTTATATTTTGGTTTAAGTAACCCCCTTTCCCGTTTCCCCCAAGGGGGAAAAGCTGGCCAGTATTCTGGGGCTGTCGAAAAAGTAGAAATCCATTAACCGCAAAGGTCGCAAAGAATCTAAGCAAAGATCGCAAAGGCTTGCTATACAGTAATTT
>JFJP01041042.1_pt1 | contig 18042 bp, 13 predicted proteins | sample 431651 | NCBI WGS metagenome assembly JFJP01 (sample SAMN02602958, study PRJNA72255) | Microbial mat metagenome, whole genome shotgun sequencing project. | biome: fresh water; feature: sink hole; material: water; isolation source: purple microbial (photo- and chemosynthetic) mats found in...
GTATGGCATTAAAATTATGCCGGGTTTCTTCGGGCCCGCTATGAACCACAAAATGCTTGGCACAAGCAGCCGTTTTAAGATAATTTGGATCGTTTCCCTGCATTCCTTTTACATAAGCAACTCCAATTCTCGAAGTCAGAAAAGGATCTTCACCATAGGTTTCCTGACCACGGCCCCATCTTGGATCACGGAAAATATTAATATTCGGAGACCAGAAAGTTAATCCTGTATATTGCTGAAAATTGTTTTTTGCAATAGCAGCATTATGCTTTGCCCTTGCTTCATCCGAAATAGCATTTGCAACCCTGAACACAAGATCTTCATCAAATGTGGCTGCTAAACCGATGGCTTGAGGAAAGACAGTTGCTCTGCCAGCTCGTGCAACGCCATGTAAACTCTCGTTCCACCAATTATACGCAGGAATTCCAAGCCGATCGATTGCAGGATTATTATGTAACATCAACGAGGCTTTCTCCTCTAATGTCAATCTCCCAAGCAAATCATTTATTCTGATTTCAATATTGATAGTTGGATCCTGAAAAGGATATTTAGATTGAGAAAAACTGCAAATACTAAATAAAAAAGATAGTAAAAACGGAGTTTTAAGAAAAATGGATTTCATTCTCTTTTTTGATTAAAGATAAAGATTTTTTCAACTATTTAAAATCCCAAAAAACCTTTAGTATTAAACTTTATTGATAAGAATTCGTCAAAATTGCAGTTATTAATTATCAAAATAGTATTTTAAGCCATGAAAAAATATTTCAAATTACATTCTCTAATTTATTTAGTAATGATTGCATTATTATTATCGGGCTGCAATGAAAAGCCTGCTGAAACCGAAAACGAATTTAAATTTCAGGTCGATCGATTTGATGAGTTTCAGGTTCTAAGATACCAGATTCCTGATTTTGAAAGCTTAGACCTACGTCAGAAAACACTTTTGTACTATTTGAGTGAAGCTGCCAAATGCGGCCGCGACATTACTTTCGATCAGAATTTTAAGTATAATTTAAAAATCCGCAAAACACTTGATGCTGTTGTATCAACCTACACTGGTGACAGAACAGTTGCCGATTTTGAGAAATTCATGAACTACACCAAAAAAGTATGGTTTGCCAATGGTATTCATCACCATTATTCGAATGATAAATTTGTTCCAGGTTTTAGTATAGAATATTTAAATCAACTAATAAGCAATAGCGATGTTGCAAAACTTCCTTTATGCCAGAATCAAACCACTCAAGAGCTTATTGCAGAAATTACTCCAATCCTGTTTGATCCCACTATTTATCCTAAAAAAGTTGAATCAAAACAAGGCGAAGATATCGTTACACTTTCGGCAAGTAATTTTTACGAAGGTGTTAGCATGAATGAAGTAACTGATTATTATTCAAAGAAAATAGATGCCAACGATCCAACACCTGTTAGTTATGGTTTAAATACAAAAGTTGTTAAGGAAAATGGAGCTATTAAGGAAATTCCATGGACTGTTAATGGAATGTATGGCAATGCTATCTCGAAAATAATATTCTGGTTTGAAAAAGCGAAAACAGTTGCTGAAAATGAAACTCAGGCTAAAGAATTTGAATTACTTATCAAATACTACCAAACCGGAGACTTAGAAATCTGGGACGAGTATAATGTACTTTGGGCAGGTAATACCGATGTTAAAATTGATTATGTTAATGGATTTATCGAAGTTTACGATGATCCATTAGCCATGAAAGCCACCTGGGAATCGGTAATCAATGTAAAAAATGAAAAAGCTACCGAATTAACGAAAATAATTGGTGAGCAAGCACAGTGGTTCGAGGACAATTCTCCCGTCGATAAAAGATTTAAGAAAGAAAAAGTTACCGGTGTTTCAGCTAAAGTTATTGATGTGGTTCAACTTGGGGGAGCTTGTTATCCAACCTCACCTTTGGGAATCAATCTTCCAAATGCCGATTGGATTCGAAAAGATCATGGCTCGAAATCGGTTACACTTAAAAACATTGGTTTTGCTTACGATCAGGTAGGTAAATCAGGTTATTTGGAAGAATTTATCGAAAACGAAGAAGTGCGTGAGAGAGTCAAAAAATACAGCGATGTTACCGGAATGCTTCACACCGATTTGCACGAGGTAGTTGGTCATGGTAGCGGACAGTTGTTGCCCGGAACCGATCCGGGAGCTTTAAAGAGTTACCAAACACCATTGGAAGAATCGCGTGCTGATTTGTTTGGATTGTATTATTTACCTGATGCAAAACTGATTGAATTAGGTTTATTGCCTGATGCCGATGCATACAAAGCTCAGTATGATTCATACATATTAAATGGATTAATCGGCCAGCTGGCAAGAATACAGTTGGGAAAAAATATAGAACAAGCTCATATGCGAGGTCGCCAGATGATTTCGAAATGGGTATATGAAAAAGGCAAAGCAGAAAATGTAATCGAAATGTATCAAAAAGATGGAAAGACATATATTCGCATAAATGATTATGAAAAACTGCGCATTCTTTTTGGTGAATTACTAGCCGAAATCCAGCGCATAAAATCGGAAGGCGATTATAAAGCAGGCGAAGCAATGGTCGAAAATTATGGAGTAAAAATCGATCCGGAATTGCACAAAGAATTACTTGAGCGTTATGCAAAATTGAACCGTGCAGTTTTTGGTGGATTTATGAATCCTGAATTAGTTCCTGTAATTGAGAACGACCAGATTATTGATGTTAAAGTTGAATATCCGGATGATTATACAAAACAAATGATTGAATACGGGGAGGAATATTCGTTTTTACCCTTGATAAACTAATTTTGCCAAATAGAACGCAGATAACACAGATTTTTTAAGATTTTCGCAGATTTACTAAAAAAGAGCGTTTGACCGCTCTTTTTCTAATTTATCCTACAACCCGTTTTTATCAATGAGGTAAACCATTGCAGCCATTGTGGCGGCTCCTTTTTGCATATCGGAGCGGTTAATTTTATCGAAGGTATCATTGGCTGAATGATGGTAATTAAAATAGTAGGTCGGATCGGTTAATAGACCCATGAGCACTGTTCCATGATCTTTTAACGGAGCAATATCAACTCCGCCGCCACCGGCAATAAAAACATTCACATCGTATGGTTTAAAAAACTCGTTCCACGAAACAATTTTAGCTAGTTTTTCAGGCGAAGTATCAATTGAAAATCCTAATGGTTTATCAACACCCCGATCGCTTTCAATAGCTGTAATATGTATTTCTCCGTTACGTTTAGCCTGCTCCGCATATGCACGCCCACCACCTTGTGAAATCTCTTCATCCATATACATTACAGCACGAATCGAGTGTTTTGGTTTAATTCCCAGTTCTTTAAAAACTCGTAACACTTCTATTGCCTGCATACATCCACCACCATCATCATGCGATCCGGGACTATTATCCCAAGCATCGAGATGACCACCAATTACAATATATTCGTTGGGAAATTCTGAACCTGTAAGTTCTCCAATGGCATTATAAGTAATCGTATCAGGAAAATTTTTACAATCGGTTTTGAAATAAAATTTCAAATCAGCATTCTCCTTTAACAGGTCGCTCAGTTGATTTGCATGTTTTGTGGCAATAGCAACTGCCGGAACTGTAGGTTCATTCTCTATTTTTCGTGTAACACCGGTATGCGGAAAAGTATCGATTGCACAAGTCAATGAGCGGATAACTGCACCAATAGCTCCTTTTTCGGCTGCTAATATAGGTCCCATAAAACGCTGTCCTGCAGCTTCGCCATATGCCTGAAAAGGATTTTCAAGATTAGGATTCATTGCTTGATTTAAGAAAACGATTTTCCCTTTTACGTCTTTTTGTTCCAACTGAGCCAGTGCAATCAATCCATTAACTTCAATAACGTTGGCTTCAATTCCGTTTTCTGGTGTTGCTATTCCGCGACCTAATGCACAAACATTAACCGGAATATTTTCGCCATTTACTTTTATATATCCGATTTCTTGCAATCCTCTCTTCCAGTTATTCACTTTTACTTCCTGCAAAAATACCTTATCGAAATTCATATCTTCCATTATTGATTGTGTCCACTTTGCTGCTTCGATACTTTGTGGATAGCAAGCCAATCGTTTTGTATAGTGTGTTGTTAAATAGCGGAGATTTTCATACGACTCAGTACTCCTTTCTGCTTCGGAATAGATTAACCCGATAACTTCATTATCTGAAAGTTTATTTATTGATTTCTGATCTGAACAAGAGGCCAGAATTAAAATAAAAAATAAAAGAACAGTTAATTTTTTCATGATATTAAATTTCTGTTTAGACAAAATTATGGTAAAAAAGATTAATGCAAGGTTTTTTAAAAAAAAGCCGGTTTTATTAACCAGCTTCTTTATCTAAAATTGATTCCAATAGATTATTTTCTTGAAAGAATAAGTTTTTTATACATTGCACCAATTAAAAGAAATAACCCCAATCCAATAATAATAAGTGGAGCAACCGGAACATCTATTTTCCATGAAAAATAAAGGCCAAAAGCAGAAATTACCGATCCTAGTATTGCTCCAATGATAATTCTGTTTTTCCAACTCTTACTAAATAAAGCAGAAAAAGATGCTGGCAGAATAAGAAAAGCAAAAACAGTAAGAATGCCTGTAATATTAACTGCTTCAATTATTATTATACCAAAAGTCAGGTAGAATAAAAAATCCCATAAAAATGAATTTTCCATTTTGCAATCTTTATTATGATAGTTATCGGAAAGTTGCATAAATCGATTTCTAAAAATATAATGGATTAATGCTACCAAGGCAACAATGATTGCTAACCGGACAACCTGATGCCATGAAACCCAAAGAATTGATCCAATAAGCATATCGTGTATATGAACATCGCTACCCGCGGCTTTATCAAGAATTATAACTGCTGCAGTTGTAGCAAAAGCATATGAAATACCTATTATAGCTTCGAGGGGTATACTTATTTTCCGGTTTTTAAGAAACGAAAAAACAAGAGCTGAAATGGTAATAAAGGATAATGCCAAAATATAAGCCAGAAAAGTATCTTCAGCGTGTTCGTGACCATGCTCCTGAGCCTGATGAAATAAATGATGAATCACAACAGCAATGGTTGTTCCAAATGCAGCTATCTGTGCGAGTGCTATATCAATAAAAATTATTTCGCGTTTCAATACATGAATCCCAAAGTAAACATTAATTAGTATTAGTAAAATACATGCAATTAATGGAGCTAACATAAATTCTATGATTGTCATATCGATTTCGTATTATTTAAAACTTTTGATGCTAATTGTTTTTTCTGAATTACTCTTGTAAAAGCCTTATAAAAGGCAGCAAGAAATACAACTGTACTTAATAAGCAAACTATTGCTGGTCCATTAGAAACATTGTACTGATAGGAGATATAAATTCCTACCACGGATCCAACAAAACCAATAACCCAACTCCAGATAAAACGCAGTTTCCAATTATCGGTAAACAATCGAACAGTTGCAGCCGGAGCGATTAACAAAATAAAAACTAAAAAGATACCTTGTATATGAACTGCTTTTACTATTACAAATCCAAATGTCACAAAGAAAATTAATTCCATAAACCGACTGTTTTCTTCTGCCTTTTTATCTCTGATGTTTTCCGAAATGGATATAAATTTTTTTGCCCAAATTATATGCACAAGACCAACAATTCCTATTACAATTAAAGTAAATAAAACCTGTTTCCAGGTAACCCATAAAATGTTGCCTGAAATGGTTTTAGTAATATAATTTGATCCACCCGGAATCATTTCGGCAAAAAGCAATGCTAATCCTAATGCTACACAATAAATAACACCTATAATAGCTTCCTGCGATATCTCGAATTTTTTTGTTCTTATTATTGCAAAAAATGAGATAACAACTATTGTGAAACCATAGGATATTGCCTGAACACCAAATGATTCTTCGGCGAAGCCCAATAAAAGGCCAACCATCGTTCCAAGTGCGGCAATTTGAGCAATAGCAATATCAATAAATATTATTCCCCTTGTAAGAATATGATTGCCGAAATAACTTAAGATTCCTGCTAATAAAACACAGGCCGTGATTGCAGGACCAAGAAAAATTAAATTATCTATCATATAATTTATTTAATAGTTGTTTTTATTTGCTCAACCCAGAAATCCATCAACTTAAAAGGATCATCGATACCTTCAACGGTTTTAGAGAATAAAGGGAAATAAACAGCTTTAATACCTGTTTTATCTTCGATCATCATAGCAGTTTTTTTCTCAAAATAACTGGCTACAATCATCAGTGTAATGTTTTGTTCTTTTATAAGATTTGTCATATACTGAACATGTTTTGCCGAAGGAGGAATACCGGGCTTGGGTTCAATATAACCAAGAACTTCTAATCCGAGGAAATCAGTTAAATACGACCAATTCTTATGGTATGTAATAATTTTCTTTCCACGGAAAGACTCTGATTCTTTTAACCATCCACCCAACAAGCTAGATAGTTTTTTCCCTTCGTAGTCGTTTTCAAGAAACTCAAAAAGAGTGTGATTTAGAAGCATTTCGGTTAATGATTCGCCCCCAAATAATTTAACCAGTTGTTCTCCAAATATTGCATTGTCAACTTTTGTAATAAATGCATCCCTGTTTTTTTCGTAAAAAGCGGCATTTGCAGGATCAACCTTTTTTAAACCGATAGTAATGTTTTTGGCAATATATTTCCAGTTTACAGGGCTTGTATTGATATGTGGGTTTCCCGACAAATGAACATCGCCTTCAGTTCGATCTCCTTTGTCAACTTTTTCGAGGATTTTTATCCCATCCGAAACACCTACAAAACCATTCGCTCCATCAATAATTTTTTTATTTCTTGCTTTATCCATAAGCGTTGTGATCCAAACTTCCAAATCCATGCCTGTAGTTATAAGCATATCGGCTTTGTTAAGCATCATAGCATAACTTGGTTTCGGAGCTACAAAATGCGGATCCTGATCGCCAGCAGCAATATATTCTATTTCAGCTTTATCTTTTGCTATTTCCTGAGCTATTGCAGCATAATCAGAAAAAGTGCAAATAATTTTAATTTTTCCATTATCAGCAAAAGTAATATTTGCTAAAAACATCATTATAAATACAATAATTAATTTCTTCATGTTTTTTATTTATTAAGATTTTTAGAATTAATACGCTTCGTGTTTATGTGGTCCCATTGCCCATGAAACATGTATTGTAAAAACATGATCAGAAGGCATTAAACCCATTGATCCAATCATATTATCAATCTGCCTGTCGTTATACTGATACTGAATTCTGAAAAATACAAATTCACTCTGCCAATAATCAAGACATACAGTATAATCCATTTCGTGTTCCGATTTATCGTATGGAAGCTCCGTATAACCTATGCGTGCTCCCAGGAAGAATCGTGCTCCCAGTTTGCTTTGGATGGATGAATAAAAACCAAAACTTTCCACAGTTTTTAATTGCCCTTCATGATATCCGTATAAAAACTCTGTTTTCCAGTCAATGGTTCGGTATTTCGAACGTGCAGCAGGACACCACTTATAATGCAACCCAAAACTACCAACATACGAATTGTAGTTTGCAGTAGAATCATTAAATCCGCCAACACCACTTATAGTATATTCAATATAATTATCTTCATTAATATCAAAATAATTCTTAAAATGTCCTATATACAATAGGTTTATGTTGCGTGATGTGGTAAATGACATATCGTTGCCGCCATCAACAACCGAAAGATCGAAACTTGTAGCATCGGCCAAGGGCATTTTAGGTAGCATAAAACTTGCTGCAATACCAGGTCCGCCCAAGCCAGCTTCTCCAAAATGATACATCAGAACTTTGGGCTTATCAAATTGAGGTAATGCATTAAAGGTAAATTTATGAGTTCCATGTATCCTTCTTCAAGAGCAATGCCATCTTCGGTAATACTTATAAAAGCTTTTCCACGTGTATATGGATCTAAAGGAGCTTCAAACCCAAGCTCCAGTTCACGCATAAAAAAATTGTCGCTCCCATAGGAGTAATTACTTGGTTCTGAAATATTGTCGTTGTTTGCAGAGCTAAACGATGCAAAAAAATCGCCACCAACACTAATATTTGGATTTAACCCTTGTTGCTGACGTATTCCGCTGTTATATTTCTTGGAGACATCTTCGCTTTCTTTCTTTTCCTGAGAAGAAAATTGTTTTGCTTTTTCAAACAGTTCTTGTAGTTTATCTTTTTGTTCTTTTTGTTCTAATTTCTGTTGTATTTCTTTCAGTTGGTTTTCTAAAGAATCAACCCTTGATTCTAATTGTTTATTATTTAAATCTTGTGAATACCCCTTATTAATTGTGATAAAAAATAAAAGGACTAAGCATATTTTTAATTTCATCAGATATTTGCTGTTATATTTTTACTAATAATTAGTTGAAAAATGAATGAATTATTTTTAGATAATTATCCACTTATCCATTCAACCCCAAAATAATTAAGGGGTTTTAATTTATAATCTTTATTAGTAAATAGCAGGAGGACCCCGGTAATATTGAAGTAAAAAAGCTTCTTGAGAATAAATCTTTTGCTGAAAATGATTTTTTAATTTCTTAACATTAAAAAGAATTAAAAGAAGCAAGCCAAAAAATGCAAACAGAAAATGCAAAATTGTATTCGAAATAGTATCATATAAAAAGAATTCTTCATCACTATGATTGTGAGATGCAAATGGTGAATCGGGAGTATTTGATGTGGTTTTTTCGTAAGGATGTGCATGAGATATAATTATACCTGTGGAAAGCTGATGCAAGTGTCTGTAATATATTGAATTAAAAAACAACCAGCTTAATGCAGGAAGAAGAATGAGTAAAACTAATTTTCTAAGGTATAAATTACTTCCCATTTTTTGTTTAATCAAAGATTTTGCAAATATAAAGATTATTGTGTTAAACAAAATACAAAACAGTGGTTGTTAGATTTTAAAAATAGGTTATGGTTTAAACCCGAAATGAAATTTGAAACAGAATTTTAAAAAAGAGATAATTATCCCAGCTTATTCAAAAGTAATCCAAGTTTATAAAATGCAAACAGCTTTTGATTTGCAAAACCTGAAACCAAAAGTTTGCTAATTACTGGTTTAGAAATCCAGAAAAATAGTGCTACCAAAAAAACAACTTTTATTCTTTTTAACTTCCTATAGGTTTGAAGCAGTGTTATACTATCTTCAAATTCTGAATCATTAGCCACTTTAACAATTTTAATTAAGTTCTCGATTGATTGCTCTGTCTTAAAAATAAACTGTTTGTTGGTCTCGAGTTGAGTATGCATAACAGGATTATCAATATGCTTAATTTGATATCCAGCTTTCTTTAACTGATATCCGAACCAGGTATCTTCATGACCATAGCCAACAATCCGTTCATCAAACTTTATCGATCCTAAAACTCTTTTTTTAATTAGAAAATTAATTGTTTTAAATGATTTGTATGGATCTTTTAACCTGCTTTCTAAAGATACAACTTCTTTTGCACGACCGTATTTCCAGCGTAAAAGAAAATCTTTTTGTGGTTTTTCAGAAGAATAACAAAGCCCACCAAATATTACAGGAATATCGGAAGTAATAGAATCAACATACCTGCTTACAAATACATCTGAAATGACTTCAGCATCGCAATCGAGAAAAAGTAGATTCGAATAAGAAACATAATCAAGAAACAGGTTTCTGATTTTCGATCTGCCAATATTTTCATTCAGTTCGATATACTTAACATGACTTAAACCAGCAATTGTCTTATTCTGATTTTTATAATTTGTATCCGAATAGTCATCAATACATATAATTTCAAAATTAATGTTTACTGCAGAAGCCTGATTATGAAGATCACGAACCAGTTTTTCGACATGATAATTATATACAGGGATACAAATTGAAAGCATAAGTGTTTTTTGCCATTTGATTCGAATATCCAATATTAAGAATATTTAGACAGAATCTAATGGACTAAAGTTCATTTTTTTAGCAATTAATAACTCCGGCTTTAAAGCCGGAGTTATTAAGCTATACAACCCTTTACTTCATTGCTTTTAATAATTAATAACACCGGCCTTAAGGCCGGTGTTTTAAACTCATTCTTAACGGGGCTTCAGCCCCAAATATTTCTTGATTTTTATTTTTGTTTCATAATTAACATTATTCGTATCGCAAAGAAGTAACAGGATTTTGAATAGCTGCTTTGTAAATTCTCCAGCTTATTGTCAATGCTGCAGAAATCAAAAGTATAGCAACAGGAATAATAAAACTATACGCCGTAGCCGACATATATTTATCCCAAATACTATCCATAAGCATTTCCGAGGTATAATAACCTAATCCGCAACCTGCAAAAGCTGCTATTAAAAGAATAATAACAAATGGTTTGGTGATGTTTTTTGAAATATTCGTAATATCTGCACCAAGCACTTTTCTGATTCCTATTTCTTTGGTGCGATTTAAAATACTTAAACTAACAAGTGTATAAAGTCCAATTGCCGAAGAAAGTAATGCACATAAAGCCAGAAAAACAAACATTATTTTAATATTTTTATTAATTTGCTTAGCTTCCTTAAGTAATTCAACCTGATATTGTCCGTTATACGGGTAATTAGGAATTATTTCAGCCCATTCTCTTTTGAGGTATTCATTTACATCAGTAAGGTTTTCTTTAGAAGCCCTAACAGCAATCTGGCTATAATTTGTGTCAGGATCAAGTCGGAATATGAGAGGTTCAATTGGAGCCCAGAAACCATATAAATAAATATCATTTGCAACACCTACTATGTCCATGGAGAGTGTGTCATTCATGTAAATTGTTTTGCCTAATGGGTCGGTTAAACCAAAGTCTTTAACCAATTTTTCGTTAACAATTACCGACCTGTTTGCAATATCGGCTGATTGGTTTTCTGCTCCAAATCCTCGACCTTCAAAAATTTTTACTCCCATAGTTTCGAGATACTCATGACCGATATGCATAATTCCACATTCCACATGCTGATCAAGATATTTGATCGAACGATTGTAATTACCATAACCAATATGGTATGTAGTTCCGGCATACTTTTCAATTTTCGGATTATCACGAACAGCTTGTTCCAGCGGTTTAAAATCCTTTTTATTATTTAAGGAGAGAATGATAATGTTGTCTTTATCATATCCAAACTCAGCATTATCCTGATAAATGGCATTCTGAGTAAACATAACTCCAGATACAATCGCCATTACTGAAATTGAGAATTGTACAACCAAAAGGATTCTTGATAATGTATTTCTTCCACTAAGTTTCAGTTTTTCGCGGAAGATTTTTATTGGATTAAACCGACTTACGTAAAATGCAGGATAAGCTCCTGCTAAAAGTGCAGTTACAATCCACAACAGCAAAATGAAGATAATAAGTGAAGGCGTTTGTTTAAAATCCATTGCAAGTTGCATATATTCCCACATTGATGAGTATGCCGGAACCAGGTATACCGAAAATGCAACACCAAGAATAACAGCAATCAAACTTATTACCAGATTCTCGCTAATAAACTGAACAATAATATGCCGACGTAAACCCCCAAAAACTTTTCGCAAACCAATTTCCTTCAATCGTTTTCCGGCAAACGAAATGGCTGAATTCATAAAGTTAAATGCAGCAATAATCAGAATAAATATAGCCATTATGGGTGGTGCAATTACAGCTGCGGGATGAAAACTGGGTCTTAACCACATGGCCCAAACTTCGCGATCTTCGGCCACATCTTTTAGCGATTTGGCAAAAAAACTGGTTATCTTCCAATCTTGCCTTGCATCATTCTGAATCGGCACATATTTTTTAAGCATCTCATTTATTTTCGGAATATTGTTCGGATCTTTTACCAACAAAAAAGTACCTGCAACCCAATTATCCCATTTTTGATCATCAATTTGCCACATATCCCTGAAATTATCTATCTGCGTAATTATTTCGTGAAAAAAGATTGTATTTAGAGGCAATGTTTTAAAAACACCTCCTACGATAAATGCTTTTTCCTGGCTTTGGTCATTAAGGATTGTCAGTACTTTTCCAATTGGGTCCTCATTACCAAAATATATTGAAGCAATCTGGTCATTAATTAAAATCTTACTTTTGTCGCGTAATGCATCTTTATTTCCTTTAATCATCTCTACCGAGAAAACATCAAAGTAATTCGGATCGGCATAACCAATTCGTTTAGTAAAAATCTTTTCATCTAGCTTTACTGGCGAACCAGAAGTAACATACCTGCACACCTGCTCTATACCGGCAATATCCTGCTGAATAAAATAAGACAGGGCAAATGGAGAAATGCCATATTCCTGCTCACGGCTTTGCATGTCGCGAGTAATATTTATTTTATAGATATGGGAATAATTTTCGTGCATCTTATCCCAATCGGCATCATAGATTGTATTTAAATAGGCAGTAATACAAATAGCAATGGCTATTGCCAAACCGATAATATTGATTCCAACAAAAAGAAAATTCTTCGCTATATACCTAATAGAAAGAATAAGGTAATTTTTAAACATATGATTAATAAGTTAATTAATTCCCCAAACAACTAGTTGTACTTAATTACTAAAATGATCTGATGTATTTTTCAATTGTAAAAAAGACGTAATTGGTTTTAAAAAGATGCATTTAATGTAATAAAAAAACCGGTTTAGGCACCGGTACTTGGTCTTTTCAGTTTAACTTTCAAGAATTTCAAAATCCTTATCGTGTCCATTACCCTTTATGGTTTCCCAATACATTTGCGAAATTTCTCCAGTTTTTCCGGTTAGCAGATTTTTTACCAGAATGCGTTTTTTACTTTTTGTTTCAGTCTCTATCTCAATATGTTCAAAGGGTATTTTTAGCATTGATTCTAGCTCAAGTCCGGTTTCTTTTGCTGATTCATCGTTTTGCTCGTAGGTCCAGGAAATTTTCATATCAAAACCTTGTCTGTATTTACCGTCCAGCATTCGTAGCAAATCGCTAATAATTTTTATTGAACAACTATTGGCATAAACAAGGTATAAATCGATATTTGTAAATGCAGCAGGATGTTCGGTATATTTCTTCATCCAATCTGTAATTGGATCGAAAAAAATAAGCACATTTTCGGGCATAGACCGTCCATGTATTTTAATGTGTCCTGATTCTAATAGAACAAGTGGCGTGTCGTTGGATTTCTCTATTTCTAAACGTTGTAAAACCATAATGACATTAAAAATCAGTTAACTAAAAACAAAAATAACAGGTTGGTTTTGGTTTCCTAAAATTAACAATAAATATATTATTCCTTACTTAATTAATAATTTTAACTTAAACTATTTTTCTTAAATTTCTCTTTAAGATTTAAATTCTGGAAATATTTAATTGATACTCTTAATAGATCTGAGAATAAGGTTATATATAAAACTGCAATACCAAACCACATCATAATTAAATTAAACCACAATGTGTCAATTTTTACTCCTTGAATAATTTTTACAGGCGAATAGAAATGAGATCGTCCATAATTTGATGTAGGATTCATAAATACGGGATCTTTCTTTTGTATAAGCTGTGTTTCTGTTTGATATATCTTATAAAGTTCATTTCTATTTAAAACAAGATCCGCGAGTTTTTTGTTGTAATAGTGTTGCCTAAATTTGACAAATTCATCATTCCCCATATTCTGAACTAACTCATTATATTTCTGTTCTTTGCGTTCTGTAGCTTGTTTTTGTTCTTCAGAAAAAGACATTTTCAGAAAATATAAATAACCATAAACTCCTTCGGCAACTTCTTTTGTAAAGTTTTCATAATCTAACAAATGCATAAACTCGAAGGGAGCTATTCCGGAACTATTTGTTAAATACTCAAATTCGTTTTTTAGTAATTGGATATCTTTTTGTACTGATACCGAATCGATGTTTTCAAATCTTTTTCGTGTAATCGATTCTAACTTATTTTCAAGTTGAGGTATTAAAAATGCAGTTCGGTAATCATTATTGCTGATAATTTGTTCATCCTTAAAAAAGTTCTTTTCAAATTTGTTGTGTTTAAATTGTTCCACAGCTAATGCTTCGTAAGCCCAGCGAGTAGGCATAAGATTCCCCACAACAGGTACATAAATTTTAGATGTAAGACTTTTATGTAAATCATCAAAGGGAATCATTGCACCGCCTAAAAGTAGTTGTGGCACAAGAATTAAAGGTATAAGCACATAAATAGCAATTACCGAATCAAGACCCGACGATATATTTAGTCCGATAATATTTCCCAAACATGATGACGAAAACAGGATTAGCCAGAATGGAATTAACATCCCATGTATTTCGAGTATACTATTTCCAATTAATGTATACAAAAAAGTTTGCACGGCCGATAGAGCAAATAAAAATGCAATTTTTGAGTTGATGTAACTAAACCAACTTAACTGCAAAAAAGACTCCCGTTCCAGTATTTTACGGTCTTTTATAATCTCCTCGGCGCTTACGGTTAACCCAAGAAAAATAGCTACAACAACTGACATGAATAGAAAAACAGGCAGGTTTTTATTCTCGGCAAAAATATAACCTGTAGGAGTCATATATTTTGTAAAAAATCCAAGAATAAAAGCCAACAAGGGAGCTTCAATTAAATTTATCAGTAAATATTGTTTGTTTTCGAGTTTGGATATCAGGTTGCGCATGCTAAAAACCCCGAACTGCCTCACAAAATCGGGTATCTTAAATTCTGATTCTGGTAGTTTTTCTTCGGAGTGACTCAACGGGAGTTTTTTTTCGATATTCTCTATATATCTGTAGTACCATGCTTCGGGTCCGGTTTTTCGGATCCGGGTTTCCTTTCCATACTCATCAATTTCTTTGGCCTCAACAATCTGAAGTATCTGTTCGGGATTAATTGTTCCACAGCAAGCACATTCGCTTTCGGCAGCATTTACCAGCGATGTAATGGTTTTAAAATAAACAATTGCATCTACCGGATTACCCTGATAAATTGGATATCCTCCTTTATCGAGTACCCACAATTTGTCGAGTAATTTAAAATTATCAGACGAAGGCTGGTGTATATTTACAATCACCAGTTTACCATTTAAAGCCTGTTCCTTTAAAAGATTCATAACATTTTCCGAATCCATGGATGATAAGCCTGATGTCGGTTCATCTACAAAAAGGACCTTTGGCTCACGCATCAATTCTAATCCTATGTTTAATCGTTTACGTTGGCCACCACTGATAAATTTCTTCAATGGATTACCAACCTGCAAATCCCGGGCATCATATAAATCGAGATCAATTAGCACCGAATTTACTTTCTCTATTATCTGATGTTCATTAAAATCGCTGAAACATAGTTTTGCATTATAATATAAGTTCTGATAAACAGTTAATTCATCAAATAGCAAATCATCCTGAGGTACAAAACCAATAATACCGGTTAGTGATTTGCGATGGTAGTGAATATTAAATTTATTTATTTTAACCTTTCCTTTTGTAGGATAGATTTTTCCACTTAATAAGTTTAACAAGGTTGATTTACCTACACCACTGCCACCCATCACACCAATAATCTGACCTGATTCAACAGAAAAGTTGAATTTCTGTATCCCGTTTTTACTATTTCTGAATTTAAATTCAAGATTTTCTGCTGAGAATACAAGCTTCTCATCTGGCGACTCAAGGGTAAATTTTAACGCAATATCGTGATAGTATATTGATTCGATATTTGGACCTTTTATTATTGATCCTTTATTAAAATAATAAGGTCTGCCTGAAATAATTTTCTGACCTTCGATATAGAGGTTCAATTCACCAAAATATCTGAAAATAAACGACTTAATAGACTGAATATAAAAGACAACAATTTTTCCGTAAAGATTTTGACGGTACAGAAACCGAATTCCACGATTAGATGATACCTTCTTTTTCATTACCCATGCAAGGCTATCTGACCATTCTCGTATTTGGTTGTCAATTACCAATACTTTGTCTGGTTCAAGCAAATCAGGATTACCATCGAAAATGAATGATTTAAAATTGAGAAATTCACTATCAGAAAGATTAAAAACTCTGGCTACAGTTTTAACAAATTCGAGTTCCTGGTCTGTAACTACCTGATCTTCGTGCACAAATTCGAGCAATTGCAAAAACACAATTACTCTTTCATTTCGTAAAAGTCCCTTTTTTATTTGGCTGCAAACATTTGATATTTGAAAAGAAATTAAAGAGAGGTTTTCTGGTAAATCTGCATCTTTATCTGAATTTAATTCGCTTTGATAAAACTCGTAATAATTATTGAAGAGTCGCAAATATTCTTTAACCAAATCGGTGTTTAGATAACGGCCCAGATATAACTCAACAATTTTTTTACCTTTGGCCGAAATACCCCCTGGGTTAACGTTGGCAACTATTGCAAACAGATGAATAAGCGCATTTAATACCGATTCGCTCATACGAGGTTAATTGTGTCAGAATTTGTTAACTACAATATATAAAAATAGCCTAAATTGTAATATAAGAGCAACTTTTTTAAGGTTAATTAACATAAAAAAGCTCATACCAAATTTAGTATGAGCTCTTTAAATTATTAAAATTTTTTATGAAATAATTTTTGCTCTCAACGCTTCTGTTTGAGCTATAATTTCATCAAGTTGTTTCTGAGTTATTCCTTTTTCATCAATATTATCATAAACTGATTTAATAGGTTGCAGATCATTCAAAATTGATATTATGGTTTCGTGACTGGTATGAGTTGCTAATAACTCAACAAGTTTTATAAGAGCAGTTTTTTGATGCATAATTACCTTAACAAGTTCGGGATTGCCATAAACTGTATTCGAGATGTTGCAAGAAATATACATGGCCTCAACCCAGCTTCCGGTTAATACTAATAATGATAAATCTTCTTTGTTGTTTTTTACTAGATATTCATATGTGTCGTAAAAAGACTCTGTAATTAATTCAATCAGAATATCCTTATTATCAATATTGATTTCAATTTCTTCGATAAAATCTCTGTTAAAGGCGCCTGTAATTCCAAGTTCTTTAACCAGCTTTTCAGAAACATCTATAAAATTCATTACATCTTGTTTCATATTATATGTACTGGCATAGCTAAGATCGGCGCTATAAATTCCAAGGTTTAATGCCTGTGCTTTATCCATAAAATACTTATCCACATTATTTACCGGATTTGTTAAACCCAAAATGTAACTGGCTTCAATCTTATTGATCATATTAATAACCTCAAATGATGTAGGCAATGGATAAACAACATCACGAACTGTTTTTTCGATTTTCGCCTTATCTAATTTATCGCCTGAACTATCTACCGGTTCGCCTTTTTTCCCGGTACAATTGGTAATCGACAATAATACGATTATTGCCAAGGCAATTAAACTATTTATTTTTAAGCAATTTTTTAGTGTTTTCATGAATATTATTGTTTTTCTGTTAATCCTTTTTAGATGTCATTTCAAGGGCGTAAGTTACTGTTTTTTTACAAAAAATTCATTTAATGTTTGAATAATTTTCGATATCTGAATCCCCAAAGTTCTATTCTTTTTTCAAGATAAGCCAATAGGATAGTGGTAAAAAAGGTTAACGAACCATAAATAACAGATACCATTGCCATATCATAATTATTTAATAAAGTCTGTGCAACAAAAATACCAACAATACTGTTTTTTAATCCCACCTCAATGCTAATAGTTATATTGTTTTTTCCTCCTAACCGAAGACGACGCGAAATAAAAAAAACCACAGCCATGGATATAAAATTAAGCAAAATAACCCATGGGATAAGGAAAAAATAATCACTCACATGAGAGTTTTTACCTCTTTTTTCAAAGAAAATTATTACGATAAAAACAAGAAAAAGAATAACCGGCAGAATAACCTTCAAAGGCCGTTGTGCTTTAAGTGCAAAATTATAATAATGAGCACGAATAACCATTCCAATTAGCATAGGAACAATTATGGTAAACAAAATATTGATTATGGTATCTATAAATGACAACCGAATATCGCTTTCAATTCCTATAAAAA
>JFJP01038339.1_pt1 | contig 18041 bp, 27 predicted proteins | sample 431651 | NCBI WGS metagenome assembly JFJP01 (sample SAMN02602958, study PRJNA72255) | Microbial mat metagenome, whole genome shotgun sequencing project. | biome: fresh water; feature: sink hole; material: water; isolation source: purple microbial (photo- and chemosynthetic) mats found in...
ATCACGAGGGCATTATTTAAATCTTTGCTAATTTGTTAAGTAATTCAATTACACTATTGCCTGAATTAAAAGCAGTATCAAGTTCAATCAAAGTGTCATAATTCGTTTTAACCCAATCAAAAATATCTTCAAGATCAGATTTTTTAATTTTGACTTGACCACTTTCAACGTATGGGTCCTTTGAAACAACAACAGTAAAACATTCAGCTTTTGCAAAATTAGCTGTTGTGAAATTTGAAACTTTAATACGAGGTCCATGTCTTTGACCAGTCGATCCGACCCATATTACATACTTTAAACCAGTATCAGAACTGACGAGATTCGTCATCTCCATTAAATTATGCTCTGTTAAATATTCAGGAGTTGATACTAATTCGTTAATCTTCACTTCTTTTTCTCGCCTTCATAAGACCAAGGAACAAAACAACCTTCCATACCGCAACCACATACACTCAAACCTCGTGTATTATGGCGTACAATTTCACCACGTTTTGCCTTTGAATTAAGAATAGCTTCATCTTGTTTGATGCAAGCCATATCACGCAAAGTATAGCGGCGTTTGACACCGCCTGAACCGTGCGAACCTTTTCTCAACTTTACTGCACGAGCAACTTTCATAAGATGTCCTTTAATACGTTACCGTAATACCTCTCTTTATTGCTGCTTCCTTAAAAGCCGCATAGAATTCCGCTTTGTGTTCATCAGAATGTCCATAGCACGGCCATTCTTCACCAATGAGCATTTGACTCAACTCACTTGTTAGGTTTTCTCTATCCATTGTGTCAAGATGGGTCTCATCATAGAAACGCATATCACATTCATTAGCAATCATACGTTTTTCGAGTTCATCCCAAAGAGTTTGTGCTGCTTGACGCGTTTTGAAAGACAATCCACATCGTTCAAAAGTATTCAACACACCATCAGACATTATGCTCATCGTATTTCTTTCAGTTGAATTAATGAAATCATTATATCACAAATCGAATTGAAAGTAAACTACTAATTTGGCGGAGTGAACTGAGAATCGAACTCAGGAATCTAGCTTCAGAGGCTAGCATGTCTACCACTCCATCATTCCCCAACTGAATTGGTCACTGCGGACGGAGTCGAACCGTCGCCGAAAGGTTCCAAACCTAACACGCTACCGTAACGCTTCGCAGAGATTAATAAAACTGGTCGGAGTAGAGTGAATCGAACACTCGAGTTCTTGCTCCCAAAGCAAGCGACCTACCACTGGACTACACTCCGAAATCTCAACTCTCCGATTAACCTGATTGATCATTATGCAAACACCTGAACCATCAGGATAGGAATCGAACCTGTTTGCACAAAGTTGCATCAGTGAATGAAGTCGCGTACAACATCTCCGCGAGCCGAGAAGAAAACTAGATAATAAACGTTCTGACTGGGTAACAAGAATATGGTCCAGCTGCGGAACTTCTATTATCTATCAATAGAAGTACACCAACGAAGTCTCCAAGCTCGTATGTCAAGGAGGGGAGGTGCACTTTTATTGTCAGACAATCATTTTAATTTCCTACCTTTGTTCCAACCTAATGCTAACATCTCATCAAGTTGTTCTTTCTTAATCTTCTTTGCTACTTCACCATTATTAATCCAACAAGTACCAAACTGAGAGTTCTTTTCACCACTGCCTGACTTACTCATCAATTCTCTGGATTTATCAGAATGCTTTTTTATTTAACATTCCGTAGGTTGCTAATGTGACATTTTTGCGTTTGGTCTCAACTCCTTTACTATGACCATTACTCATATTTTTTGCACCATTAATTTTTCCACCTATCTTACCACCCGTCTTACCGCCTATACCGCTTCTACCACCATTTATACTCGCTAAAAGCGTAAATCCTCCTTCACCACCAACTTTCAAATTCATACATTGTGATTCTTTCAACATCTCTTTATTAATTATTTCTTTTTCACGAACAGATAATGACACGCGATCAGTGCAGAATTCAACTATTTCTCTGTTATGATTTTCTATACCATGCTTTTTAATTGAGTACCATAGTCGCTTACCGCTACCTAGATATCCGTCATCTAGATTATTCGTACTATGCATTCCTATATACCAACGATTGGTTACTAAACAAGTCGTCTTGTAAATAAAATGATATTTTCTACTATCTGCGCGATCCATAATAACTCCAAGATAATCTCTTGAAGATATTTATTGAACTGCGCAGATTCATTCACGGATGGCGATCTATGAGGGAATCGAACCCTCTTCACTGACTAGACAGGCCAGGATAATAACCAATATATGAATAGACCGATGTTACTAATTGTCGCGATAAATTTCTACTTTAGCTTCTTCATATGACTGAAGTAATCTTCGCTGAAGCGATCTTAAATCGTTTTCAATTCTAATTTTATTCTCGATTGTAAATTCTGAGATAAATTTTGAAATTACTCGTCTATCAATTCGTTTAAGAATTGATGAACAAGCCTTTATAGAAGCAGTTGCATCTGAAAGTGCGATATTACGCACTACTAAGTCAGTAGATTTACTGATATCACTAACGAAGTATGTTAGAGCTAGCATCCATAGCGCACGTTCACGTGTAAATTGACCAGATTGAATGCTAGAAAAAAGTTCATCTAATACATGAGTAGGGCTTTCATTTAATGAACGTGGTGTCACGTAAAGCCTCCTGTGTTTCTTCCTCAGTATATTTTTTGATACTCGTGTCTTCAACTTGTGTGTCAAAGATGACAGACAGTGTGCCATTATCCATGCTTTTACGAATAATGGCACATTGCTTTTCATGTTCTGTTCGCGTTTCACCTTTAACGAAAACCAAATCTTTAAGCTTTACCATAACAGTACCTCTTTTATAAGATTACAAAATCATTATAACATACATTTCAGAAAATGTAAACTTAATTTAATGGTGCACGCCATAGGATTCGAACCTATTCAGTCACAATGACCACGCGTTTACAGCGCGCTTATCTCTCCTAGAACAGGACGTGCATAAATTGTTTGGTGATAGCTTTCCTATCGGCACGTATCTCATAACACAGCCTTGCTAGCAGATACGCTCTTCGCTCAGCTTTAGCGGTGACATAGCATCCTCCATGTGTTAAATGTTTGGTGGAGATAGGGAGAATCGAACTCCCATCAACGACGTGCAAGGCCATTGTAATCCCATTATACCATATCCCCAAATCATTATTTCTGGCAGGAGATGTAGGAATCGAACCTACGAACCTTGATTCAAAGTCAAGTATGTCTACCACTCCATCAATCTCCAACTGATTTACTACTGGCTCCAGGGGAGAGGCTCGAACTCCCATACGGCTTTCACCGAATACGCTGCATTAACAGTGCAGTCTCTTACCATTAGAGTACCCTGGAATTTAATCACTATTGCTAGTGATCATAGTGAAGAACCCGTAATAACAGATTCTTTACTATGCACCGATTTTTAATAAACTCACAATAGAGTTTTTCATCCTCGATGACGCCCATTCGAAGCATGTTTAACGTGCACTTCGCGATCTCGTTTCGCATAACACGTACTACTGGTCGGGGTAGTAGGAGTTGAACCTACCAAGGCTTATTGACAATGCGGCTGATTTACAGTCAGTTGAGTTCACCAATACTCAGTACCCCGATTATTTAAAACTTTTCCTTCTTGATACGTTTGAAACTACCTTTACCTTTTTTACTCTTCACTACACGCATTTTGTACTTACGTGTAAATAAATCCTTTGCAACTGCATTTTTCATTTTAACTGCTCCTCTAAACACAACAGGCACCTTACTTTTCAGTAGGTGCCTGTAATCTGGAGTAGTTATTTAACCTCTAGATTTTGACACCTACGTTCTGATTTGCTGGATATAAACGTAGTACGGGCTGTTGATCATTAAGATCAAGCGCGGCGCAGGCGTTCAGATTGACAGCAAGTTTAGTCATGGTACGTAAGTTCCTTAAATTTAATTGATGATGCATTATACTACATTTCATTCACGTTGTAAACACTTATTTGCAACGGTTTGTAAATTTATTTATAAGAGTGCGCAAAACCTCAAATTATGCAAGATCTCTTACAAGATCTGCAGCATCAGACACACTCATATTCGTGTACTCTTGCATTAGTGATTCATTTGCTGCGTATGCAAGCGCCTTCTTTGTAACCTTCATACCGAGCTTTTTCATTTCAGTAAGCTCAAGTACAACTGCTTCACAAAAACGTTTTACTTCATCAGGTCTTGACATAATATCCTCATCAATTAACGTTTTGCTACATTGAAGATATTATATACTAGCCGTCAGAAAAGTAAACAACTATTTACAACTTTATTCCATCCAAGCCATTCTCATTCTAGCTGATGCTTTTTCAGCTGCACTTCTTTTTGCAGGAGTCATGCCCATACGTTTAAGATATTTCTCCGAATGGTCCCGTGCATCCATCATATAGGTAAATGCTTGTGCTAACAATGTTCGCATTGGAGAAACAAACGGAATTACACCCATTTTCGATTTTACCCATTTACCGACATCGCGATGTTTGTAAACTAAGCTTACTAAGCTTAATTTAGCTGCTCTAAAAGCATCAATATCATCGGCACCAGCGGCATTATTCAACTTTCCAACAATAGTATTGAATTCGTCAATAATATTATCAGCCTGCTTAGCCAGTTCAACAATCTTAAAAGAATCAGCAAGAGCCTTTTCTTTGCTTTGTTTATAGGGAGTCATTAACTCATTGTCTTCAAGATATTTCTTAAAACCAATCAAATCCTTTTCCATGTCGACCACATATTTCTTGGACACGACTCTATCTTGATCTGTTCTCTGACGATTGATAATAAATGGATTTGCTCCCTCCGGTCTCCAAACCATACTAGGTGATGCTGCATCCGGTGTTGACGATTTTACTGTTACTTTTTTGCCTGTTGATAATACGAAAGGCTCAATACCGACGGTTTAGCTTCTAAAAGTTCTGTGAGTTTCATTATCTTAACATCCCTTATTTTGATGTATCATACTTATCGAGATCGGTGTCCATGTTATCAAGCACATCAGTTGTTGCCTTATCTACAGGAGTAGTTTTACCTTTGACTAGAATATCATCCATTGCTTTTCTGATTTTCAACATATCAGATTTAGTGCTTGATCCACCAGCCTTTGCCCAATGATCAACATAGTGCTTAACTTTCTTGTTGTACAAATTCTTAATCTTAGATAAGGTTTTACTATCGGTTAGATCACCCTTAACAGCATTAGTCAGAGATGTCCAATCTGCAGGTGTAATATTAGTCGATAGCATCGATTGTGCAACAGTGATCAGTTTATCAATTTCAGTTTTTAATACTTCAATGTCTTTAACCGCTTTAGAATTAATTTCAATTTTACCATCGACCACATCTTTGCGAAGTTTTTTGATGGCTGCTGCCGCCGATTTGTAGTCAGTAATTTCCAACTTAGTTGCTGCTGGTTTTGCAGCGGTCTCAGCTGTCGTTTTAGTAGTATCAGTAGCAACCTCTTTAGCTTTATCTGAGGCCGCAGGGGTATCAGCTGTAGTATCAGCAGATGAACTAACAATAACCGGTACGCCTTGTGGATTTGTCTCAAAAGATAGACCATCGGGTAATTGATCACCGTATTCTTTTTGCAATACTTCTTTTGAGATTACTGGATATAGGATAGCTTTCTTAAAAGAATTGCCTTTCTTAAAACTCAGAATACCAACAGCATTATCATTGCTAGTAGATGGTTTAAATTGTGCTATACTTTCACCCATCTTTTCAGCAGCGACCGTCCAGATTGATTGAGGTGCATTGAATGCAACAGCATATGCAAATGTTGTTGCACCTAAGAAACTTGGTGCACCTGAATATACATCTACTTTTGAGAATTTTGAACCGCTTTCGAAGATCATAAATTGATGATCTTCACTGTAACGAACACGCTTATTACCGGCCTCTGCGTATTTCTTAGCACTCATTTTTATTTTTGCAATATCGCCAGCGGCTAATCCACTAGTATAGACACGCTTAATGTCTTCATAATTATCGCTAAAATATACAACACGAATTTTGCTGGCTGGAACAGATGAAAAGGAATTAACAATAGCATCATTAAGACTGATGATATCATCAGCCAACTCACGCACTTCAGGTGCATTCGGGTCTTGTTTAAAAGCTTTAGCTGCAGCTTTTACACGGGCGCTGATATTTTTGAATTTGTCAGATAACCAATTTTCATTTAATTGAGTTGGCGTTAATAATGCATCAGCTTCATAACGAAGATCGATTAACTTTTCAAGTTCTTCGTTTATGGATGCATCATTAGCATTTGACGTTTCCATCATCTTAATGAGATCACGCATACCAAATGCGTCAAAACCTAAACCAATATTATCTTGCATCTCTAATCCAATAAAAGAATGTTGTAATGCAATATTTATTGGTTTATTTAGGTTTGAAATCCCAAATTGACGGTTTATGATCAATATGATTTACGAAAACCTTACGATGTTCATCACTAGCAAAGTTTATCGCGGCCATGACATCTGGTGAAAAGCCTTCGCGATTAGGTCTGTCATTTATCACAAGCGTGTTAAAATAGTCTTCAAGTTCTTTTGACATCCATAGTAGTGAAATGCGTTCGGCAATATGTGGAAATTCTCTTTTAATATGCCGTATTGCGTGTTGAAGATTCACGAACACCACCGGGTGTCTAATCACCGATCTGTTATATCGAATATCGTTTAAGGTGTAGTCCATTTGATGTCTACCGCGTTGTTTATACATTGCTATTTATTCCTTAAATTTATACACATTTTGGGATGGAGAATTATCAGCGTCTAACCAGCCAACATCCTTTAGCTTTGTGTAAAATTTGTCATTAAGAATACTTTCAATGTATGTAGCAACAAACGGATGTCTGTCATGAAAAGCATTTATGACCATCATACCAAAACCTTCGCCTCGATGTTGTATTACAGTAATACTAGCAATATCGAGCGTAGACGTCGCGGCACCATTAATACAGTGCCGGCCTTTACGAATGTATATTTCTATCTGTGGTAAATATAACCAACTATTACGTTGTCGAGTTGACAAAAAATCATCAAGATGCTCACATACTGACGCACAATCCTTCTCAAGTTTTGTCATTGGGTTTCGATTTCAATTGCTCAGCAAACCATTTTATAGCTGCAATGTGGATATTGTAAATCTTAGTTGCATTCATTTCAATTTCGTAAATCTTGGATTCGGTACATCCATCCATACCAATGAATACCGTTTTATACATTTGAATGAAATCTTTTCCATCATTCGCAGCAATAAGCAGCCTGTATTCGAGATCACCAGGGAAGTTTTCGCGTGATCCTGTTCTACCAGAACACATTTCATCATCAAGGGCAACGAGAATCTCACTAACTCGTTTATCAATACTATCAAGCCATTTCCAATAATTAGTCAAATAATTTTCAGTTGTCATCATTAATTCCTATCATCATTTTTATCAACGCCATGTTTTATTGATATGAGCTTTAGCTTTCTTCTCATTATCTTTTTGCATGGTATACTGTGATCTTGCATGGGCCATAAATAATCTGTAATTTTCTACATCACCAGAAAGTTTTGATGCCAAGGCTTTTGCATAATACATATCACCATTTGCTTTACATTTTGCTGCTCTAGCAGAAAACATAGCAGATTGATTTTCGTAATATGCCATATCAATCCGATGATTTACTAAACAGTCTGATAAGTTGACATGCACCGAGCATCATACCAGCAACAATGACTACAACATCGATTGCTTTTTCAATCTTATCCATTCTGTTCTCCAGACATGAAAATTTTGCTTAACCGTTCAAATTCTGCCTTATCGCGTGCAAATCGTTTATCTGATTGTTCTTTTTCGATAAGTTCACGGGCAAACAGTTCCGTATCGGTTTCTTCACGGTCAATACGAACTTGATAAGAATAGTAGTCATCATATTGTTGGTGTTGACCGTAATCAATAGACACGGTGTCGCCGTATTCTGCTACCAAGCATGATAGAATCTCGATAATCGATGTAACTTTACCCTCGAGCTCGCTTGGAGAGATAGTGTGACGATCAATAGGAACAGTAACAATTTTCTTTTGGGTGGTCATTTCTGAATATCCTTAAACGTATTTCGATAATGATATACGTTTAAGGATATGTATACTACTATTTACGTTAGATACGTAATATTATTCGATACCTGATCTATAGCCTGCAAAATTGCTACATAGTTTTCTTTATCTGCAGCGATAACGTAAAGTTGTTTTTTTGCATTCTTGTACAGTTTTAGCAGATTTTCGGTATTGCGTGGCGCACAGATGTCGGTATCGGTTAGCAATATGACATTGTAGTTCTTTGCAACTAGTTTTTCTGCCTGTGTAACAAGTGCTGCACTGAAATTAGTTGATGATCCAAAGTGTTGACTAAAAAGGGTTTGTAGATTACCAGAACCCATATCCTTCTTAGGAGAATCAACATTATCGATTTCAACATATCTACCAGAGGCAAAGTTAGCACGATACACATTAAAGTCATCACTGAATTTGATTAAGAAGAAATCACCGTTAAGAGCAGCACGATGTTTCTTCAAAAGGTTCATCATATTCGAATAAATTTTAGCTATGTCTGATGTCATTGAACCTGAACTGTCGACGATGAATGCTAATTTGATTTTAGCGTCGAGTTCTATTTCACCAGGTTTAATATTTCCCATACCGGTTTGTTGAGCAGTATGCATACCCGTAATATTGCGACGATTAACACGCTGATAAGAATCTTCTGTCTGATTTGACGTATCGGTGACTAGCTTGTTTAACAAAGAAGCCCATGAATGTCGAGGCTCTGCTTTCGTGTAATCGAATTCTGTAGGTTCTGGATTTTTACCTTGCTGCCCATCTTGAGGCGCGCCTCGTTGTGATGCTTGAGGTTTCTTAGCTTCCTTATCATCTGCTTCTTTATCATCCAAATCTTTAGATTTATCCATATCAGCAGTTACTTTATCAGCACTATCGTTAAGGTCATCTTCTGTTTTGTCATTAGTGTCGATATCATCATCAGTTTGTTCACCAGGTTCACCATCACCCTGTTCATCAGATGGAACCATGAATGGCTCCAAATCATCAATAGACCATGTTTCTTCAACAGCTTCATTAAGCACAGACTTTTTCATTTTAAACCATCCTTAACGTGTTGTGGAATACCAAGAATACCGTGATTCTTAAAAGAATCCTCAACCCTTTTCTTTTCATCTGGTGTCAATTCACGCACATCAATTTTACCATCTGGATGTATAGTTTTGATTATTCGAATTTTGCCACTAGGGTTAGTAACCATCTGTCCTTCTTTATATTCTGGTTTATCAACATTTTTACCATTGTCTGGAGCAGTACCATGTGAGCCACCCTCGATTTCACCAAGAGTTTTATTAACTAAGGCTTGATTAGCGACTGATAATTTATCAAATTCCTCTTTTACTTTTTCATACATTTCGCGATATGTTTTTTGACGGTCATAATTGATTTCATCATTGAACAGACCCATTGGTAATTGTTCATAACCACTTTTCACTAACAGGTAATTTGATCTAAAATCGCCAACCCAGTTAATGATTTTGTTTTTCGCCTTCAAAATTTTCTTGTAATGAAAGTCAGCATAGGCATAATGCATTAGTTCATGGATGATCAAAAATTCAATATAGGCATACTCATCAGGAATTTTACCACCATTCGATATGTATTTTTTACCCTTTGGTTTCAATCCTTTGTAATATGCAAAATCGAGTAAATTTTGCATAAACACTTTATTGAAAATGAATTGTCCTGTTGGTGTTGCTGCAGCAGTGTCAATTTTGTTATATTTCTTGTAATCTTTCTGTGCAGATGGAACAATAATAACGATAGGGTTATGTAATGTTTTGTGATCGATAAAATTTCTTAACGGAAAGAATTGATCGTGTTCAGAGCGAATACGCGCAAACAGTGCATTGAAAGTTGGAAAATCATATTTTACTGGGGCATCTAACCCATAACCCTTTTTAGACGCTTCTTCTACTAAGTTAAAAATTTCGTTTTCAACAATATTGCGTTGACAGGTTGCATAAAGAATAGGTGCCTTATTTGCTAAGTCACTAAACTTAGCCATGGCTTTATGGATGCCGTCAAGAATAGACTGAACACTTACACCAGATTTTTTTGAAATATCAGCTACCATTTTCTTAATGTGAGCATCATCAATTTTTGTTTCAAGAAACTTGACTTGCCCCTTCTCTGCGTGTTTAGCTGAAAAATCTTCTTTTAACTTCGTCATATTGTCGCCTATTAATTACTAACGGATGTTTAATTATAACATATACCGTGTTAGGAGTATATTAATCCCAATTCATTATTTTATCATACAATTTAGGATTTGAGTCCTTGATATATTTTACTGCTTGAACATATGCACTGAAATTTTCAGCAGAAGCATCTATGCCGGAAATATTAGTGATTGCTTCATCATTTTTTGCGACCTTGTCTTTTTTGACTTCTTCAAGTTTCATAACAGTACTCCTGTTTGTTTTAATGTCTTATTTATTGCGCTAAATGCTAGCAAATTCTTCAAGATCTTTATCTATCAATTCAATTTGACAATCCATAACACCTTGCCTACCTTTTCGCAGATGTTTATTGACTATAGATACGGCTTTTTCATAACGCTTTGATTCGGTAGTATGTGGAATAGTCGTATCAAACGCTTTTAAATAACCTGCAAAATTGTCAATTAGAATAAAACTCATTAATCCTTTTTTAATTTTATTTCGGATTATGAATATATTTCCACCAACAAATGAAAGATGCTTATGACTATTTGAAACATCCGTTAAACGATTTGATGTTAATATCAAATCATATTCAATATGTTTAGGTGCTCCTTCTAAACTAGAAATCTCACAAAAAGAAACATTAAATGTACCATTGATAATCGGCGGTGAACCGATTAATGATTTTAAATAACTTTCAGTACAATTAAAATTACCATCTACTCGCTCAATCTTTAAATTAAGTTGATTTAAAGAGTGAAAAGCAATATCCTCTTTAATTCGTTTAGGTATAGTAACAGTTGTGTATATTTTATAGGTGTCTGTATTAGCGTCATAGGTATACTGTCCCTTACCTACCATTAAATCCGGTAAAGGTCTGCTAGGAGCAGAAGCTGCTTCATACATATGGTAATGTTTAAATGTCGTTTTCAAATCGAAACGCAGGTGCTAAATAAATTCAGCACCTGCAACTCCTTTAAATTAGATTGATTTTAGGAAAACGTGCATCTCAAAATTGAAATCTAGCAAATCACTAAAGTAATCATTTTCTTTAGGAATTTGATCTAGGAAAGCTTTGAATGCTAACTTGACCATATCAACTCTGTCATTTGATATTTTGTGAATCTTAATTGCGTGAATAACTTCACGAATAAAGTGTTCAAGTTTAGATACTTCAGTCTTCTCTACTTCAATTTTTTGTTGCTTACTGAGAACCTTCTTTGGATGCTTCTTGTCAATGATATGTTTGATAATATTTTTTTCATCGATGCTGATTTCTTTATTCAAGAACTCAACCATATCTTCCTTGAAGCTCGCAAGATTAGCATTACCGATGTAGTTCACAAATGCTGCTTCATCAGCCAAATTAAGAGTAGAATCTTCAAAATATGGCTTCATAAATGAACCAAAGTCAGCAGTTTCTGCTTTCTTAGAGAAGACACCTTCACCAAAATCGATATCATCAGTACTTAACATCCAATCTTTAAGCTGATGCAAAAACTGTGGGCTAGCATTTTGCTTTTGGAACACATTTGCAAGCGTATGCTCAAATGATTGGTAAATAGACAACTTAAATTTATGCAGTAGTGCTTGAGATTCATCTGCCGTAATTTCAGTGAAATCGATTTTCTTAATCAATCTATCTACTCTGTTATCCACATACAACACGGCATTGGTATACAGATTGGTATACTCACGAGGCGAGATATAAGTTGGAATAGCACCAGTATTCAGATAGAAATTCTTTTCATCTGCTGTCATAGGTTGATCAGTTGACTTCACCTTGAATCTATTCACAAACCCGAGTATTGTTTGCATAACCACATCTTTGATATTAGCATGATGTAATTGTTTAAACTCGCGGCTATTAATGAAATTCTTGGTTTCTTTCCATGATGCCGTACTTTCAATAATATCAACAACATCACGCATGTGTTCAGTTAGATCATTGACGCCGGCGTCATGTGGATTAATAGCTGCAATAACGACTGCACCATCAGGCATTTGATTACCATCACCAAATTCTTTTTCTAACAAAACTTTACGAATACCGTTGAAGACTTTTGGTTTTGCTCTATTCAATTCATCAAAGAATACCAAATATTTCCATTCAGATGTCTTCCAAGCTTTATACTTGTCATCGGCTAATTTCTTATTAGAGCCATCTTTATTGTATTTTTCATTAAATTGTTCTTTGATACCGGTTTCCATTTTGGAGATATCTTCAGTGATTTGCTTATAAAGCTTTGATTCAGAGAAGCTCGTTTCAATACCCGTCTTATTGGTTTTAGCTAATGGAATACCAGTGACATCCTCAGCACTTAGCAAGGAACAGTCAATATACACATAACCTAAATCTAGATCAACTGCGAGAGTAACAGCACGTGAAGTTTTACCAATACCTGGCTGACCCGCAATAATAGGAACATACTTACGGTGATGTCCTAATTTCATTTTTTGCTTAATCTGATGCTCTAACGTCTTACGCCATTCTTCCGTCGGATGGGTATCAGATGCACCGATTTCAAAATCAGATGTATCTTTAATTAATTCAGAAACCGCATGTAGTACTTTCTTGCCAAGTTCTGCATGAGCACCAGTTAAATAATTTCTGAAATTCAATTTAACGTTCGTCATCAATGAACGTGCATCATCTTCACTTGCTGCTGGAAGACTGCTGTTAATATAAAGCATTAACTGTTCCCAACGACGTGGAGATGTTCTAACATCTGCTGCAGCATCACGGTTGTTCAATGTTTCATCATCGAGCAACTCATGGAATTTGTTGATGATTTTGTTATTAAGCTTTACCTTTTCGTCTTTTTCAAACTTACTAACCAAATAGGCAAACCAATCATCTTTAGTTGGAGCAGCAAAATCTATTTGATGAAAGTCAGCATTAGTAGGATGTTCTTCAACAGAACCGCCTTCATCGTGCAAATTTGATGCATAAATTACGTATGTGTTTTTTGGAATATCATGGCTACCAATTTTACCATTAAGAATGGTACGTAGCATATTACGAATCTGAACTGATGTGGAGCGGAAGTATTCGTCAAGGAATAAAATAACTTTACACTGTTCACGTACACCAGCAATTAGTGGTGGAACAGTCTTTTCATCTCCACCTAATTCTTCAAAAATCTTTATCACATTAGCAGGACCAGAATAAATCTTTTTAAGATATTGTTCTACTGGAATTTCTTTAGCTCTGTTGATTTGTGAAAACAGATTACTGTCAGATAGTACGATCTTGTAATCAGCTGAAGTATCAACACTTGTTGATCCATTTTGTTGCGCACCTGTAGCAGGATTGAACATAATAAATGGGATGTTAATGATGTGTTCTTCAGTAATGTGCGGAGCTTCAATAGTAATAAGCTCGATACCCGCAAGTAAAGCAAAGAACTTAATAAACGAAGTCTTGCCAGTACCTGGATCACCAGCTAATAATATTCCGGTTGTGCCTAATTTTTGATGTTGCTTTTGCATATTTGTTAAAATAGCCTCAGCAATATCTATTTGTTGTTCGTAAGACGCATTCGATGCTTTAAATTCCATGATATGTCCCGGTAAATGTGTTAGTTATTCTTATTATTTATTGATCTTAGATTATAGTTTTGCATAATCATCTAGACCTGCATCTAGTAACCTGGTTTGTAATTCAAAAACTAAATCTTGCCGACGCGTGTTATTTATATTGGTCGCTAGCAGCTCATTAACAATTTTAAGCCATTTTGGCCATGAACTAACAGATGTACCGTCTCCAATAACACTACATCCCAATAGTGCTAATCCTAACACATTAGATTTAATTTTGTTAGCATTCAATGTAATTGTGCTACCATTCATTTTACCATACTTATGAATACCGGCTAATGAACTAACTGTTTCATTGTATAGATATATGTTAGCTTTACCTGATTTACCTGTAACTGTCGGTAAAAATTCATAATTAGTATTGCCACAAAATTGCAATGACAGATATCCATCAATAGTTGTATTTTCAAGCCCTTTAAAAGACTTAAGTTCCCGCATATTATCACAGTCAACATATCCTTTGACGTGTTTAGGGAAACCGACAAGCGATGTCAATTGTTGATCTGTTAAATCGACATCACCACCCACTGTACCAAATTGACATCTAAAATATTCAATAGGGGTATTACCAGACAACATATTACCATCAACATTAACAATCAATGTGTCTGCATCAATATCATAATCATCACAAATACCCACTTCATCTAACCACCGTTTTATATCATCTGCATTATCAATGAACTGCGATGTATTTTCTTTGAGATACTTTTTAAAGGTGATGTTACTCATTGAATACTTTCAGATATAAATTGCCTATTGTTTTTCTTTTAATATCACGCATAATACTATCAGCTTGGTGAATAATGTCATTCAATTTAGCAGGAATTGTTTTATACAATACTCCACCAATACTAAATGTTATCGTATAACCATTAAGAAACATAACTTCATCTAGCATCATTTTGATCTTAGCGATCATGCCTCTAACTTCATCCTCTTTCAAATCAGATAAATATACAACAAATTCATCACCTTCAGTTCGAGCAACACATTCTGTTTTATGAAGTTGATCATTGATAACAGACGAAACAGTGCGTAATACGTGGTCACCGATATCTCTACCAAGTGTATCATTAACACTATGAAAATTATCTATGTCGATCACTAATAACGAAAACGATTGATTACTGTTACGGGTCTTTATCAAATTGTTCATTAGTGTTGCATTGAATCCTTGTCTATTCAAGGTATTTGTTAAAGGATCATTATGTGCCTTTTTACGATCCTCATAATACATTTGAATGACGACACACATAACAGTAAACACTGTCATTACACTAATTCCTGATATTAGTATTCGCCAATCACGAATAATTGCATTATAATCTATCTTTGAATTTGACAAGACAGGGTATTGACTACCTTTAGCAAGAATATCGTATAGGTGGCTATTCATTAAGAATGCTGCTGTCAATAAAATAATACCTGCTAATTTAAGCGGGCTTAATTTCCATGCACCAAAAAACACAGAAATCATATAGATGAGTGACAATTGAATATTGTGATTGTCGAGTTTAAATGTTACATCTAAATATGCAACAAAAAAGGTGAACAGCATACACAATAAAAATGAGTTATTTTCATTCAACCCATCTATTATTTTGAAATATTCTATTACTTTGTCTTTGATCTTAGTCAATTGATAAATCCTTATCCTCAAGGTTCTTGAGATAATTATTTAGCTTATCGAAATAACCATTATTTCGTAATGATTTAAATGTGATATTTTCTTCACCGAATTCACCAATGGATGATAAGCCAGCTTGACGCATCTTTCTGATCTTATCTTTCAACTGATCAATATAGTGTACATCATCAACTTTATTGTTTATTATATCATCTATCTGTGACATATAATCGGCTGATTTAGTCTGAACACTAAATAAATTTACTGTTGGCTTAGCATACGTGGGCATTATCTCCCACTTATCGTTTGTTAGCGAGTATACACCTGTTGCTACAAGTTTATCACCCTCTTCTTGCGCATACAACTCAACATCATATCCTTTGATAGTGATATCGTGACCACTATTCCATAACGATTTCTTAGCCGTTAAAAAGGACTCTACTAAATCGGTATCTTTGTATGCTGTTGTATCTACAACTAAGTGCAAATCAATATCAGACTGTGCAGTCCAATTGAAATTGCAATTAGACCCGGTTATGATAATATCTTTAACTTTGATTTTCTTTGCATCGAGAAATTCTTGGAATTTACTTGCAATCTTTCGTAGAGCGGCCTTTATGTCATTCTGCAAAACCCAAGTATTAGCTTTCTTTGACCATAGTTTTGGATTGAGTTCTTCGTGATACTCGAATTTAGGATCAATTTCTTCGGGTTTTAATTCAATGAGATATTGTTTAAAAGTCGGCATAACGTCTACTCAGGTTATTCGTTTGATAGCTTATTTATTACCTTCTAAACGATCAACAATCATATTGAACATTCCTGTTTTGAGTGCTTCTGTTGCAGGTTTAAGATAACAAGCATCAAATGCAGTCAGATCATTCATATCATCCGCTAGAGCATTATAAATCTTGAATGCTTCAAATTTTGAATGTCTCTTAATACCGAGTTGATCAAGAGCAACAACATTACCTGACGTTCCTATAACGAGTATAGTATTGTCCTTATTTTTTACTGCTTTCTTAAATGCTGGCATTAGTAGACCATACATTGGTGCACTTTCACCAAAGAACACGACATTCGGTTTTATGACATTGCTACCACATTCATCACAGTGGTGAACAGCTTTATTATATCCAATGTCAGTAATGTTTCCACAGGAGTAACAGATCATTTCTCGAATAAATCCATGTACATGTTTTACTTTGAGAGCTCCAGCGCGCTCTAGCAGATCGTCAACATTCTGTGTCCAAATTTCAACTCTATCAGTACCATATTCCTGTTGCAGTGCAGCAATAACCCGATGTGCATCATTAGGTTCAACTGAAGCTAATTGCGTGCGTCTATCATCATAGAATTGGTGTACTTTTGCATAATTGCGTTCCCAGGTATAGAAATTACAGACCTCTTCAGGGTCAAATCCACACCAAAGGCCATTAGAATCGCGAAAAGTTTGAACGCCGGATTCAGCACTAAGTCCAGCACCAGAGAAGATATAAAGTTTATTCATTAAAAATCTCCTATTTCACCATATCTCTGGGTATAATATGTCATATATACTTTTCTACCTCTACTACTATCTAACCAGTCAAAATATTCTTCGTTTAATGCTCTAGTGTGTTCTTCATCACACCCGCATTTTTTTTCTGTTATCGGGTTATTTGCAGCATTTATTAAAGCATAAAACCAATTTTGCTCGTCATCCTCAGTTGTCGCATCGTGTTCAGGAGCAATAACCATTTTATTGTCTATTTGATCCAAATTGTAAAATTTATCGTTCTTCTTGTCGTAAATTTGCACTTTAACTCTAGATACCGTTTTTAACTTATTCCACATTTTTTCTGCATCAGTACTTAATGAATATCCATTAAGGATAATATACCCTGACATTGCCAGTTTAGTATAAAGATCTATTCCTAAACTAAGCTTACGAAATTTATCATAAATTACGGCATCAATACCGACCCAAATATTATCTTTCACCCGAGTTAATCTAAAATACCCCGCAATAATATTTTTATTATGTGTATCGGTGAGAATAATTGTTTCATCATTTCGAGATTTTATTCGATAAAATGCTAAATCGAAATGTTCACTACCTATATCTCTACTGATATGCATAGGTAGTATATCATATTTTTCAATTGATAATAAATTGGTTAGCTCAGTTGAAGGTATTACTCCACCGTGTTCCTGTGTTTTATTATATTCTTTCAAAAATTCTATAAATTGCATATTATTCCTTATAGATGAAAACACAGGAGATAGAGGTTAATCTATCTCCTGCATAGTGATCAAGTTGGGTAATAAGGCTTAATCAAACCTCACCGTTAGCCGTGTATTAAGCGGCGACGCGGAATTGCGAGTCATTTGCATTTGCTATTGCTGTTTTAACGTAGAACGCCCTACGATAACCTCAGATTCGCTATTATTCCGTCGATCGATACCAATTCACCCCCAATAAAACAATTATAAC
>JFJP01012298.1_pt1 | contig 18031 bp, 18 predicted proteins | sample 431651 | NCBI WGS metagenome assembly JFJP01 (sample SAMN02602958, study PRJNA72255) | Microbial mat metagenome, whole genome shotgun sequencing project. | biome: fresh water; feature: sink hole; material: water; isolation source: purple microbial (photo- and chemosynthetic) mats found in...
TTCGGCAACTTGCACAGCAGGCATTGCGTCAGCAAATTGTGACCATCAAAGATTTGGCGCTGAACATCAACATGAATCAAATGGCTGATTTGTTGATTGCGGCGTATGCCGACTCGATGAAACGTCCGCTGGAAGTGGGGACGCTGACCCCCGAGGAGATTCAAGCGGCGGAAGAGGAAGCCCGCGAAATGACATCCAGCGACGCCCTATCCCTGCATAAAGTTGATTCCGCGCCCGAGCCGATGCGAACGCTGAAAATTTCCGCGCGGGCATTCATCCGCCACGATGAAGTTAGTTTGAGCGATTTTCACGCATCGGGTGATTTCTGGGTTTCAGAAGATATAATCCGCGTGTGTGTTTTGCAATCCGATCCCCCTCAAGATTGGCAACTTGTGGAGCAAAGGTTAATTGGGACAAACTTTAAAGACTGGAAAGCAAACCTGGAACCAGGCAATGCCCGAAAGACAATAGACAAAGGAGAATAAGCCAATGGATTACTATTTTCTCGATAAGGTTTCGTGGGAACACAGCCCGTCGTTGTATCATGCGGCGGCTTATTTGGGACGCGAAGCGCTCTTCCGCGTGACCGCCGTTAATGAAAGTGGAATCTTGCGCGACGTTCACCTGTCAGGTGATTTCTTCTTCTATCCCGCTGAAAACCTGCCAAAACTGGAAAAAGCCTTGAGCGGCATCCCCGCCCAAAGCGAAGCTATCATCCAAGCTGTCGAGCCGCCTGGTGTTCATCCCGCAGACTTTGCCCGTGTCTTAATTCCCGTATAAAACAAAATTACAATATATCTTTTTCGGAGTTTCCATGACCCAAAATATCCCGATTGTTGAAAATATTCTCAACGCCAATGATAAACTGGCGCAGACCAACCGCGCGCGTATTGACGCGGCGGGAGTCTTTTCCATCAACATTCTTGCCTCGCCTGGCGCGGGTAAGACCTCGCTGATTGAAAAAACTTTGCCGCTGCTAAAAGGCAGATTGCGCGTGGCAACTGTGGATGGCGACATTGCCACCTCGATTGACTCAGACCGCGCCGCCGCCGCTGGCGCTGGAGCCGCTGTCCAAATCAACACGGGCGGAGATTGTCACCTTGACGCGGTTATGCTGCACGGCGCGCTCGAACAGATTGACTTGACGCAGTTTGATTTGCTCATCGTTGAAAATGTCGGCAACCTTGTTTGTCCTGCCAATTTCAAACTTGGCACACACAAAACCGTCCTCGTGGCATCTGTTCCCGAAGGCGATGACAAACCCTACAAATATCCTGGCACGTATCGCGGCGTAGACGCGCTGGTCATCAACAAAATTGACCTGCTGCCCTACGTCAACTTCCGCATGGATTATTTCGAGCGCGGCGTGCAAGTCCTCAACCCTGGCGTCACCACCTTTCCGCTTTCCTGTACCACAGGCGAAGGCTTGGATACGTGGGTGGAGTGGCTAATTCAAAACGTAAAAGTCTAGTGATATCCATATTATTTTAGAACGCGAGGATAAAATGTGTTTAGGCGTACCTGGAAAAATTGTCGAGAAATATGAGAAGGGCGGACTGCGCATGGCAAAAGTGGACTTTGGCGGAATCTTCCGCGAAGCCTGTTTGGACTATGTGGACAGCGCCGAGGTTGGCGATTACTGTATCATTCATGTTGGATTTGCCATCAGCGTGTTGAGCGAAGCTGAGGCAATGGAAACACTCGAACTGCTGCGGCAGATCGGCTGTGTTGAAGAAGAGCTAGGCGAAGAACCCGTGCAAAGTATTCCACGTTACCAGCCATGAAATACGTTGACGAATACCGCAGTGCCCCACTGGTGAAGGGTGTCATCGAAGAAATTCGACGCACGGTCACACGCCCGTGGACGTTGATGGAAATTTGCGGCGGGCAGACTCATGCCATTGTGCGCCATGGCATTGACCAGTTGCTGCCGAAGGAAATCGAATTGGTGCATGGACCGGGCTGCCCGGTCTGTGTTACCCCGCTGGAGTTGATTGACAAGGCGCTGGCGATTGCTTCGCAGCCGAACGTGATTTTCTGCTCGTACGGCGACATGCTGCGCGTGCCTGGCTCTGGTCGTGACCTGTTCTCGGTCAAGGCTCAGGGCGGGGATGTGCGCGTGGTTTATTCTCCGCTCGACGCGGTAACTCTGGCGCAGAAAAATCCCGACAAGCAGGTGGTCTTTTTTGCCATCGGATTTGAAACCACCGCGCCGCCCAACGTAACGAGCGTGATTCATGCCCAGCGCCTTGGGCTGACGAATTTCTCGGTGCTGGTTTCGCATGTGCGCGTGCCGCCTGCCATGAAGGCAATTTTGGGTTCGCCGCACAATCGCGTGCAGGGATTTTTGCTGGCGGGGCACGTCAACGCGGTGATGGGTTATCACGAATATCCGCCGCTGGTGGAGCAGTTCAAAATCCCGATGGTGGTGACAGGCTTCGAACCGCTCGACATCGTGCAGGGAATTTTGACGACGGTTCAATTGCTCGAAGCGGGCAAAATTGAAATTGCCAACGCGTATCAGCGCGCGGTGACGTTTGAAGGGTTGAAACCCGCGCAAGCGGCAATCGAAAAAGTCTTTTGCGAATGTGACCGCACCTGGCGCGGCATTGGCATGATTCCCATGAGCGGCTGGTGTTTGCGCCCTGAGTTTGACCAGTTCAATGCCGAAAAGCGCTTTAACGTGGGCGACATTCACACCAGCGAATCATCGCTGTGTATCGCAGGTCAAATATTGCAGGGCTTGAAGAAACCGCACGACTGCCCTGCCTTTGGCAAGGAATGCACTACTGAAAACCCGCTTGGCGCGACGATGGTTTCATCCGAAGGGGCGTGCGCGGCGTATTATAAGTACGGGAGATAGGTAATTGGGGAATAGGGATTAGGGAATAGGTGATTAGGGAATCCCTGATTCCCAATTACCCAATTACCCAATTACCTAATTACCTGTTTTCCCCCAAGAGGTCTTATGACTGACGAAACAATCAACATCGAAGGCGCGGTGTGTACTCCACCGCTGCCGCACGGCGAACAAATTGTGATGGGACACGGCGCAGGCGGACGGATGAGTCACCAGTTGATTCAGAAGGCGTTCATGTCTGCATTTGACAACCCTGCTTTGCGGGCAGGCGATGATGCGGCGCGGCTTGAATCAAATTTACACGCCAACCTTGCCATCAGCACCGACGCGCATGTGGTTTTTCCGCTCTTCTTTCCGGGCGGAGATATTGGCAAACTTGCGGTCTGCGGCACGGTCAATGATGTGGCGATGCTTGGCGCCGAACCGCTCTACCTGACGGCTGGATTCATCCTCGAAGAAGGTCTGCCGATGGAAACGCTCAAACAGGTGGTGGCTTCGATGAAATCAGCCGCCGATGAAGCAGGGGTGCAAATCGTGGCAGGCGATACGAAGGTTGTTCAAAAGGGAAAAGCCGACGGGCTCTACATCACTACCGCAGGGGTGGGCGTGGTGCGCGAGGGAGTCAACATCGGCGGAGCGCAAGCCAAAGTTGGAGATGTGGTCATTTTGTCCGGTTCAATTGGCGACCACGGCATTGCGGTTTTGGGCGCGCGCGGAGAGTTGGGTTTTGAGTCTACGATTCAAAGCGACGTGGCTCCGCTTAACCATTTGATTGGGGCGATACTCGACGTGAGTCAAAATGTCCACGTACTGCGTGACCCTACACGCGGCGGGTTGGCAACCACCCTCAACGAAATTGCCGGACAATCCAACCTGGGGATTCTGCTCGACGAAGAAAAAATCCCCGTTCACCCCGAAGTGGCAGCAGCTTGTGAAATGCTCGGCTTCGATGCGTTGTATGTTGCCAACGAAGGCAAACTGGTGGCAATCGTCGCCAAGGAAGACGCAGAAAAAATCCTCACTGCGATGAAGCAAACCCGCTACGGCGAAGGCGCGGTCATCATCGGTGAAGTCACCGCCGAGCCACATGGACGGGTGCTGCTGAAAACTCCGCTAGGTAGTACGCGCATCGTAGATATGCTGGCAGGCGAGATGCTCCCAAGAATTTGCTGATTTATTGAAGGGTCTTTCCTCTTTGTTCTTTGGCGTGCAAGCAAAGGTTGTCAGGAGCGGAGTCGAAAGTCACCCGACTTTCGAGCAAAATCAGGAGATTTTGCAGTCCGTACCGACATGCTTTGCTGATGGTTAAGTTTTCTATTTCGGAAAACCTACTGAATCGTCCCCAGCAACCTCGGATACCAATACCATAAAATATCTGCAACGGGCTTGTTGTGGATGGATGTTGATTTGTCCTGCAACGCGGCAGGTGGATAATATCCGCGGCTGACAAAGCCCGTAACCCACTGGCGCGTGTTGACTGCGGTCAGAATAGCTTCGTAAATATCTGCCTGGGTTTGCAGGCTTAAACTTGCCGAGCTAAAATCTGCATTGGGTCTGCTGAGAGCGCTCCAATCGAGACAGCCGCCCTGCCCATTGGGGATACATTCGCTTGCAGCCCCTGCCGCCGATGGATAAGCAATGGCAAGGATCAGCGGTTTCTTCAACAGCGAAGCAAGCGGCGAGACTTCATTGTCCAGCAGTCGTCCAGCTTCGTTGGCATAATCTGTTTTGGTTGCGCTTGGGTTTGTGGAAAGAGAAGCCGACCATAGCAGGTAAATCCCATCCACATCTTGCAGGAAGGTCAGTGGCGCTTCAAGCGTAGCTTTGGTATAGGGCAGCGCCCACACGATTTGTCCTTTGAAATGCTGGCGCACCTCAGCAACGATGGATCTCCATTGTGTTTCGCCATCTGCTGGGACATTGGACGGGTTGCCATCTGGCAGTTTTCCATCGGGCATGGCGGGGGTGATCCAGTCGCCACCGAGGATGATGGTTTGCGCCCCGGTCTGAGTGGCGAGGTCTGCATAGTTGAGGGCAAATGCTCGATAGCGCGTAAACCACGCCTGCCACCACTGCGCATCCCGCGGAGCGCTCATCCAAAAATTATCACTGGGCGCAGAGGATAAATCAACCGATACCGGGAAGTGTGGAGTTGGGAAGAGCGCCACGTTCAGCCCCAGTGCGCGGGCTTGAGAGATCATAATTGCCGAATCAATCCACAGCGGATCCTGCCCGGGAACGGGAGCGAATCTCAGCGGTGAGCTGGTGCTGTACGTCCAGCTTGGGGTGAGGACGACGATGTTGGCGCCAATTGCCTGTGTGTTGGTCAATGCCTGCGGCGCGTAATATGACCAGTTGGGACGGTAGGTAGGCTGGAATTCAACACCCGCGATAAAGCCGCTGGCGCGTGGCGTAATGTTTGCGCCGACCAGTGTGACAGGCTCCGGGTTCTCGAACCATTTCCACGCGCTGACGGTGTCTTGAATATCCTGCCCGATGAGGCTGGTGCTTGCCTGCCGTCCCGTTGGCGCAGCGCCGACAGTTTGGACATCGTCTGCGCTTCCGCATTGACCGTTGCGGCAGTACCGATAGGAAAAAGAGCCAAGAATATTGAGCGGGCTGTAAAGTTTGTAAGCCCAGCGGTTGTTGCCAAGCGGCCACATGGGAACAGGTTCCATCCAGCTAAATGTGTTGAACTGAATATAGATAATATCGCCCGGCGGTGTAACCGACGGGACGCTGACTTCAAAGAGAATGGGCGAGTCACCAGCCGACCAGGATAAAACTGAATCTTGAATTGTGATTTCCTGGGCAGGCACGATCAAGTCGCGCTGATTCCATGTCCCATCTTCCTTGTGCTCCGCGTTCCAGTAGCCGTCACCCAGTGTGTATTTATATTGAATATGCGCGCCAGCGGGCAGGGCAAGCGTAATTGCGTAGCGACCATCAGGTTGCAGATTCATGATCGGCATCCGCTCTGTGCTTGTGCTGACACCGCCTTGCAAGTCTGCGAAAGTATTTCCCAATTGCAGAATATTCCCCGCAATCCGCACAGGCACACCGGGTACTGTGGTATCTGGCACGGTGACCGTAAATGTAACATTCACCAGTGGCAACGGTTTCACGCGCAGATCAACAACAGTTGTATGAGCATCTGCAACAGACGCGCCTTGTTGAAACGTTTGATACATGCCATCCATACTGTAGACCAGCAGGTTTTGTGTGCCGACGGGCAAGCCAATAAGTTCAAAGCGCCCGCTGGAATCGGTGATGGATTGCATCCCACCGGCGGTGACCAGTTGATTTGGCAGGGAGGAACCAGTATCAACATTGGTGATCTGCCCCAGGATCGTACCGGTAGGGCGCGCATACGATTTGTCACCCCAATCTGCAACGATGTCCTGTATTTCAGCGGGACCTTCAACAAAATACATGCGGTAACGGATTGCAGAGCCGAGGTTGGTATCTTCCATCACCTGCGCCGCGCCGCGCCGCACATAACGATATTTGACGACTGAATTATGGGGCAGGGGCAGTGTTGCCGTGTAGGTCAGTGAGTCGCGCGCGCTCATGGGGTATTGCGTGGCATTTAGTGAAAGTCCGGTCACCTCATCCATAACCGCGATTGCCATCGACTCGCTCGCCTGGAGTGGTTCGGGCACAGTCACAACAAAGGTGGTCTGCGCCATGACCTGAGGCGTTGGTGAAGGCACAACCACATCCGGAGTTTGTGTCGATGTGTCAGTATTTAGTGGATTTTCAAATAATGATAAAGTACATGCTTGCCCAATCAGGACAAGCACAATCGCCGTAGTGATAATACGGCGGATGGGCGCTGACTGTAGATTCATTCTCTCTCCTCGATAAAACCCGCCGCTCTAGCCTGATTCTGCTGCCTCGGCTTTTTTCTGCGCCTCGACCTGATTCCGCTTTCTTCCAGTGGAGGCAATGTGACTCAACCCAATGCTGAAAAAATAGAGCAAAATCATAGGCGCCATTACCAGCCCCTGGTTGACAGGGTCAATCGTCGGCGTGACGGCTGCGGCGATAATGGCGATGATCACAATTGCCAGCCGCCACTGTTCGGTAAGCACCTTCGGCTGGACCAATCCGATTGCAGATAAGACATAGATTACCAGCGGGAATTCAAATGCCAGTCCAATCCAAAACATCAACCCAAGCACAAACGAAAAATAGGATTGTGGGCGTAATTCCGTTTTGATGCCCATAAAACTTTCCAGAAAGGGCAGGGCGGTGGGCAGCATGAGAAAAAAGGTAAACGCTGCGCCGCTGAGGAAGAAGATGGATGCCAGCGGAATTCCCGCCAGACTCATTTTACGTTCACCGGGTCGCAATCCGGGGGCGGCAAACCACCACATTTCAAAAGCAATGTAGGGGATCGCCAGCGCAATGCCGGAGAATAACGCCACACGCATGAACACGCCAATTGATTCAGTGACTTCGATAGCGGTTAGCGCTTCAATGCCGCCAATAGGCTGGGAAAGAAACTCGACGACTCGTTCTGTGAAAAGAAAAGAAACGCCCACCATGAGGATGATCGCCAGCACTGCGCGCAGCAGATGCTTGCGCAAGTCTTCCACCTGGTCCCACATCATCTGACGGGTGTCGGCGTTTTGAGTCAGGTCAACAAAAACCTCACCCAGCGGATGTTCTTCGGGTTCAGTATTCAGAAAGCGATAAAACTGTTGTATCTTCCTAAACGGGAAGGCGATAATGGTATAGATCAGGCGGAATGGATAAAAGACTTTATCAAAGAATTTTGGAAATCTTCGATAAAGTGCCCGAAATGGGAAGGCGATGATGTTAAAGATAAAACGGAATGGAAAGGCAATGACCTGCCACAGCCTCAAAAAAAATTTACGCATCTATTTTTGTATCGCTTTCGTTTGCTTTTGTTTCCGCAGCGGCTGGCGGCACAATTTTGTTTTCAGGGGTGGGGATGGTAACGGGTGACGGCTGGGGGCGCGGAGGTGTGATGGAATTGTACGGCTTGCTGCCGGTTAAGTTGGTGGCATCTTTCAATTCTTTTCCGACCCCGCCCAGTTCCTCGTTTGCTTCACGCATCAGGCGGTTGGGCAATGTTTTCAACTCGCGCGAAGTCTGCTGAAATATTTTCCAGCCGTCAGATGTGACAATACCGCGCAGCCATTTTCCAATGGTTTTGCCCGTCTTTTGCATATCCTTGGGACCGAGAATGATCAATGCTATGATGATGATGAAAAGGATTTCAGATGTGCCAATGCCAAATATATCCATGCTTATGATTCCAAATTGGTTTCGTGTTCGATGCGAGTCTTTATGATCTGGTGTATCTCGTGCTCATGATCTACCAACGTACCAAGCACGCCGTTGATAAATCGCGGCGCGGAATCTGAGCCGTACAGTTTTGCCAGTTCCACTGCTTCGTTGATGGCAACCTTGACCGGTGTCTCGCGGTACACGGCAAATTCCCAGAAGGCAATCCGCAGGATGTTGCGGTCAATGGCTGCAATTTGATCCAGGGGCCATTCGGGCGCATATTTGGCGATCAATTGGTCTAGGTCTTGGGTGAGGGGCAGCACGCCAAAGATGATCTGTCTTGCGAATTCAGCCAGATCATCTGCAAGCGGAATATCTTCCAGGCGTATTTTCAGTACGTCGCCTGGAAGATGATTGTTTGCAATATCAGTTTCGTAAAGTACTTGCAGAGCAATGGAACGCGCTCTGGTTCGGGGTTTCATGCGTTCATGCCTCGCTGTCGTTGTAATCAATATCTTCGATGTGGATATTCACATATCCAACATCCATGCCAACCATTTCTTGAATGGCGCGCGCAACATTTTGCTGGATGTTGCGGCTGACTTCGCGGATGTTTACATCCTGCTGGAGTACGAGGTGCAAATCTATGTAGACCACATTCTCCTCTGTTTCAATGCGGACGCCGTCGCCTGCTCCTCTTTTGAAGAGACGATTTACTCCGCCTGAAACGGGAGCCAGCCTGCTGACGCCCGGCACGCTCAACGCGGAAAGACGCGCAATGGTTGTGAGGACATCGGGCGATACGGTTGTTTTGCCTTGTGTGTTTTCTGTCATTTTTTTTCTCCTGTCATTGCGAGGAGGGTGTTCTCCCTGACGAAGCAACCTCCTAATAGTATGCTGGAGGTTGCTCACCGCACTGGCGTACGGCGCAAGTGTCGGGCAAAGAGCGCCCTCGCAACGACATAAATTTTTTACATCATCGCCATGCCGCCATCTACGCCGAGGACTTGACCGGTGATATAAGCGGCTTCATCTGAGGCGAGAAATGCGGCAGCGTATGCAATTTCTTCGGGTTTGCCTTTGCGTCCCAGCGGAATCATTTTCAATGCTGCTTCGAGAGTTTCGGGCGTCATGCCGTCCAAAATTTCGGTGTCCACAAATCCTGGCGCAATGGCGTTGACGGTGATATTTCGCGCCGCGACTTCACGCGCCAGGGCTTTGGTGAAGGCGATTTGTCCGCCTTTGGATGCGGAATAATTTGTCTGTCCGGCGTTGCCCATTTGACCCGCAACCGAAGCCATGTTGATGATGCGTCCCACGCGTTTGCGCATCATGTGTTTGACTGCGGTTTTCGAGCAGTTGAATGAACTCTTCAAGTTGGTGTTAATGACCGCGTCCCAATCCGCTTCGGGCATCATCATAATTAATTGGTCGCGGGTGATGCCTGCGTTATTGACAAGAATGCTCAAGTCGCCGAATGTTTCCACTGTAAATTTGATCAATGCTTCGGCTTGCTTGAAATCTGAAACATCCGCTTGGTATGTGGCGGCTTTTCCGCCAGCAGACTGGATTTGCTTCACAACCTCTTCAGCGGCTTCGGGTGACTTGTTGTAATTGACCACAACCGCCGCGCCGCGCGCCGCAAATTCAATGGCAATGGCGCGCCCAATTCCGCGCGAGCCGCCCGTGACGAGCGCGACTTTATTTTCTAACGATAAGCTGGGTGACATGACTGAACTCCTAGGTTGAAATTATACATCATGTAGAATAACCCGTTATTCCTCCTTTGGAAACGCGGCATTGCGCAGCCCAAACGCCAGCCCTGCGCCGCCACCCAATGCCAGAATCGCCGCCCACAGGAAGGCATCTTGCCAGAAGCGAATCGGGAAAAGACGAATAAGGGTGTCTGAATAATAGAAGAGCCAGGAATCACCGGTGAAGAATATTTGGTGGAAGAGGGTGAAAAATTGCCAGAATACATTGGGGTTGAGAACAATACCAACGCCTGCTACAAGCCCCAGCGCCACAGCCAGCCCGATCATCCACATGCCGCCTCGGCGCAGACCGTTGATGTAGTCTGGCATCCAGTCGCTGCGTTTGGCGAAGATGGCAAGCGCAGATAGAATGATGAGGGAGATCGTCCAGACGCCCAGCGCGCCAAGTACCACGCCTTTGACGTCTTCCATGTGACTAAGTTCGCGCTCGTTGTAAAGTGGGGTTCCGTCGTCGAATTTCAAATCGCCGAGGTAGGAAATATCCGCGCCGTTGATGAGATACTCCACTGCAAAAGGCGCCCATTGCAGACGTTCCTGTTGGGTCATGCCGTATTCATCGGCGGGGAAGTAGGGCATTCTATATTCAACGTTGAAGTAGATGGGACTGAGCAAAATGCGCAAGGCTGTCCCAATCAGGGCAAGGGGAACGAGGAGGGATGTGAGATAAGAGAGGATGGTTTTCATGGGTTTTCTTTTATATGTCGTTGCGAGGCAGTGCATTTCTGCCGAAGCAACCTCCTGTTAATTAGTAAGCGCTCACAAACAAGGGTATCCACACAACTGGGAGGTGGCTCGCCGCACTGGCGTACGGCGCAAGTGTCGGGTAAGAACAAGTGCGCCCTCGCAACGACATGAGGTAATTACTGCAAAAACTCCAGCCCGCCCTGGAGGACGAAGCTGACGACCATGTCGTTTACGATCCATTCGATGGGAGCGAGGTCATCCGTGAAGACGGTGGTCGTTTCGTATCCGTCTTTGAAGTTGGCGTAGGTGGATGACATGGCAGAGAGCAGCAGCGGATGGGTGTTTGGGTCTCCGGCGAGCGCAACAAGATTGGCTGTGAAGTTTTCGCGGGTGGTTGGTTGTTTGGTGGCGAAGATCATCGTGTTGAGCGTGCCGGGGATGTCCATGATGTGGATGGATGCGAACTGGGTCGCGATCGTGGTTGCCAGCCCGTCGATCAGGCGTCGGTCGCCGGGGACTGATCCCACGTTGATGGTCAGCACCCCGTCATCGGTCAGGTGCGAAGCAACGATCCCAAAAAATTCCTGTGTGGTCATGTGCGGCGGAATGTAGGGCGGGCGGTAGGCATCCACGCCGATGATGTCGTATTTAGCTTCGCTTCGTTCGAGGTTCAATCGCCCATCGCCAATGTGGACCGTCAGGTTGGGCAGGTTCATGCCAAAATATTTTTCGCCGACTTCCACGATCTGGTCATCGAGTTCAAAACCATCAATCGGAATATCGCCATAGACTGCGCTTGCCTGCCGCGCCGCTGTGCCTGCGGCAAGACCGACAATCGCCATGCGCTTCACGTCCTGTGGTTTGCGGTTCGCATAAAAATAGGGACCAACCAAAAACTGTTCCCAAGGTCCGCCGTAGTTGAGCGTGTCGGGATGATACATTGAGTGGATACCCTGACCGTCGTTCAGCTTGAGGAGCGTGTAGCCATTTTGTTGCTGGACCTGAATATAGTTGTACGCAGACTCGGTTTCGTAGACCTGCCCCGAACTGTTCTTGAGCGACTGCCCCGCAGAAAGCACAGCGACGATTGCCAGCAGGACGGGCATCCACCCTAACTTGAGCATTTCGCGCGGGCTGGCGAATTTGGCAAGCCCAACCAGCGCGACGATCAGCAAAAACATGCCGAAGCCGAAGAAGGTCAGTTTGGTGCCGACAGTGGGGATGGTGACCAGCGTGGGCAGGAACGTCCCGATAAAGGAACCGAGGGTCGAGATGGCGTAAATTTGCCCTGAGATTTGACCCGCTTTGGATGTGTCATCTACTGACAGGCGAATGGCGAAAGGTGAGATGGCACCCAGCAAGGTGATAGGCACGCTGAACAGAATTAGCACGGCGATGAACGAGCCTGCCATTACGCCGACTGCCAGCGCTTCGAAGCCAGTCGCCGCAAACTTGAGGACGGGTCCCGCGATGTACGGGACAAGCCCAATAGTGAATGCTCCCCAGGCAAGGATGCGGTACATTGCCCCGGGCGTTGGATTTTTATCTGCCCATTTGCCGCCGAGGAAGTATCCCAGCGTGAGGTAAATCAAAATCAGACCGATGATGCTCGCCCAGACGAGGTTGCTTGTGCCAAAGACATTGCCGATCAAACGTCCCGCGGCGAGTTCGGCGGCGAGGGTGGTCATACCAGAGACGAAAACAGTAAAGAGGAGATATTTTTTCATGGTTATTCCGTTGAATATGATGGAGCGGATTATACACGGTGGGGGCAAGGGAGAAGTGGGTAGTGAGGGGTGAATAGGTGGGTGTTCTTTGTTAAATTGGCTTTGTAAACCGCCCCCCGCCGACCTCTCACAAAGGTGAGGTTGGCTTTTTTGCGCCAGTGATTGTATGTATATAAAAATCCCCATCGAGCGCAACACTCCCAAAGTGCAGCCTCCCCCAAATGTGATCTTCATTTGGAGGAGGCGCCCCACGTTAGCGGGGCAGAGGGGTGTTTTGCCCAAGTCTCATATAACTTTTGAGAATGTGACTTTTTCCCTTGGTTGAAACTTTATGCAGATCGGTCAAGCCTGTTTCTTCTTTCACGCTTTGACTGATTTCAGCATTTACCACCGCGTCACGCAGATCATCGCATAATTTGTCATAACGCCTGCGCCATTCAGGGTTATGCTCGATTGCCATGCACACATCCAGAATAATATCTGCGCCATACGGTTTGGGAAATATGGCAATGACCTCCTTCACAAGAACTTTGACCCCTTTCGTTCTATTTGCAGCCACGGCTATTCTCCTTTATACAATAAATTTCTCATGACCACGTTGACTTGTCTTTCTGTGGTTTGCAACCTGCGCGCGGATACAACTTCTTATTAACCGTGGAACTGTCAGGTCTGCGCTTGTTCTACAAAAAGGCTGTTGCTTAACCATAATGCGGCTAAAAGATAGTGATCTGATTCGGGCTTTGTCTTTTGTGCGGCAAGTGTGGTTGCCAATTGATCAAGTTCTGGAGTATCTTCACCCTGGACAAAGCCATAACGCGCTTCATGCCAGTCCCATTTTTCGTTTACAGGAATGTTCGCTTCTCGCGCCGCATTTGTAAGGGTTTCAATGATCTCGTGTTGTTTTTCAGCCCACAAGCAGATGATCGCCGTGGCGAGGAGATTATTGCTTTTGAATTCTTTCGCAACCTGTATTTTTGCCATCGGAAGCGGAATACTTTGGAATGAGCGGAATCCATTCATCTGGATCGTCTTCTTGAGAATATCCAATGCAAATTTATTTAATTCCGGCGAAGCCTTTGGATAGTGTCCTAGCGCATCCGCAACGACCCGTTGACGATACTCGTCATCCATCATTTCATTGACTTCGATCCATGGAAGTACATTTGTTTCTGTCATAGTTTTCTCCTTTTAAGCTCCATAAAATACCTTCACTTGACCATTCATCATCAGCGGCGGGCAACCCCGCAGTTCCGTCAGCGTTTGGGAGGGCGCCTTATAACGACAAATACCGATACCAATTTACGCAGGCGCAATACCGCACGGGTGTTTACTTTGGTGTCTTCATTGAACCGCATGGTTAAGTCTTTTTATTTGTGTGAAAGACGTTGATTTTCAGGGGAGTTCCCCATCGTTTTTCCAAGTATACCCCACCTCTTTTTTCAAAAAAGACGGCAGCCGCCTGTCTGCCCTCGCAAAGAAACGGCTACCCAACATCCTGGCATCTAGGTGAGCCGCAATGTAATTCAGTTGCAGCAAGCCTTGGTTTTTTACATACACAATTAGCCAGAGAGCGACGAACACAAAATCTGGAAATTACCATCCAGATGATATTTCCCGCCGACTGCTGGAATCAAAACGGTATCAAACTTGCGCAGCACCGCCTCTCCATCATGCGTGACGATGCGCGCCTCTCCGACGATAACGGTCAGGGCGTGGAAACTCTCGCCGCGTGTATCGCGCTCTTGGGGCGTGACAAGCGTCTCCAGTTGAAAATATGGACATTGCGCCAGGATCGCATTTCCCAAACTCTGCGGGTGGGTGATCTTCCCCTGTGACTGTGGATCGGTCACGGCAATAGATTTCTCGACATGCAGAACCCGTCCATTGGTCTGCGGGCGATTCCAATCGAATACACGATAGGTCAGGTCTGAGGTCTGTTGGACTTCATAGACCAGCAAGCCAGGTCCCAGCGCATGGATGGTCCCAGCGGGCATGAAAATCGTATCGTTTGTTTGTACATGGTGATATTCCACCAGGTCGAGAATTGACTCATTGCCAATGGCGGCATGTACTGTCTCAGCGGGAATGTTTGGCTTGATACCCGCGATCAGTTGGGCGTCGGGCTGCGCGCGCAGGATGTGCCAGGCTTCGGTCTTGCCCACAAACTGGGCGCCTTCCATCTGACGGGCTTGTTCGTCGTTGGGATGTACTTGCAGCGAAAGCCAGCGCTCGCAATCCAGCAATTTGATCAGCAGCGGAAAATGTTTGTTGGCTTGCTCTTTCCCGTGCGCGCCAAGAATCTCATCTGGATATTCTGTAACCAGTTCGGCGAGGGTGCGTCCCGCAAAAACACCAGCATTGACCGGGTTGTCTTCGTATAAAGCCCAAACCTCGGCAATGGGGTCGTCATTTTTTTCTGCATCCAAACCGGCGAGGGGCAGCAGGGCGCGTCCGCCCCAGACATAGTTGCGAATGGCTGGCGTAAAGGTGAGCAAGGAGGGTATATTTTTTTGCACGGTGATTTTTTTCCTGATTAGCGTGGGTAGGTATTCAAAATGAATTGCGTTCCAAGTATATCTGATACATGCCATATCAAAAATAAAAAAAACGCCAAGACATCTTGTCTCAGCGTTTTCTGATTTGCCTTCGTTCTGGCTACTTCACATACAATCCCAAATGGTTCGCCACGGAGCGTTCCTTGCCGGGGATGTTCTGGTCAACAGGTGAGTTGAGGATGCGCGCTTCACTGTCAATGCCTTTGATGACCATGGCAGACGAGCCGCCGCCATCCATATTGACGCCGGTATGCACACCATACGAGATGAGCAGCCCAGCCAACTCAGAGAGAGTCACGCCTTCGCTGTAGCCGTCCTGCCTGCCGTCAATCACCATCAAAATCAGCCAGCGCCCATTTTTGTTCAACCCAATTGCCGTGCGCGGAGCGGGAGCCAACGCCGCCAAATTCTTGACCGTCACCCCGTTTTGAACTACCAAGCGGTCGCCAGAAACAGCATTGAATATCACTTTGGGTTTTGCGTTGATGGTCACCTGATTTTTGGAACTGATATAAACCGTCGGCTGAATGGTTTTGACTGGCGAGTAGATCGTTCCGCGTGAAGCGGCGTAGCCATTCACCTTGACCGGGTCGCCGCCATTCGGACAGGTGGTGGCGGCTGGATAAGACGAAGCATCCAAGTAACTGTATCCATCCCCGTTGATGGCAACGCCCAATTTGAATTCTTCCAAAAACTTTGAGGTGGCGCGCGCGCAGAGAATTCCACCCGCGGCTTTCGTGGGCGTCACGAGGAATTCAAGCCCAACTGTAGTCAGATCAATTGCCATCACATACATGCGATTTTTGCGCGGCGAAGTTAGGTCTTTTTGCAGGAAGGTCACTCCCTTGAAAAGATTTTGTTTGATGGATACCGGGCGGGTGGCGCTGAGGAAGACAAAATATTTCTTCTCGCACCAGCCGGTCAACCCATCCACACGGCGGATTTGGACCCAACTGGTGTTGCTCGTATCATCCAACGCGGGCAGAGTATCATCCAACATAACCGTGCCAAGCGCCTTGCCTGTTGAACTGGGAGTCTCGCGCACCGTGACAGTAGCATAACCAACGCGATACCATTTTTTATCGTCGTCATCGGGGACTGGGGTCGCAGAATCCTCATCGGGCGGGGTGGGGGTATCTCCAACCAACAGTAGGTCTTTGCTCAGGCTCCAACCGACCAGGCTTCCATCTGCTTTGCTGATCTTTAGCCAGGTTCCATCGGCATTTGTCTCAAGCTCATCCACGATTTCACCGAAGTAAAGCAGTCCAACTAACTTTGCGGTGGGTACTGCTGATTCAAGCACTTGCAGGGTGGTGGTGGTAACGCGGTACTGTTTTGCTACCTCGTCAGGCGGTATGGGCGTTGTGCCGGTAAATTCCAAGTATTCGGCAAAACTCCAACCGATCAAACTTCCGCTTGAATTTTTGACCTTCAACCAGGTTCGATCAACATTCGCGGCAAGTTCCTCGACAATGGAGTTGTAGGGGAATGTGCCCAGCGAAGTGTAGGTCAAGCCGGGTCCTTCGCGGGCTTTCAGGGAAGGTGACGCGGTGACGCGGTATAACTTTGCCTCTGGTGTGGGCGTATCGCCGACTTTTTGCAGGTAAATGGCAAAACACCAGCCCATTAAACTCCCATCTGATTTGCGAACCTTCAGCCAGGTTCTATCGGAGTTGGCATTGATCTCTTCAACGATCTCGTCTGGATAAAGCAGCCCGATGGCATCGTAGCTTGTCCCAGGTCCCTCGCGGACTTTCAGCGAAGGCGATGCGGTGACGAGATAGGTGATGCCTGTCGCGGTGTCATCATCAGGAATCGGGTCGGGATCGGGATCGGGAATTGGGGTGTCGCTTAGGTTGAATCTGGTGCGGAAGGCAGTCAAATCGCCGTTAAAGTAGTTCAGGTCAATGCCCTTGCTTTCCACGCCAAATAAATTGCCGTCCCCGGTTTCAGTATATTGCCAGAACAGCCACTCGCCTTTTTTCCAGGGCAGAGGAATCATAGGCTCGGTCGCGCCGTAGTTGGCGATCCACAACGGGTATTGTTTGAAGTAATTGAGGTTCGATGCTTGTGTCGTGGCGTTTGGCGCATTATCGCGCCAGTAATAGTACGCCGTATAAATGGCAATTTCTTTTGTGCCGATAAGTACCTTGAGCCGTTCAAGAAAGGTGTACCAGTTTTTCCAGCCGCGATAGGGACCCATATAGGCTTCTTCGAAATCGGCAAACAGGGGAAGCTCGCCAAAGTCCCCGCCAAACTGTTGCACCCACAATTCCGCCTGTTTTTTTGGCTCGGTGCGGCTGTCGTAAAACCAATAAGAGCCTCGCGGCAACCCTGCAAGTTTCGCCTCACGCCAGTTGATCTTGAAGTCTGAATCCACCCAGCTATTTTGTCCCGCGCGAATGATGACGTATCCCGCCGATGCGCGCATTTTTACAAAGTCAATGCCTTGCGGAGTTTCGGCTCCTTGTGTTTTACGTATATAAAAATTATACCAAACAGCGGGATGTAATTTCATAAAGACTTTGTGGGGATGATGTGGAACATTACGCCTGCCGGCTTGGGATATTGCCCAATGCGGTGTCGCTGAAAGCGGATTCTGTCCAACGGACATTTTCCACGCCCTGGCATCGCGCACAGATAAATCTTCAACCTGCCAACCCTGCCTAAATCACATTTTCAAAATGGGTGACGGTCGGCTTCAACCCTGGCTTACCTTCCACCGCGATGGCATCAATTTGCCAGTGGTCAATTTCATGTTCTGCAGCGTAGTGCTGCGCGCAGTTGAGCATGTGTTGTTGCTTGCGCAAGGTGATATTGGTTTCAGGAAAAAAATTAGCACTGGACGTCAGTGTTTTGACTTCGACAAAAATGGTCACATCACCCTGCCTCGCAATGATGTCAATTTCCCCGTACGGCGTTCGGATGTTGCGGGCAATGACTTCGCAGCCGTGTTCCGCCAGCCAGTCTGCGGCAATGCCTTCGCCCCAGGCGCCGATCTCTTTTTTGTACTTTGTCATTGATCGAATTCTTCCAGAAGTTTTTTAAGGCGAACAGACCAGTCGCCTTTGCGCGGTTTATATTCCCGCATCAATTTTTCATAATGCCCAAGCATCAGGCTGGTAGTGCGCTCGATGGCATAAGCAGAAGAAGCTTCTCGCGCTGATTTGC
>JFJP01031782.1_pt1 | contig 18031 bp, 13 predicted proteins | sample 431651 | NCBI WGS metagenome assembly JFJP01 (sample SAMN02602958, study PRJNA72255) | Microbial mat metagenome, whole genome shotgun sequencing project. | biome: fresh water; feature: sink hole; material: water; isolation source: purple microbial (photo- and chemosynthetic) mats found in...
AATTCACATTGGAAAACAACAGAAGACGGAATGTATCAATTGATAAAGAAAAATAGGGTTCTTTCACTTGGTAAGGTGCTTGCTTACAAGAGATACGAAGATGATTTCCCTTATATGCCATTATCAAATGTTTGGAATGACACCATACTTGGAACTTTCACTCAAAAGTATTATGTAGTTCAAACTGGCACACTTGCAGTTGAACGCTGCCTCCTAATGACCACCGACCCCAGCGACTTAGTGCTAGACATCACCTGCGGCAGTGGCACTACCGCTTACGTTGCTGAACAATGGGGCAGACGCTGGATAACTTGCGATACGTCTCGCGTGGCTTTAACGCTGGCAAAACAACGCCTAATGACCGCACAGTTTGATTATTACCAGTTAGCCCGACCCAGCGAAGGCGTTTCCAGCGGCTTTGTGTATAAAACCGTGCCGCATATCACCTTAAAAAGCATCGCCAACAACGAACCCGCCGCGACGGAAACCCTGTATGACCAACCGTTAAAAGATAACAAAATAGCGCGTATTACGTCACCGTTTACCGTTGAAGCTGTGCCTGCCCCTTACGCAAAAAGTCTGGATGACCTTGAACAAACCGAAGCCGATCATTCGATTGCGCGTTCAGGAGAAACCCATCGACAAAATGAATGGCGTGATGAGTTATTAAAAACAGGGGTACGCGCAAAAAGCGGGCTGTTAATTGAATTTTCGCGAGTGGAAACTTTAGCGGGAACAAAATACATTCAAGCGATTGCCGAAACCAAAGAAGAAACGCCTAAAAAAATCCTGGTGGTGTTTGGTTCTGAATTCGCGCCCTTAGAATCGCGCATTGTTGAAAGTGCGATTGAAGAAGCACACTATTTAAACCCTGATATTTTGCTGTTCTGTGCCTTTATGTTTGAAGACGAAGCGGCAAAGGATATAGACGAAACGCCTGAACATTTAATTGGTTTTAAATTATTGAAAGCGCAAATGAACGCGGATTTATTAACCGATGATTTACGCAAAAAACGCTCCAGTAATGAAAGTTTTTGGTTAATTGGTCAGCCCGATGTGCAGGTGCATGAGTTAGCCGACGGCATGATGCAGGTCGAAGTATTAGGTTTTGATTATTACAATCCGAAAACAGGCAATATTGATAGTGGCGGTAAACATAATATAGCGATGTGGTTGTTAGATACCGATTATGACGGGCGCAGTTTGTTTCCTAAACAGGTGTTTTTTCCAATGGCGGGTAATGGCGAAGGTTGGGATAAGCTGGCGCGTAATCTAAAAGCCGAAATTGATGAGGAAAAAATCGAGGCGTTTAGCGGTACGGTGTCATTGCCGTTTGCCAAAGCGCGAAAAATTGCCGTGAAAATTATTGATGATCGCGGTATTGAATGTTTGCGGGTGATGTCGTTGTGATAACAGGCATTGTGCTACAAACATTATTACAAACATTGCGCTTGCTACAAACATTGCGCCGCTACGCGGCTTTGCCCCAGAGGGGCAATATGTTTGTAGAAACAAAATGTAACAACAATTTAACCGCGTAGCGGTGATATGTTTATCACGTTCGTTCGCATATTGTTATAAACATTACGCCGCTACGCGGCTATTTTGCTGGGATTTTTTTTGGCTACAAACATTTTGCCGCTATGCGGCTGTTTTGCTGGGATTGTTTTTTGCTACAAACATTTTGCCGCTACGCGGCTTTGCCAATTGGGGCAATATTTTTGTAGATACAAACATATCACCGCTACGCGGTTAAAAACATGACTTGCTCATGTGCTACAAACATTATGCCGCTATGCGGCAATAAACATTTTTCTGCTATACGATTAAGCCCCAGCGGGGCAATATGTTTGTAGCAACAGAAAAAACACAATTTTGAACCGCGTAGCGGTGGGATGTAATGGCATGGCAAATACATATACGCAATTGTACATACAATTAGTTTTTGCAGTAAAACATCGAAATAGTTTTATACAAGAGCATTTTCGTGAAGATTTGCAAAAATACACAACGGGTATTGTGCAGAACAATGAGCATAAAATGCTTGCTATTTATTGTATGCCAGACCATACCCATATTTTGATTGGCTTGAATCCCAAACAATCTATTTCAGATTTAATGCGGGATGTTAAAGCCTGTTCATCAAAATGGATTAATGAACAAGGTTTTATTGAGGGTAAGTTTGAGTGGCAAGCAGGTTATGGTGCTTTTTCCTACAATCGCAGTTTATTAGATGCTGTCATAAATTATATTCATAATCAACCAACACATCATCAAAAACAATCTTTTAAAGACGAATATCTTGATTTTTTGAAGAAATTTGAAATAGATTATAAACCTGAATATCTGTTTGACTGGTTGGATTAATAAACATATCACCGCTACGCGGTTATGCTTATTGATAAAAACAATTGCTACAAACATTTTGCCCAGCTTGGGCAAATAAGCCGCGTAGCGGTAATAGGTTTGTAACCCAAAAACAATGACACATAACAAACCGCATAGCGGCGATATATTTGTAGCCAAAAACAATGACACATAACAGCCGCATAGCGGCGATATATTTGTAGCCAAAAAAAATGACACATAATAGCCGCATAGCGGCGATATATTTGTAGCCAAAAACAATGACACATAACAAACCGCATAGCGGCGATATATTTGTAGCCAAAAAAAATGACACATAACAGCCGCATAGCGGCGATATATTTGTAGCCAAAAAAATGACACATAACAGCCGCATAGCGGCGACATATTTGTAGCAAAAAAAACAATGACACATAACAGCCGCATAGCGGCGATATATTTGTAGCCAAAAACAATGACACATAACAGCCGCATAGCGGCGATATATTTGTAGCATGAAAAACATTGATAAACTGATTATTAACAGCCCTTACCAAGAACCTGCACAGCATTGGTCTTATGAACGCGAAAACCGCGATTTTTTGATTAGAGACGGTCGCCGTCCTGCGGGTTATGTGATGGCAACGCCTAACGCCAAAGGCTTTGATGATGCAGGTTTGTTTGTTGAAATTGCATTGGTCAATAAAATTCGCCCGCGTGTTAAAGCATGGCGTGAAGCCGGTTATACAGGCGTAACAGGCATTACCAAGCGATTATTGGAGCATTGGCAAGATGCTACCGAGCGCGAAAATAGCCGATTTTTCTTTTGCCAATTAGAAGCCATTGAAACCTTAATCTGGCTTAGTGAAGCACCCGCTTCTGATAAAGTCGGTATAGACATTCAAGGTGATGGTGGCGCGTTTGAACGCTGGTGTAGCAAAATGGCAACGGGTACAGGCAAAACTATCATTATGGCGATGATTTTGGCTTGGCAGTTTTTAAATAAAGTCACTTATCCCACTGATAGCCGATTTAGTAAAAATGCTTTGATTATCGCGCCTAATTTGACCGTTAAAAGCCGCTTGCAAGTGTTATTGCCTACGCATGAGGAAAATTATTACCAAGCGTTTAATATCGTGCCAACTGACTTAATGGATAAATTAAGGCAGGGGAAAATCATTATTCACAACTGGCATACCTTAGCGTGGGAAACTCAGGACAAAATTGATGGTAAAGTGCAAAAAGGGCAGTTGCGTTCAGTGGATAAACGCCAACGTATGGAATTAAGCAGTGCGGCATACACAAAACAAGTATTAGGCGACATGGCAAGCGCGAAAAATATCATTGTCATCAATGACGAAGCCCATCATGCGTGGCGCGTTCCTGCTGAAAGCAAAATCAAAGGTGTCAAAAAAGAAGATATTGAAGAAAGCACGATATGGGTAGGTGGTTTAGACCGCATTCACGCCACACGCAGCATATTGCGCTGTTTTGATTTATCCGCTACACCGTTTGCACAGTCAGGTAAAAAAGCCGATGAAGAAGCCTTGTTTTCGTGGATAGTGTCTGATTTTGGCTTAAATGACGCGATTGAATCAGGGTTAGTGAAAACGCCTAGAGTGGTGGTGCGTGATGATAGTATTGTCACCAAAGAATTGAAATCACGGCTTTATCATATTTATAAAGATGACGAGGTTAAAGACGATATTAATCGCAAAGCCGAACCCAGCGAACCGTTACCCGATTTATTAATCAATGCTTATTATTTGTTAGGTTTGGATTGGTTTGAAACTAAAAAGTTATGGCAACAACAAGGGCATAAAATACCACCTGTGATGATTACGGTTGCTAATCGTACTGAAACATCCGCCCGCATTAAATACGCTTTTGAACATCAACAAATTTCTATCCCTGAATTATGTGATCCTGACAGGCTGTTACAAATTGATAGCAAAGTTTTGGAGCAAGCCGAAGCCGAAACGGAAACTGAGGTATTAAGCGATGAAAATACCGATGATTTAGAATTTACGCCTAAACTCAGCAAAAAACAGCAAGCGGAACAGCTACGTTTAACTGTCGATACGGTTGGCAAAGAAGGGCAGTTAGGCGAACAAATTCAAAATGTTTTATCTGTTGGTATGTTATCGGAAGGTTGGGATGCAAAAACCGTGACGCATATCATGGGCTTGCGGGCATTTTCTAGCCAGTTGTTGTGTGAACAAGTCATTGGGCGCGGCTTGCGGCGTGTGTCTTATGAAGCAGACAAGGAAACAGGATTATTCGAGGCAGAATACGTCAATATTTTTGGTGTGCCGTTTACCTTTCTACCACACGAAGGCGGTGATATTGAACCACCCCCTCCACCACCACCTAAAACTAAAATCGAACCTGTAACAGAAAAGGCAGAACATGAAATTAGTTTTCCTAATGTGTTACGCATTGATTCAGTTTATAAGCCACGATTGACCTTAGACTGGGATAAAGTAAAAATCTTAGAACTTGATCCTTATGCGTCTATCACTCAAGCTGATTTATCGGCAATTATTGCAGGTAAGCCCAACGATAAAGTACAAGCGGCAATTGGTTTAGAAAATATTACCAAAGAAACCCGCGTACAAACCATTATTTTTAAAGTCGCTTCAACGATTTACAACGCAGAAAATAGACCCGACTGGAAAGGCAGTAGAGAGGCTTTTCTTGTTCAATTAGTGCGATTAGTTGAGTATTTTATTAATTCTGAAAAAATCCAAATTAAACATGATGTTTTTCATAGCGATAATTCAAAACGCAAAGTTTTAATTATGCTCAATATGAATAAAATTGTTCAGCATATCTGGACAGAAATTAGAGCCGAAAATACCGAAAAATTAGTACCTGTTTTTGATAAAGAAAATCCAATTCGTTCAACTGCCAATGTAGGAACATGGTATACCAGCAAACCGTGTGAATACTTAGCTAAATCGCATATTAGTCATTGTATTTATGACAGCTCTTGGGAAGCGAGTGAAGCGTATTTTTTAGAAAAATCTGAGTATGTAAAATCGTTTGTAAAAAACGATCATTTAGGTTTTGTGATTTTTTATAATTATAAAGGCATCATTAGAAAATATTACCCTGATTTTATTATTCGCTTGGCAAACGATGAGTATTTAATCCTTGAAACTAAAGGACAAGATGATCAAAAAAATCAGACTAAGCGGGAGTTTTTAAATACTTGGGTAAATGCCGTTAATGAACAGGGCGGCTTTGGTCGGTGGCATTGGGCAGTGTCGTTTTATCCGTCTGATTTAGAGGGATTGATAAAAAATGTGGCGACACATCCAGCTAGTCACAGATGAAAGCACTTATGTTGGTGCGACTGACACGCGGTTAATAATTTGCAAGCGCGACTGGGTATATACCTAGTCGCAATGTTTTGATTGTGGCGTTGTGTTGAGCATCATGCCAGAATCCAAACATTCTGGGCGGGTTGAATAATACAATACTGAGGATTAACAATATCAATTGACTGGTATTCAGGAGTGCAAGCTCTGCTTGCAAGTCAGGCGAAGCCAGAACTCCAGCATTCAGTAATACATCCAGACTTATTACTCCGATTTGATTCAAAAACCGTATAGCTGCTATTTCAGCACGGATAACATCCCTTCAAGGGATGGTATCCGTTATTCTGCATAAAAAATTTCACTACAGAATTTGCGTTGTCATGTTTGAATGATAACTTAATTACTGCCTGACTAACAGTGCAGGATTTTTTACTTAATCCTGTCAGGTTTGGAATTTCATATCCCACGGAAAACCTCAAAACATGAAAAATCTCAAAACGCTGAATAATAAAGTGCTGATTGGCTTAAAAATCTGCATCTTTATACTGGCATTTATCCCCTTGATTAAATTAATAATTTCTGGTTATTTCGACAACCTGGGCGCGAATCCGATTGAAAAAATAACCCATCGTACGGGTTATTGGACACTGGTTTTTTTATTCATCACGCTAGGTATTACGCCATTGCGAAGACTAACAGGCTGGTTATGGCTGGTGCGTTTACGGCGAATGTTGGGTTTGTTTGCTTTCTTTTATGCCAGTCTGCATTTTTTGACTTATCTGGTGCTAGATCAGTTTTTTGATTGGAGCAGCATCGTTAAAGACATAGTTAAGCGACCTTATATCACTATCGGTTTTTTAGCTTTTGTTTTGCTGATTCCGCTGGCTATCACTTCCAACGACCAACTGATAAAGTTATTGGGTGGCAAACGCTGGCGATTATTGCATCGTCTGATTTATCCTATCGCCATTGCGGGTGTGTTGCATTTTTGGTGGTTGGTGAAAAAAGACATCACCGAGCCGCTGACTTTCGCGCTAATATTGGCAATATTATTGGGTATGCGTTTGATTTATTGGGTTTTAAGATGAGTGACAGCGAAAGTTTTTTCATTCTCAAAAAGTTGGCAACGCGCTTACTGTGTGATATAGCTCACTTCCAGGTTATATCACTCATAATTATGCAAAAAACTGATAATAAGCTATTGAGTATTAGTTTTTTCTAATATAAACTCCTGCCATATTGTTCCATTTTGAAGCAATCAATAAGATGTTCCGTCTGAGGAGGCATGATGTCCAAGAATTATTCCCGTCGTCGTTTTCTGACCCATTCCAGCATGGGTTTATTGGCTTTTGCAGGGCTGCCGCGTGTGTTGCAGGCTATGGAAGGAATGCATGGTATGCCAAAGCTCGCGCCTAATAAAGCCTCGCCTAATTTCAAGCCTGATGTTGAAATTGAACTGTTCTGCAAACCTAATTGGGTAGCGATTTTGCAGGGCAAAAAAACCTGGGTGCAACAATATTCCGCCCGTTTATTACAGGGACCCAAAAATGCAGTCACAGAAATCGCTGGTTCGTATCTAGGTCCTGTTATCCGTTTACAAAAAGGTCAAAAAGTCCGTATTCATTTGCACAATGAATTGATACAACCGACTGTCACGCATTGGCATGGTTTACACGTTCCCGCCAATATGGATGGGCATCCACAATATGCGATTGATCCTGGTCAGGTTTTAGTTTACGAATTTGAAGTGCTAAACCGTGCCGGCATGAACATCTACCATCCTCATCCGCATGAATTAACCGCAGAACAGGTTTATCATGGACTGGCGGGGGCTATCATCGTTAATGATGAAGAAGAAACTGCATTGGAACTCCCTTCGGGTGAATACGAAATCCCGATAGTCTTGCAGGATCGCCGTTTTGATGCAGACAATCAACTGCTTTATGCCAGTCACATGCGTGATCGTATGATGGGCTTTTATGGTGATCGCATACTGGTTAATGGTCATACGAATTTTCAACTTGAAGTTGCCAGCCGTGCTTATCGCTTGAGAGTATTAAACGGTTCTACAGCACGGATTTATAAACTGGCCTGGGATGATGGTACGCCGATTACCGTGCTAGGTGTCGATGGCGGTTTACTGGAAAAACCCGAAGTCAAACCTTACGTCATGCTAGCCCCGGGTGAGCGTTTAGACGTATGGGCAGACTTTAGCGGGCGTAGCGAAGGTTCGCAATTGGTTATGCGTAGCGCGGCTTTCTCGGGTGTATTGCCCAAAATGGGCATGATGCACCGTGGCGGTTTAGCCGTAGGTAGCGAATATCCGTTGTTTACCGTCAAAGTCACGCGCAAAGTCAGCGATAGCCCTAGCTTACCTTCACAATTATCAAAAATTAACTGGTATAAAGTCAGCGACACCGCTAATCCTGAAAAACCGATTCCCATCGGTATTTCCGAAGGTCCTATGGCAATGTTGCTTAATGGTCGCCCTTATCAATACAACGACTTTCAGGATTTTGAGCGTATCAAAGTCGATACGGTGCAACTGATGGAAATTTTCCATGCGCATGGCGGCAGTCATGGCGCAGCCGCCAAACAGGATGGAGAACAAAGCGGTGAAATGCAGCATGGCGGTATGGGCATGATGCACAGAGGCGGTATGGGTATGGGGATGATGCACGGCGGCGGTATGGGGGGCATGGGCGGTATGGGTGGTATGAATCATCAGGGAGGCATGGGCATGATGGGCGGCGGCATGGGCGGTATGATGGCTATGGCTCACCCGATACATCTACACGGGCAATCTTTTCAAATTGTCAGTCGTAGCGTCGCCGCTGGTACAGAAGCCGATTACGCTACTGTCAGTGAAGGCTTTATTGAAAGCGGTCTGAAAGACACGGTGCTGGTCATGCCAAACGAAACCGTGCGTATCATCAAACCTTTCCAGGATTTTAAAGGCTATTTTATGTATCACTGCCACAATCTTGAGCATGAAGATATGGGCATGATGCGAGATTTTTCAGTCGAGTAGTCCTTATGTGGAGCGAGGCGGAATACAGGAACAGTGACATCATCATGAAAACCCCTGCATTCCGCTCTCGCTCCATGCAGGCTACTTTCTAAAACAATTGTTTAGCTTGCCGCCTCACCCCAAACGACATTATGCGTATTCAAAAATCTGATAATGTCTTGGGCGGTATCGCCGCTCTCAAGGCATTTAACACCGCCAGTACATCAATTAATTCCTGGGCTATCGCGCCAGCGACAGGAGAAAGATAACCTAAGCCTGCGAATACCATGCCGATGACGCTTAAAATCATGCCGCCTATCGCACTTTGCAAAGCGATTTTGCGCATACGTTCACCGATGTGTAATAGTTCATCGACTTTTAATAAGGAACTGTCCATAATCACTGCATCTGCGGCTTCGCCAGTAATATCGCTATTTTGACCGAAGGCTATACCGATGGTGGCGGCGGTTAACGCGGGTGCATCGTTGATTCCATCACCCAAAAACACGGTTTTGGCTTTTTTGGTTTCTTCACGCACGATAGCCAGTTTTTGTTCGGGGCTTTGGCTGAAATAAACGTGTTCTATGCCAACCTGTTCGGCTAGATAGCGCACTTCGGATTCTCTGTCGCCTGACACTAACATGACGCGATCAAATGAATGACTGGGTTGTAAGTGGTTGATGAATGAGGAGCTATCGGTACGCACTTCATCCCTGAATTGTAAGGTTGCCGCGTAAACATCATCAATCAGCACGACGCATTCCAGACCGCCGCTGGTTTCGGGTAATTGTGCAATGTCATCGGAATGATTGGCTTCAAAAAATTTACGGCTGGTAATCTGAATTTGTTTATCCGCTACTACGCCTTTTAGCCCTTCGCCTGATAATTCGCTGATATGGCTAACGTTTAATAAGGCTAGCTTAGCTTTTCCAGCGGCTTTGACTATCGCACTGGATAAGGGATGTTTGGAATAACGCTCTAAACTGGCAATCAGTGCCAACACTTGTTGCTCATCATGACTGGCACTGACAATCAGGGCAGTTAATGAGGGGCGACCATACGTTAATGTCCCCGTTTTATCAAAAATTGCGGTGCGACAAGTACCGATGGTTTCCAGGATAGCGGGATTTTTGATGATAATTTCTCTGCGTGCTGCCAGTGAAATTGAGCTAATAATGGTGACGGGAATACCAATCAGCAAGGGGCAAGGTGTCGCAATGACTAACACCGCCAGAAAGCGAATGACATCACCACTGATAAACCAGGCAAGTAAGGCAATGGCAACGGCTATCGGTGTATACCACGCGCCCAGTTGATCACCTAAACGGCGTAGATTGGGACGATTTTTTTCCGAAGCCTTCATGACTTCCATGATTTTGGCATAACGTGAATCGACTGCTAATTTATCAGCGCGTATTGTCAAGGCATTATCGCCATTCACCGCACCCGAAAGCACGGTAGAGCCGCTGGTTTTGGACATTAAATACGGTTCGCCTGTGAGATAAGATTCATCCATCGTGCTGGAGCCTTCTAACACGGTTCCGTCAACAGGGCACAGCTCATGGGGAAGAATGACTAAAGTATCGCCGATAACAACTTGTGCCGTGCTTATGTCAACCAGGCTGTCGGTCTGTTTTCGGTGGGCAACTGAGGGCATACGCTTGGCGAGTGCTTCCAAAACCGAAGACGCTTTGCGTATCGCATAGGTTTCTAATGCTGCACCACCTGATAACATTAATACCACTAAACTGCCCGCGAGATATTCATCCAGACAAACAGCGGTAACGATTGATAAACCTGCCAGTAAATCCGAACCAAAATCACCGCGAAATAATTTTGCCAGCAATTGAAAAAGCAGGGGAAGACCACCTAAAACCAGAATTGCGATTAGCGGTAATTGCACCTGCTTTGCTGTAAACAGTAACTGCCCTTGCCAGATGCCTTCAGTGCTGGCGTTTAAAATACTGTGTAATTCCCAGCTATAAACTTCATGCCCGGTATTAAGCCAATAGCGCAACACTAAATAAGTAGCAATACCCAGCAAACTTAACAGGGCAATACTATTTTCAATTTTTAAATCGGTGTTGCCAGGCATAATTAAGGTTTCCTTTTGTTGCCGTGAACCATGGCTTTAGCGAGATTTTCACGGTGTATAACACTTTCAACGATGACACCGAAAACATGAATTATCACTAATGCCAGAGTCAAATACGAAAAAAGTTCATGTATTTCTTCCAAAAAATCTTCATGATTATTACCGATAAAGGCTAAAGGACCTGCGCCCTGATCTGCGCCATAAACCGCTAAACCAGTGACGAATGTCATCAGCAAACTCAGAAGTAACAGCACTATCATTGCCGCGCCAGCCGGATTATGACCAATATAGCGTTTTGCCTGTGAGTTAATCAGGTCTTTAATGTAAGCAATCGACTGAACCGGACTACATAAAAAATTGGAAAACCGTGCATACTGACCACCACTAAAGCCCCACACCAGTCTGAATACTAACAAACCACCGACCAGATACCCTGCCCAAACATGAACAGTGAGCAATTCATCTTCGGTAAAAAAAGCAACAAAAAAAGCGACAACCAGCAACCAATGAAAAATGCGCAATGGCAAATCCCAGACTTTAATTAATTCTTCTGATTCCATTTTATACTCCAACGATCATTTAAAAAGATTATTTAATTCGAGTTTGGCAAAAAAAAACTGCCATTCTCAACCACAACAGTAAACTATGCGGTAATGGGTTAAATCTGTTATTTAACAAATTAACAAGATAAAACACTGGAGTCGAATAGCTTTAGCTATTGGCAAGTCGTAAAAAGCTAAAGCTTTTTGACTCCAGACTAAACCCACTACAAATTATGAGAATAACACAGAAGCAACAATTTTACCTTAAGCAATCTGTGACAATTTCATGAAACAGTAAGCTGATTGGCTAGTCGGGTTTTTTATTGTCCAGTGAAATGATGAATTTTTGAATTAAACGCAAATCCAAAATTTGGATTAAATAATTTTTGCTACCGTATTTTTTGTAGTCATAAAGATTGAGCGATGTGTTAAGCCATTCTTGCTGAGCTAAGCAAGCCACGCTTTGCGAGTGCCATAGGATATTGATATAACAGCCAAAGCCAGAGACAGGACTGGGCGTTATTTTGTGGTTGGTGGATTAAACCTGTTATTTTTGCTTTTAAGAATGACTGCCAGTCCTTTAAAGGACTGGCAGTCATTAAAACCTGGATAACTGGTTTAACCCACAGCCCGCAATGTCATTAGTTAGTTGTAAGACAGCAAATCCAGCGCGTAAAACCGTTTATTTATCTGTAGGAATGCTAATGCCTTCTTTCTGTAAAAAACTGGAGAGTTGCGGGGATTTGCTTTCAACTAATTGTGTGACGGCGTCATACCAATAACCTGCTGCGTTCATTTGTTCAGGATCAGTTAAGGGTTGTTTGGGTGTTTCGTAGCGAATGCTTGCACTGGCAACAGCGGCTTGTGCAGAATTGTTGATGGGCGAAACTGACCAAGTGTAGTTTTTACCATTTTCCAGTTTTACGCCATAATCAGCAAGCCGAATGGTTTGTATACCCGCAGCCTTAATTATCCCGATATTCTTTTTTAACAGCGGCTGGTCTTCATTTATTGACTGCACGGTTATTTCAAAAGCTTGTGACGGAATGCTAGAGGTATACCAGTACAGAGTCGGTGCAGCCGAACTGCTTAGCCCTGTTTGATTACTCGCTAATAGTTTAATTGGTTCAGCAGTCTGGGGTTCTATTTGTTTTAATACTTCGGTAATGCCGCGTGTTCCGCCGCCGACACGCGAATCAGGTGTGCCCGTTTGAGGCGGTTTAAACCCTTCTGCCTGTGCTGAAAATGTCGGTAATAGCACAGTAAAGAGTAAAATGAGCGATAAAGAATTTGGTTTCATATTGAGATGCCTTGCATTAATTTAGTGGATGATGCGGTCGAGAACACGGTATATGTTAAGCATGTTATGCTTGCCTTTCAACTGACATTCTGCAATTTGTTCGGTAACATAATGGTTGCGAATAAGTTCCCTGGTGCTTTCACCGACCAAAATGCGGCAGGGTTGTTGCGCATTGGGGGCAGCAATGTTTTTGTCGAAACTTTCCAGTCGGGAAGCGGTATTGACGGTGTCACCAATCACGGTATATTCCATACGCTTTTGCCCGCCTAAAGTTCCCGCAACCAAGGGTCCTGTATAAATCCCCACACGCATTCCAATCATCGGTATGCCTTGCTGTTGCCAGAGTACATTGAGTTCCTGGAGTTTTTCACCCATACGCATCGCGCTTTCTACGGCTTTAATCGCGTCAGCAGCAATACCTTCCGAATCGGTTTTTTTCACGGGTACACCAAACAATGCCATAATGGCATCGCCGATGTATTTGTTAATCATGCCGTCCTGTTCAATAATGATATTGCTCATTTCGTCCATGTATTCATTGAGCCAGTTCATCAGGTTGAGCGGATTCATGCCTTCTGCCAGTGTAGTGAAATTTACCAGATCAGTAAACAACACGGTAGCCGTCAGTTGGTCAGGTTTAACACCCCCGTGTATAAAAAACTCATCACGTTTTTCCCATAAAGCCGCTGCCACTTGTGGAGAGACGTGCTGTTCAAAAAGCTGTAGTAACTGTTTTCTTTCGTTGCGCTCCAGATTTGAGAACCAGAACACGCCAAAAGTCAGGGTCAACAACCATGCTAACATTGATGACAGCAAAGGTAGCCATAAACCGTGTTGAAATGACAACACGGCACTGGCAAATAAAACCAGCAAGCCGCTAATGTTGATTAGTGATAAACGCACCATACCGCCACGGTAAAAACTGGCAATACCACCCAGTAAACACCACAAATACAGCCATCCATATTCCATTGTGTCAGACCAGTCACGCATTAAAGGATAATCATGCAGGGCGGTTTGAATAATCTGGTCTACGATGTGCGCGTGTAGTTCGACTCCATAATGACTGCTACCATCAGGAAAAAGTTTGTAATCGCTTAAGCTGGGTGCCATCGCGCCGATTAACACAATTTTATCGCGTAGCACCTGTTCAGGTATTTTTCCGTCCAGTAAATCGCCAATCGTAAAAGTTGGAAAGTTGCGATGTAAATGTGGATAGCTCAACAGAAATTGATAACCGCCCGTGTCGATACGCGCATAACTGCCAGTATGGGTCTGTAATCGTAAAAAGCGACGATTGCCTAGCTGTAAATTCCCTTGCGGGTCATTTTGTGGCTGAATATTTTTCCCTTCCAGGTAATTCAATGCCAGTAATAATGGGAAGGCGTAATGGGTTACGCCTTTGTCATCAAGAAATAATAAGCCGCGCCGCGATACGCCGTCTGGATCATTCACCATGTCATTAAATCCAGTTTGTGCAGAGCCTTTTAATACGGCGGGTGGATTGATACTTCCCTGTTTATTATCCCCAACGAAAAAAATCCAGAAAATATTATCATGGTTAGTCAGCACTTTGCCTAGCTGTTCAGTACCTGGTGCAACGGGTAAGTCGCGGTATATGTCAACACCGATAACCCGAACCCCCGATTTCAGCAGTTTTTCGATACTGTCAGCAAAAATGGCATCAGACAATGGGTAACCATAGCGTTTAATATCTGCTTCGGTTTCACTGATTAACACCACAGATGATTCTTGCTCAGTATCTGGACGCAGGCTAAACAGATAGTCGTAGCTTAATAGTTCCATCGCCTGCAACACGCCACCCGCGCGTAAGGCAAAAACAGTTAACCAGACGATGATGCTGATTAAAAAAATGGAAACGTAGGGCTTATTAAACCATTTCACAATTGTAACCAATGATAAATCTATAAATTGGTTCACTATTGCCTTTTGTGAATATAAAATCAAGCAGCTTTTTACATATCACTTAAACCTGCCAGGTCTTTAAGACCTGGCAGGTTTATTTATACTGGCGAACTTATTTAACACTGGCTATAAGGTGGGGCTGCGTAACCCGACACAATTCACATCAAGCCGAAAAAGAAGACCCACAGCCACAAGTCGTGGTTGCATTCGGGTTGCGAATCACAAACTGTGAGCCTGATAAATCTTCTTTATAGTCGATTACAGCACCTGTCAGATACTGAATGCTCATCGCATCAATCAATACCGTGACACCCTGATTAATTACGCTGGTATCGTCTTCGTTGACTTCTTCATCAAAAGTAAAGCCGTACTGAAAACCAGAACAGCCGCCACCAGACACATAGACGCGCAATTTCAGATTCTCGTTGCCTTCTTCGGCGATAAGTTCACCAACTTTAGCCGCCGCGCTGTCAGTAAAAATAATGGGATCGGACATAATAAACACTCGCTATATTGAAATTAAGAATATACCGAGCATTATAATCAGGATTTAAGGATAGAGTGCTAATATTCTTAATCCCAGGTCTTCGGGTAAATCAAATAATAAATTCATGACCTGCACCGCCTGCCCTGACGCGCCTTTGACTAAATTATCGATGACCGATAATACGACAATCGTTTTTCCACCCTGCGGTTGATGAATGGCAATTTGGCAGTTATTGCTACCTCTAACATCTCGCGTACTGGGGTGTGCGCCTTGTGGTAACACATCAACAAATTGTTCGTGCTGATAGCGTTGTTCGTATAAAGCCTGAATATCGTCAATGCTCGAAGTCAACTGACTGTACAAAGTGGCATGAATGCCGCGTATCATCGGCGTTAAATGCGGTACAAACGTTAAATTGACCGATTTTCCTGCCGCCAAGCGCAAACCTTGGCTAATTTCAGGCAAATGCCGATGTCCACTGACTCCGTAAGCTTTAAAACTTTCACCTACTTCACTCATTAAACCCGTCAGTTCCGCTTTGCGACCTGCGCCACTGACCCCTGATTTAACATCGGCAATTAACAGACTGGTATCAATCAAGCCGTTTTCCAGCAAGGGCAAAAAACCCAGTTGCACAGCGGTTGGATAACAACCCGCACAGGCAACCAGACGCGCCTGTTTAATGGCATCACGATGGATTTCAGGCAAGCCATATACCGCTTCGGCGATTAAATCAGGGCAAGCGTGTTCCATACCATACCAATGACTCCATTCTGCCGCGTCTTTTAGACGAAAATCTGCCGATAAGTCGATGATTTTCACACCACGCGCCAATAATTGTTCTGCCATTAACATGGCTGTGCCGTTAGGCGTGGCAAAAAATACCACATCACAGCTTGCTAAGGTTTCCAGCTCTGGTGCAGTAAACAGCACATTAATAACACCGCGTAAACTCGGATACACTGCATCCACTCGCGTTCCTGCATCAGCGCGTGAAGTCACTACCGCGACCTCAACCTCTGGATGTAAGGCTAAAATCCGCAACAGTTCTACACCCGTATACCCTGTTCCACCTACAATACCTGCACGAATCATTTTTTATCCTGTTAAAAAGTTAAAATTTGTCCACGAAAAACACGAAAAATAAAAAACTTATAATTCATTATATTCAATGGGTTAAGATTATGGTTTTGTTCGTGTCTTTCGTGATTTTCGTGGACAATGATTTTTTGGTGAATATTTTCACAGTCTCGATAGCCGTAACCCAACGCACAAGTAGTGCTAATAAATCCGCACCCACAGAATAGTGCAATAACGCATATAATAACCGCATTCAGTTTTTTCCAGAACGTACAAATGATGATTCCAGAATTCATGCCCGCGATTGAAATCGAAGCAGACCATCTGCAATTAACAGCCAGACTTACGCCCAAACCTGCCAGTCATCAAGTGTTAATCAAAGTCGCTGCGGCTGGTGTGAATCGCCCCGATATAGCACAACGCAAAGGACTGTATCCACCGCCTGCGGGCGCGTCTGATATATTGGGCTTAGAAGTTGCAGGAACGATAGTGGCAACAGGCGCGGCGGTCAGTCATTTAAAAGTCGGTGATACCGTTTGTGCCTTAGTGACAGGCGGCGGTTATGCGAGCTATTGTTTAGCATCGGCATTATTGTGTTTGCCGATACCTAAAGGTTTATCATTTGTTGAAGCGGCGGCGATACCCGAAACATTTTTTACCGTATGGAGTAATGTATTTGACCGCGCCCGTTTAGTCGCCAAAGAAACTTTATTAGTACATGGCGGTAGCAGTGGTATAGGCGTGACAGCGATACAACTGGCAAAAGCCTTTGATGCAAAAATCATTGTCACTGTGGGTTCTGAGGCGAAATGTAAAGCCTGTCTGAAACTGGGGGCGGATGCCGCCATCAACTACCATGAGCGTGATTTTGTCGAAGTCATTAACCAGCTTACGCATAATAAAGGTGTAGATGTCATACTGGATATTATCGGCGGCGATTATTTTTCGCGTAATTTAAAATGCCTGGCTTATGACGGGCGATTAGTCCAAATTGCTTTGCAACAAGCCATTAAATCAGAGATTAATTTATTGCCGATTATGGTAAAACGTCTAACCATTACAGGCTCAACTTTAAGAGCCAGAGATGACGCATTTAAGGCTGATATAGCCAACAAGTTACATAAAAATGTTTGGCACTTACTCGCATCGGGAAAAATTACACCGATTATTCACACCACTTTTGCCTTGAATGAAGCAGAACTTGCCCATGAACTCATGGAAAGCAGTCAACACATAGGCAAAATTATTCTGGAGATATAACCATGAGCTACCGCACCCTGATTTCAGCCCTCGAATTACAACAGCATATTAATGATCCTAACTGGATCATTATTGATTGCCGTTTTTCCCTTGCCAATAGTGAAGCTGGGAATTTCGCTTATCGTCACGGACATTTACCCAACGCCCGTTATGCGCATTTGGACAATGATTTATCATCACGCATCACTGATACGACAGGTCGTCATCCGTTGCCAGATTTTAACGTGTTGGTCAAAAAACTGAGCGCGTGGGGCGTGGGCAATCAGAGTCAGCTTGTCGTTTATGATGATGCAGGCGGCGCGTTTGCGGGGCGTTTGTGGTGGTTATTGCGAGCGTTGGGGCATGATGATGTAGCAGTATTAAACGGCGGTATTAAACACTGGCAACAACAAGGCTACGCGCTTACCACACACCTGCCCATTATTAAACCTGCCAGTTTTAGAGCTTACACTAATCCGAATCTTTGGCTAACTGCCAATCAAGTGGAAAACCTGCTTGCTAAAAAAACCATCAAACTCATCGATGCAAGAACCGCAGAACGCTATCGCGGCGAACAAGAACCGATTGACCCCATTGCAGGGCATATTCCTTATGCCTTAAATCGCCCATTGCCCTTAAACCTGAATGCAAAGGGATTATTTTTATCACCCGACCAGTTACGC
>JFJP01033490.1_pt1 | contig 18023 bp, 10 predicted proteins | sample 431651 | NCBI WGS metagenome assembly JFJP01 (sample SAMN02602958, study PRJNA72255) | Microbial mat metagenome, whole genome shotgun sequencing project. | biome: fresh water; feature: sink hole; material: water; isolation source: purple microbial (photo- and chemosynthetic) mats found in...
CCGAGATTTTCTTCGCCGACCCACGCAATCAGCCCGTTCAGGCCGAGCGTCACGAGAAAAATAAAGATGAAGATTTTGGCGGTGTGAACCAGTGGATGAATCAGCATTTGCCACGGGCTGCTCTTGCCCGAAACGTGGTGATGACAGCAGCCCACCTCGTGCGGCGCGACCTCAGGGGCCGGAGCGCTTGCGATGCGGCGGCGAATCAGCAGATCAATCAGAACGCCGGCGGCAATGCCGATAATCAGTTTGATCGCCAGCAGCTTAAGAACCACTCCGGACTGATCCGGCTGTGACAGCAGGACCGGGATTGCTTCGTCCGACGTGGAAAGAATCACCGCCAGCAGTGTGCCGGTCGTAATGATCCGGCGGGAATAGAGCGACGCGGCTACGACGGAGAAGCCGCACTGCGGCACGCAGCCGAACAGCGCGCCCAGCACCGGCCCGGCCTTGGCGGTTTTTTTCAGCCGGTGTTCGATGGTATTGCCGAACTTCCGCTCAAACCACTCCACGAGAAAATAAATCACCAGCAGAAAGGGGATCATCTTCGCGCTGTCTATCAACGCATCTATAAAAAGTTCATTCATAATTCGCTCAATCTAACACAGGCTATTGAGTTTATGCAATTTCCCTGGCCGCTACCGCAGGGCATCCATGTAGCGTCGAAAGGTTTCGTCGAAAGTGCTGAAGCGGCTGAATTCTTCGAGGCCGGAGAGCGATTTCAGTTCGCATGGAATTCCTGCCTCAACCACGGCCGCCACCGGATTGAGTCCGCCGACGACAATGAATCCGGTACGACCCTCGGCCACCGGAATATCCAGCAGCGGCTGACCGGGCCGGCCGATCATCAGGATACCGCCCATACCGGCGCGCTGAAGACGGTCGAACACGCGGCGCGCATCGTCGAGCGCGACCGACGGAATTTCGCGGAAGCTGGCGGTGATTATACCGTGGCCGCTGCGCGCGCTTTCGCGCACATCGGTCATTCCTGCACGAATGAACGTTTCCAGCGGATCAACCGTTACTCCAGAGTATTCCATCAGCTCAACAAACCGTACCGGTCGTCCCTGCCGCATTTCAATCAGTCCGCCGTAGCGTGAGGTGACCGGAATGCCTTCCGACATCAGGACGCCGTTGACGGTGACGCTGCAAACGGTTCCCAGAGCGGCGTAACCGCCGGGAATAGCGTGCCCGGCGAGCATTTCGTTGGCGCGGATCAGGCAGAGCCGGTCGCCAAGTCCCAGCCGCCGCGCATAGACCGGTTTAATTTCGGCGAAAACCCGCGAGAGGTCGCGCGACGGAACCAGCGCAAAGTTGGCGATGACCGAGCCCGCGCTCGTTTCACCGCGAAAGGTCATCCGGTAGCCGAGCGTATCAATCCGTCCGCGGACGAAACCCACTTTGGCGACGACATCGGAGCGCTCCAGTTCGGCGCGGCCCAGTTCGGTGATGACGCGACCTTTGCGGCGGCTGCTCAAAGTGGTCAATCCGTCGCGGTCGAGTTCGGTTAGATATAAACGGATAGTGCGCGGTTGGAGCCGGACGCCCATGCCGGGGAGCCGCTCGGCAATTCGCGCCGCGCCGGCCGGTCCGTCGAGTTCACTGAGAGCCCGCAAAACGGCTGCGCGAGCTTTGTCGTTTCGAACATTCATCCGTTTTTACCTCCATTGGTCAAAAAAAGTGTGTTCTAAAATCCGCCGTATAACCTGACATTGCGCCGTGAGCCGTTTCATCGAATTGCGGGGCTTTGGCGACTCAACTTTTAATTTATACGGCAATAATGCCGTATAGATTTTAAAATACAACTTTGGATTTAAAAATAACCGTTGACTGGCGATGGTTTTTGGATGAAATGGGGACATTCTTACAGGATTTATACGACGAAATAATGCCGTATAGAATTAAACCGGAAAACTGAACAGGGAGAGTCAAATGAGTGTAGTTAAGGAAGTGTTAGACATTGTCGAACGCCGCAACGCGGGCGAGCCGGAGTTTCTGCAGGCCGTGCGCGAAGTGCTCGAATCGCTGGAGCCGGTGATGGCCCGCCGCAAAGACCTGTGCGACGCAAAAATTCTGCACCGCCTCGTCGAACCCGAACGCCAAATCATTTTCCGCGTTCCATGGCAGGATGACAAAGGTCAGGTTCAGGTCAACCGCGGTTTCCGCTTCGAGTTCAACAGCGCCATCGGCCCGTATAAAGGCGGACTGCGCTTCCATCCCAGCGTGAACGCCAGCATCCTGAAATTTCTCGGCTTTGAGCAGATTTTCAAAAATGCGCTGACCACGCTTCCGATGGGCGGCGGCAAAGGCGGTTCGGACTTCGATCCGAAAGGTAAATCCGACAGCGAAGTCATGCGCTTCTGCCAGTCGTTCATGACCGAACTGCAGCGCCACATCGGCCCCGATACGGACGTGCCGGCCGGCGACATTGGCGTAGGCGGACGTGAAATCGGGTTCATGTTCGGCCAGTACCGCCGCATCCGCAACGAGTTCACCGGCGTGCTGACCGGCAAAGGCCTGAAGTGGGGCGGCTCGCTGATCCGTCCGGAAGCCACCGGTTACGGCGCGGTTTACTTCGCGCAGGAAATGCTGAAAACCCGCCGCACCAGCCTCGAAGGCAAAGTGTGTACGGTTTCCGGTTCCGGTAACGTCGCCCAGTACACCGTTGAAAAGATCAACCAGCTCGGCGGCAAAGCCGTCACGCTGTCCGACTCCGCCGGTACCATCGTTGATCCCGACGGCATCAACGACGAAAAACTGGCCTGGGTCATGGATCTCAAGAACGTACAGCGCGGCCGCATCAGCGAATACACCAAGAAGTTCAGCAAAGCACAATTCCTCGAAGGCAAACGCCCGTGGGGTGTCAAATGTGACTGCGCTTTCCCGAGCGCCACGCAGAACGAAATCGACGGCAATGACGCTAAGACCCTGCTCGATAACGGATGCTTCCTCGTCAGCGAAGGCGCCAATATGCCGAGCACGCCGGAAGCGGTCGAACGGTTTCTGGCCAAGAAGATTCTGTACGGTCCGGGCAAAGCGGCCAACGCCGGCGGCGTGGCGACTTCCGGTCTCGAAATGAGCCAGAACTCGATGCGCATGAGCTGGAGCCGCGAAGAAGTGGACGAAAAACTCAACGCCATCATGGTCAACATCCACAAAAACTGCTTCGATACAGCCGCCGAATACGGCGTTTCAGGCAACTATGTGGCCGGTGCCAACATCGCCGGATTCACCAAAGTGGCCGATGCCATGCTCGCTCAGGGTCTTATCTAAGCCCCGTCGAAATGCATTATACGAAAGGGGGCTCTTCGGAGTTCCCTTTTTTGTTGGAATGAGGCATTAATACCTGCGCGGAGTTTCAATGTTACGCTTGAATTACCTGTTTTTTATCGGCATTTTTCCCTGCAGGTGAAGCGTTTTCCGCGAGGTTAGTACGGGCGTGTGCCTGTTCCTTTTCCGGGAAGCGGGTTCTTTTGGTTCATACCCTTGTATTCTAAGGAGATCATTATGCGCCGGAAATCAATCGTGTGTTTAATTCTTCGAATTCTACCGGGTTGTGCACTTTTGCTCATAGTTACCGGATGCGTTTCTCCGCTGGCTCCTGCAATCAGTTCCGGTAATACGGCGGAAGTACGCCGGTTGCTGGATGCCGGAACCGATGTGAATGCGAAACTGCAGTTTGATGAATTTGGGAATCCTATAAACTGGAGTCCTGCGCTACTTGCCGCGGCGCGGGGACAGACGGAAGTGGTCAAACTATTGATCGAAAAAGGTGCAAAGGCGGAGGCTTCAGGATGTGATGTGAAAGGGGATGTGCTACTGACCGCTGCCATGAACGGAAAAGTTGAGACGGTTCGCTGGGCGCTGGATCAAGGCACCGATATTAATATTCAAAATGGCAACGGATGCACCGCTCTAATATTGAGCGCTTACAACGGCTATTCAGCTTGCGTTTCACTGCTTCTGTCGCGCGGAGCGGTTGCAGGACGTACGGATAATTCTGGGAAAGACGCTGTCCAATATGCAACAGAGCGCGGTGATTTCAACACGGTACGTTTGATCCTAGATGCCGGGGATAAACAGACGGCTGCGGCGCTCAGGAATTTTACAATCGAGCAACTACTGAATATAGATGAAAACTGGAAAGGCAGGCTTTTCCTTGGCGGGTGGACGGAAAGTCTGATTGAAGCGAAAAACCGGCAGCTTCCCGGAGTCATAGCTCAATCAACAGTTGAGCAGCGCATTGCCATGCTGAATACGGTTGAAAAGAAACTGACGAAGTATCAGACGCAGCTTGTGATGGTGAATGGTGTTGCGGAAGACGCCGTACGCAAAGGACAGAATGCCGCAGAGTTTCGCAAAAGCGCGGCCCGGATGCAGGCCTTTATGAGCGTTCTGCTGGAAATCAAAAACATGCTGATGCAGTCCTGAGGGAGTCTATATGAAAAACCGGGTCTGGCTTGTTTCTGTCTCTTTATTGCTTCTGCTTGCAGGGTGTGTAAGTCCACTCCGCAATGCCGCGTATAAAGGGGATGTGAAAGAAATTACACGGTTGCTGGATCAAGGGGCCGATGTAAACGAAATGAGCTCATGGAACTACAGTCCACTGATTATTGCTTCAATGAAAGGGCGGTGTGATGCTCTCAAGTTACTCATTGCTCGCGGAGCGGATGTGAATGAAGCAAGCCTGCATACGGGAGAGACGGCCTTGATTGCCGCTGCATTTAATAATCGAACGGACTGCGTGAAGCTACTGCTGGAAAACGGAGCTGATATGGATTACAGAACTCCGCCGGGGATGTGGGCGGGAGCAAATAAAACGGCCGTAGAATGCGCGGCGCTTTATGGACACACCGAAGTTGTTAAAGTTTTTCAGGATTTTGCCCAGCAGAAAGCGCTTAAGAAGCAGCAGGAAGAGACGGAGACCTTTAAAAACAGACTGAAAACTATGCCCTTGCAAGAACTGGTCAACTTGAACATCAGTTCGGAAGCCGGACTGAATGATGAAAAGGCCTTTGCTGTGATGACTGCTTTAACCGGACGGCTGATAGAGGCGAAGAACTGTGAGCTGCCGCAGTTTATTGAGCAGTCTTCTGTTTCTCAGCGTGTCGCTTTATTGACCGACGTTGAAAAAAGGCTGACCGGATTGCAGGCTGTTCTTATCACACTGAACAGTCAGGCCGAGGATGCATTCCGTAAGAATCAAAATACGGCGGCTTTCCGCCAGCAGGCCGGCGTTGTGCAGGCGTATATGAGCGTACTGAAAACGATTCACGAAATGCTGGCGCAGTCATAGTCAGAAAGGTGATTATGAAAAACAGATTATGCGTAGAGCCGATGATGAAGTTCAGGTCTTCCAGATGGGGGCTTTTTTTGCTGGCAGGGTTGTTTCTGTGTTTGTTTCCTGTGAATGTTCGGGCGCAAACACTCGAACGCGAGCAGCGGATGACATGTCCTTTTTGTAGGCATCAGTGGACGGACTACAATTATGGCCGAGTAGAGCGGTGTCCGAATTGTAAGCGCGATAAAAACGGCAATCTGCCTTCCAGCGGTTCCGGCTATTCGCCCAGTACCATGCCAATTCCTAAGACATGGAACGATGTCCGGAATAACGTCGGGCAGAGTTTAGGCAACAGCTTTATGCAGGGGTTTCAGCAGGGATTACAGAATAATCAGGCGGCACAACAGGAAGCCGCGCGGCGCGCCGCCGAAGCGGCTGCGGCGGCGGAGCGAAGAAGGCAGGAAATCCTTCAGCGAGCAGCCGAGGAAGCCCGCGTGAACTGGGAACAGCAGGACGCCGCGAATATGGCCGCTTTCGGCGATATTCTTTCATCCAAAAAGAAAACCGGCGGCGGATTGTCTCCGCTTTTGATGAAGCAGGCACAACAGTCCTCGGGCACATGGAATGATCCCAATGTTGTAGATATGCGGGATGCAGATACGTTGACTCCTAAACTGTTAGGGGACGATAGGGATAAAATGCTGGGGGAGCCTCTGCAAAAATCTAATTTGCATCCGCTGGCCGGGCTGAGCGATGAGCAGCTGGAAAAGAAACGGGCGGCTCTGGATAAATCCATTGCAGACATAAAAAAACTCATGGAGCAAAATGGTAAAGAATATGCGGAGATTGCTGCCGACGCTGAAAAAGGTCTTGATGCCGCAAAACAGGCCCGGATGGATGCAGGAACCACGTTTATATTCGGAAGCGCTCAGGGACTGGTTGATAGAAATGTTATTCAAGCCGAGCGCTCTGTAAAAGCGGTTAAAGACGGAGCCGGGGGCGTAGATGCAATCGGATTGGCTTTGGCCGTTACAAATGGAACCGGAGATAAACTGGCGACGGCGGCGACTGCGGCCGGAGGGCTGTTCGTCAAATCGCCTTTAGGCGCTGTTCCGGGGGTTGTAAAAACCGGACTGGATACCGCGTGGGTCTGGTCTGATTATCTTATGCTTAAACAGCAGTATGACCGGCGGGAAAAGCTGGGAAAACAGTATGAAGATGCTCTTATTCATCTGTCTTCTGAACAGGCGGCGATCATCGCGGAACAGAACAGGCGGAAGGCGGCTTCTGCAGAACAGTGAAACCATAGAGAGCCCGGCAGAGCGCCGGTTTTATCAGCGGGGAACCTTATGAAACCTTTCAGCACGACACTGAGCACAGGGATTCCGGATCTCGACCACACCATTCGCGGCGTGCTGGCTGGCGATAACATTGTCTGGCAGGTGGATGATATTGCCGAGTATCAGGCCTTTGTTCTGCCGTTCGCCCAGGCGGCGCAGGATAACGGGCGGGTGCTGATCTATTTCCGCTTCGCCCGCCACGAACCGCTGCTGCCGTCGTTCATGGCGACCGAAGTGCATGAACTCGATCCACAGATCGGCTTCGAAGGGTTTATCGCCCGCATTCATGAAGTCATCCGTCGCGTCGGGAAGGGGGCGTTTTATATTTTCGACTGCCTGTCGTGTCTGGCGGTCGACTGGTATTCAGACCAGATGCTCGGCAATTTTTTCATGCTGACCTGTCCGTATCTCTTTGACCTCGAAACGGTCACCTACTTCGCGCTCTTCCGCAACTATCACACGCAGCACGCGATCGGCCCGATCAGCCGCACGACGCAACTGTTCCTGGATGTCTATTCCCATAAAGGCCGGCTCTATCTGCGGCCGATGAAAACTCAGCACCGGCACTCGCCGACGATCAATATGCTTCACGAATGGCGCAAGGACGACGACACGTTTCACGCCGTCAGCTCCAGCAATGTGATTTCTGAAATTCTCACCTCGGCCCGCTGGTCGGGGCTGAGCGCTGACAGCAGCGGCGACTTCTGGGAAACGGCATTTGTCCGCGCCCGCGAAATGATCAAGGCCGGAACCTACCGCCCCGATATTCCTGAGCGCGGAAAAATTCTTTACGAACAGCTCGCACGGATGATCATTTCGCGCGACGAAGGGATGCAGCGGCTGATCGCGCGCAATCTGACGCTCGAAGATATTCTCGACGTACGCAAGCGCATGATCGGCACCGGGCTGATCGGCGGTAAAACCGTCGGGATGCTTTTGGCCCGCGCGATCCTCAAGCGCACCAATCCTCGCTACGTCAATCTGCTGGAAGAGCACGACTCGTTCTACATCGGATCGGATGCGTTCTACACATTTCTCGTGCGCAACGGTATCTGGAAAGTGCGCCAGAACCAGCGCGATCCGGAACGCTTCCTCGAAGGAGCGGAAGAAGCCCGCCACATGATCATCCGCGGCGATTTCCCCGACTACATTCTTCAGCAGTTCGACGAAATGCTCGACTACTTCGGGCCGTCGCCATTTATCGTTCGTTCGTCCTCCCTGCTCGAAGACAACTATGGCAACTCCTACGCCGGAAAATATGACAGTGTCTTCTGCGCCAATCAGGGACCGCGCGAGCGACGTCTGCAGGATCTGCTCGCCGCCGTGAAAACGATTTACGCCAGCTCCATGAGCGAGCGGGCACTGAACTACCGCGCTCACCGCGGCGCACTCGACAAAGACGAGCAGATGGCGCTGCTCGTTATGCGGGTTTCCGGCGCTTCGTACGGACACTACTTTTATCCGCAGGCGGCGGGCGTTGCGTTCTCTTTCAATCCGTATGCGTGGAGCCCGGACATTGATCCGGAAGCCGGCGTCATGCGGCTGGTCTTTGGTCTCGGTACCCGCGCCGTGGACCGCTCCGACGACGACCACACCCGCATTGTCGCGCTCAACGCGCCGGATAAAAGGCCGGAAGGCAACTTTGAAGCGACACTGCAATACACCCAGCGCCGAGTCGATTGCCTCGACCTCGAATCCAATCAGCCCATTTCCGAACTCTTCAGCGATCTCATCCGCACACCGCCGGAGGATTTGCCGTTGGATATGTTTGCCGCCGCTGATGTTGTCAACCTGCCTGACGGACGGCGGGTTGAACGCCGGATGCTCACCTTCGACAAACTCCTCAAAGAGACGCCTTTCGTACGGGATATGCGCGACATTCTTCACATCCTGCACGCAGCCTACGATTATCCGGTGGACATCGAATTCACCATGAACTTTGTGGATGAAAAGAATTACCGCATCAACCTTGTTCAGTGCCGTCCGCTTCAGGTACAGGGCGTCGGAGCGGTCAAACTACCGGAGATCAAAGTGCCGGAGCAGAACCGCATCATCGAAGCTCGCGGCGCGGTCGTCGGACAGAGCCGCCTGATCCCGGTGGATCGTCTGATTTATGTGGTCCCTGCGCTTTACGGGAAACTCCCGCAGCAGGAGCGCTATGCCGTCGCGCGGCTGATCGGCGAAATCAACCGCACGTCACCGGCGGACAGCACGACCATGCTGCTCGGCCCCGGACGCTGGGGCACCAGCAGTCCGGAACTTGGAGTTCCCGTCAGCTTTAACGACATCAACCGTGTGAATGTTTTGTGCGAAATCGTCGCCATGCACGAACACCTCGTGCCCGACGTATCGCTCGGAACCCACTTCCTCAACGAGCTGGTTGAAAACAACATGCTCTATCTGGCGCTCTTCCCGAAACAGGGGAATAACTTCCTCAACGAAGAATTTTTCCTGAAGGGACGTAACCGCTTGCTGGATCTCGTTCCGTCCGCCGGGAAATGGACCGACGCCGTACACGTTATCGAAACCAGTGATCTGCCCGGCGGCAGCGGCATCAACCTGCGGGCCGATGCGGTAGAACAAAAAGTCGTCTGCTACCTTAAGTGAGGCTTCAGACCGCAGGCCGCAGACTTCAGGGTTCCGAACATTGGAGAATATTCCTCGCAGAGCCGCAGAGGTTGCCGAGAAGGAAATTAGTCCGGAAAGTTCCAATGCTTGGAACTGCGAGACCCGAGCCTCAGGCGAGCTGGGCTCCACGAATGTGGGGGCCGAAGTGGCAATCAGCAGATTTGAAGATTGCCGCTTCGCTACGGGATGTTTTTAGCAGGTTGACGGACAGGCGGCAAAGAATGTTCCAATGTTTGGGAAAACTCTGCGGGCTTTGCGCCTCTGCGAGGGATCTTTCCAGTCATTGGAAAAAGAAAAACCCCGGAGTTTCCAATGCTTGGAAAAGCTCCGGAGTTCTGACGCCTGATCTCTGACGCCTGACCTCTGGCGCCCGCGCCTACCGGCGCGGGAGTTCAGCCGGGCCGCGGGACGGCAGGCAGGTTTTGCCCATCAGGAATTCATCGACGCAGCGCGCGGTTTCACGTCCTTCGGAAATCGCCCAGACGATGAGCGATTGTCCGCGGCGGCAGTCACCGGCGGCGAAGACGTTCGGAACGGAAGTCTGATAATTCTTCGCGGTCTTGATGTTGCCCGTCTTGTCGATTTCAACACCCAGTGCTTTGACGGCGTTGTCGCGTTCCGGCCCAACGAAGCCGAGGGCCAGCAGGACGAGGTCGGCCTGCCAGTCTTTTTGTGAGCCAGCGATTTCTTCCATGTTGGATTTTCCGGTCTGGCGCTCGCGGGTGAATTCAATGTTGACGGTTTTTACGCTGGTGACCTGTCCGTTTCGTCCGTTGAATTCTTTGGTGAGCATGCAGTAGCGGCGGGGATCTTCGCCCGCTTCGCGGTGCGAGGAACTGGTACGCAGTTTCATCGGCCAGTAAGGCCATGGCTGGTGCGCCGGACGGTCGGCCGGCGGTTCCGGGAACAGCTCGAAGTTGACGACGCTGCGCGCCCCGTGGCGGATGGAGGTTCCAACGCAGTCGGATCCGGTATCGCCGCCGCCGATGACGATGACGTTTTTACCTTTGGCTGAGATGAGCGGTTCGGCGTAGTCACCTGCACAGGTTTTATTCTGCAACGGCAGAAATTCCATGGCGAAGTGAATACCCTTCAGGTCACGACCGAGTACCGGCATGTCGCGCCCAACGGTGGAGCCGATGGCGAGTACGACCGCGTCAAACTGTTTCAGTTCGTCTGCGGAGATATCGGTGCCGACTGCGGCGCTGGTTTTGAAAACAATGCCTTCGGCCTGCATGATGTTCACGCGGCGGTCAATGACCCATTTTTCGAGTTTGAAGTCCGGGATGCCGTAGCGGAGCAAGCCGCCGATGCGGTCGGCGCGTTCAAATACGGTCACGGTATGTCCGGCGCGGTTGAGCTGTTGTGCGGCGGCCAGCCCGGACGGTCCGGAGCCGACGACGGCGACGATTTTGCCGGTGCGGGTTTCCGGTACGACCGGAACGACCCACTCTTCGCGGAAGGCGTGTTCGATGATCTCCTTCTCGATCAGTTCAATCGCAACCGGCGGTTCGTTGATGCCGAGCACGCAGGCCTCTTCACACGGGGCGGGGCAGATGCGCCCGGTGAATTCCGGGAAGTTGTTGGTGGCGGAGAGCATTTCCCACGCTTTTTTCCAGTGGCCCTTGTAGGTGAGGTCGTTGAATTCGGGGATGATATTTCCAAGCGGGCAGCCGATATGGCAGAAGGGGACGCCGCAGTTCATACAGCGCGCGGCCTGTTCCTGAAGTTTATCTTCGGGGAACGGGCGGTAAACTTCGCTGTAGTCCTTGATGCGTTCAACAATCGGCCGCTCAGCCGGTGTCTTGCGTTCGAATTCTTTAAATCCTGTTGGTTTTCCCATTTTGTGCCTCCGTAGGAGGCAGGCTTGAGACCTGAGGCCTGAGGCTTGAGAACCTCTTTGGCGCCGGGTTTTGCCTGCTCATTTTTTCAATGCATTAATCAAACCATTTAAAACTCGTGCTGTTTCATCCGCCACAGCGGCCAGTTCAGATGTGCTTTCTAAAAACATCAGTTTCGTTGCGAGCGATATCTGATATTCCAGTTCTTTCAGTGAGCCGTAGGCAATTAAGAGAAACTGCAAATATTCCTTTTCCGTGGTTCGTCCGCACCCTTCCGCAATATTCGACGGAACGGAAACCGCCGCCCGCCGCATTTGCGAAACCAATCCAAATAATTCTTCCTTCGGGAAAGACCGCGTTTCCTGATAAACCTGCACGGCCAGTTTATCGGCCAGCTCAAATGCTTTAAGTTTGTGCGGATCTCTCATGTTATTTTTCCCTCAAGCCTCCAGCCTCAGGCCGCAAGCCTTCTTCCTTATTCTCCTGTGCGCTTTTCATCGGCGATGCGCTGCAAGGCGCGTTTGTAGTCGACCGGAATAACTTTGATGAATTTCTTCACGGAGTTCTGCCAGTTATGGAGAAGTCTCCGCGCCACAGCGCTTCCGGTATATTCCAGATGTTTTTCGAGCCGCTCGCACAGATTGGCGATGTCGTCGTTGGTGAGCGGATCGAAATCGACCATCTCCGGATTGCAGCGGTTTTCAATGAAGTCGCCCGTTTCGTCGAGCACGTAGGCGATACCGCCGCTCATCCCGGCCGCGAAATTGCGGCCGGTCGGGCCGAGGACAACCACGCTTCCGCCGGTCATGTACTCACAGCCGTGATCGCCGATTCCTTCCACGACGGCGTGGACGCCGCTGTTGCGGACGCAGAAACGTTCGCCGGCGCGGCCGCGGATGTAGGCTTCGCCGCGCGTGGCGCCGTAGAAGGCGACGTTGCCGATCAGGATATTTTCTTCGGCGATAAAGGTGGCGTCTTCAGGCGGGCGGATGATGAGTTTCGCGCCGGAGAGACCTTTACCGAAATAATCGTTGGCATCGCCGGTGATGCGGAAGGTGATTCCCTTCGCGCCGAATCCGCCGAAGCTCTGTCCGGCCGAGCCGGTTGCATGGATGGTGATCCGGTCGTCGGGCAGGCCGCGTTCGCCGTAGCGTTTGGAAATTTCGTGACTGAGCATGGCGCCGACGGTGCGGTTGATGTTACGAACCTGCGCATGAATAACCACCCGTTCGCCGCGTTCCAGAGCCGGTTTAGCCTGCCGGATCAGGTCGTGGTCGAGTGCACCGGCCAGATCGTCGCTTTGCTTTTCGGTACAACGCAACGGAGTATTTTCGTCCACCGGCGGCTGGTAAAGGATCTTCGAGAAATCGAGTCCTTTGGTTTTCCAGTTTTCAACGGCCTCACGGACGTCGAGCAGTTCGCGGTGTCCGACCATTTCGTCCATCGTGCGGAACCCGAGTTCCGCCATGATCTGGCGCAACTCTTCGGCGACGAAGCGGAAGAAGTTGATGACATATTCCGGTTTGCCGCAGAATTTTTTGCGCAGTTCGGGATCCTGTGTCGCAACGCCCACCGGACAGGTGTTCATGTGACAGACGCGCATCATGATACAGCCGAGCGTAATCAGCGGGCCGGTCGAGAATCCGAATTCTTCGGCACCGAGCAGGGCGGCGACGGCGACGTCGCGTCCGGTCAGCAGCTTACCGTCGCATTCAACGCGGATGCGGCTGCGCAGTTTATTCAGGATCAGCGTTTGCTGGGCTTCCGCCAAACCGAGCTCCCACGGCAGACCGGCATGCTTGATGGAGGATTGCGGCGAAGCGCCGGTTCCGCCGTCATAGCCGGAGATCAGAACGAGATCGGCTTTGCCTTTGGCCACGCCGGCGGCAACGGTGCCGACGCCGACTTCGGAGACCAGCTTCACCGTGACTTTGGCCAACGGGTTGGCGCTCTTCAGGTCGTAGATGAGCTGAGCGAGGTCTTCAATGGAATAAATATCGTGATGCGGCGGCGGCGAAATCAGCGTCACATACGGAGTGGAATAGCGCGTTTTGGCAATCCACGGTTTGACTTTGTGACCGGGCAGCTGTCCGCCTTCGCCGGGCTTGGCGCCTTGCGCCATCTTGATCTGGATTTCGTCGGCGTTCGTCAGATAGTTGCTGGTGACACCAAAGCGCCCGGAAGCCACCTGTTTGATGGCCGAGCGGCGCAGGTCGCCGTTTTCGTCCGGCAGGAAGCGGTCTTCATCTTCGCCGCCTTCGCCGCAGTTGCTCTTGCCGCCGATGCGGTTCATGGCGATGGCAAGGGTTTCGTGCGCTTCCTGACTGATGGAGCCGTAGGACATTGCGCCGGTCTTGAAGCGTTTGACGATGGCGGTCCACGGTTCGACTTCGCTGAGCGGAACGGACGAACGCTCCTTTTTGAATTCAAAGAGGCCGCGCAGAGTGTAAACGGCCCGGTTGTCGTGGTTGACCAGATCAGAAAATTCCTTGAACCGGTCGGCGTTGTCGGTGCGAACAGCTTCCTGCAGTTTGGCAATAGCCAGCGGGTTGAGCAGGTGGTCTTCGCCGTTGCGCCGCCACTTGTAGGCCCCGCCGATGTCGAGCGGGAGCGTTTTATCGGCTGGCCGTTCCGGGAAGGCAGACTGGTGGCGTGCGCTGACTTCACGGGCGATGCCGTCGAGGTCAATGCCGCCGATGCGCGATGCCGTGCCGGCAAAGTAGGCGTCGATTACGCTGCTGTTCAAGCCGACGGCTTCAAAGATCTGTGCGCCGCGATAGCTGTGCAGCGTGGAGATGCCCATCTTGGACATAACTTTGAGCAGCCCCTTGTCGATGGCTTTGATGAAATTCTTCTTTGCGGTTTTCCAGTCGAGGCCGGTCAGCAGCTCCTGCTTGATCATGTCGTCCAGAATCTGGCCGACCATGTACGGATTGATCGCGCCGGCGCCGTAGCTGATCAGCATCGCAAAGTGGTGGACTTCGCGCGGCTCGCCGGACTCAACAATCAGCCCGCAACGGGTGCGCTGAAGTTTTTTGATGAGATGATGATGCACGGCGGCGGTTGCCAGCAGAGCCGGAATCGGCGCATTTTCCTGATCGGCCTGCCGGTCGGAAAGAATCAGCAGCGTATGGCCTGTTTCAATGGCCGTAGACGCATCGGCGCGCAGCCGGTCGAGCGCTACCCGCAAGCCTTCGCCGCCTTCCGAAACTTTATAGAGTATCGGCAGGGTAATGGCTTTGAGATTGTCGTGTTTGAGTTTGCGGATCCGGGCTAGCTCGTCGTTGGTGATAATCGGGTGTTCGAGTTTGAGCTGGCTGCAATGTTTCGGCGTTTCCGCGAACAGATCCTGTTCAGCGCCGATATTGGTGACGAGCGAGGTGACGCATTTTTCGCGGATGGCATCGAGCGGTGGGTTGGTGACCTGAGCGAAGAGCTGCTTGAAGTAGTTGTAAAGGATCTGCGGTTTTTCGGCGAGTACCGCCAGCGGGGTGTCAATGCCCATCGAACCGGATACTTCCTCCGCTTCTTTGGCCATAGGCGCCAGAATCAGGTTCAGATCTTCCATGGTATAGCCGAACAGGCGCTCGCGCTGTAACAGAGTTTCGGGGTCGCATCCGGTCGCTTCTTCCGGCGGCAGGCTGGAGAGCGGAACGAGGTTTTCGCTGAGCCATTTTTCATAAGGCTGGCCGGAAGCGATTTCGTGTTTGATCTCTTCGTCGGGCACGATGCGGCCCTTTTCCATATCGACGAGGAACATACGGCCCGGTTCGAGGCGGCCTTTGCGTTCCACGTTGGCCGGATCAATGTCTACGATACCGGTTTCGGAACCCATGATGACGTAGCCGTCTTTGGTCACGATGTAGCGCGACGGGCGCAGGCCGTTACGGTCGAGGATGGCTCCGAGGCAGGTGCCGTCGGTGAACGGAATGGAGGCGGGGCCGTCCCACGGCTCCATCAGGCAGGAGTGATATTCATAAAACGCTTTTTTCTCGGCGCTCATGGTCTTGTGGTTCTGCCAGGCTTCGGGAATGAGCATGCTCATGATGTGCGGCAGCGAGCGCCCGCCGTGATAGAGCAGTTCGACGGCCTGGTCGAGCGAGGCGGAGTCGGAGAGGCCCGGCTGAATGATCGGGAAGAGGCGGTCGATATTTTCGCCGAAAAGCCGCGATTTCAGAAGTCCCTGCCGTGCATTCATCCAGTTGAAGTTTCCGCGCAGGGTGTTGATTTCGCCGTTATGGCAAAGCACATGGAACGGCTGGGCGAGTTTCCAGGCCGGGAAGGTGTTGGTGCTGTAGCGCTGGTGTACCAGCGCCAGTGCGCTGGTGAAATCGTCGTCGAGCAGGTCAGGGTAGTAAAATTCCATCTGCTCGGGCAGGAGCAGCCCCTTATAGATGATAATGCGGCAGGTAAGCGTCGGGATGTAGAAGTCGGCTTTATTGGTAAGATCGGAGTGGAAAATCCTGTTTTCGGCAACCTTACGGATGATGTAGAGCATGCGGTCGAAGGTGCGGGGATCGCTGACGCCTTTGCCGCGGCCGATGAATACTTGCATGATATGGGGCTCGGAAGCGCGGGCGGTTTCGCCGATCAGCCGGTTGCAGGTAGGAACGGTACGCCAGCCGAGCAGTTTCTGGCCTTCTTCCGCGATGGCTTGCTCAAACATTTCGATACAGGTTTTTCGTTGAGCTTCATCCTGCGGGAGGAACACCAGGCCGGTGCCGTATTCCTGTTCGGCGGGGAGGTTGATGCCTAGCTTGTCGCATTCCTTCTTATAGAAAGCGTGCGGAATCTGGAGAAGAATGCCGGCGCCGTCGCCGGTCAGCGGGTCGCATCCGCAGGCACCGCGGTGGGTCAGGCGCACCAGAATTTCGAGCGCATGATGAATAATGTCATGCGATTTTTTTCCGTGCAGGTTGCAGATAAAACCGACGCCGCAGGCATCGTGTTCATTTTCCGGATGGTATAGACCTTGTGGGGCCGGGATACACTTTTGAAACTCTTCTTTTTTATTCATAAAAACCTCACTGACTGAAGCTGATAAATCGTACGCTTTTTTTGTCAGTAGTCAATTCAACAAAAGTGCAAAACAATACACTTGTGTCGTCGGTAATCACCCTATTACATTTTTGTATTAAGTTTTTAAATCACAAACAATAAAGACATCTAAAAAGTCGACGACCAGATTCGGGTATGAAATCAGATTGAAGAGGGCGATATATAAAAATCGGATAAAAAGCTAGGATTAAGATACATTATTGTCTATAAACAATATCGATAATACAAATTGGGAGCGGATTATGCCGAAAACATTAAACTATGCAGACCAGAGCGAAAAGGAGTTGGGGATCCTTTATCAAATTTCTCAGGCCGCAGCGACTCATCCGCATACCGTTTCTGAGCTGCTAATTGAAGTGCTCGACATCATGGAAACCGAGCTTGAGGTTTCGCGCGGAACGTTCACGCTGCGCAAGCCAGATACCGACATCTTTGTGATCGAGGCTTCGCGCGGACTGACCGCCGAAGAAAAAAAGCGCGGGCAGTATAAACTTGGCGAAGGAATCACCGGCCGGGTAGCGCAGACTGGGCAGTCGGCGCTTATCCCCGACATCAGTAAAGATCCCCGCTTCCTGAATCTCACCAAATCGCGCACGGGAAATCCGACCGCTTTTATCTGTGTACCGGTCATCTACCGCAAAGCGGTGATCGGTACGATGAGCATCGACCTTTCCATCACCACCGATCTGACCGAGCTCTCCCGCTACCAGCGCTTCCTCGAACTGGTTGCCAACATTCTGGCCGAGGCCGTAGCCAGCATCCGCGAAGAGCTTGAAGAGCGCGAAGGGCTGCTTTCTGAAAACGAACGCCTGCGCCGCCAGCTCGGCGAGCGCTACCGCATGCACAACATTATCGGCAACTGCAGCGCGATGCGCTCCGTTTACGAACAGATTGTCCAGGTGGCTAACAGTACTGCCACCGTCCTGATTCGCGGCGAATCAGGAACCGGCAAAGAGCTCGTCGCCCGCGCCATTCACTACGGCAGCGAACGGCGCAACAACGCCTTCGTCAGCGTCAACTGCGCCGCGCTGCCCGAAAACCTGATTGAAAGCGAACTCTTCGGGCACGAAAAAGGCGCCTTCACCGGCGCGACCCAGCAGCGTAAGGGCCGCTTCGAAATGGCCAACGGCGGCACCATCTTCCTCGACGAAATCGGCGACATCTCCCCCGCCGTACAGGTGCGCCTGCTGCGCGTCCTGCAGGAACGCACGTTTGAACGCGTCGGCAGCAGCGAAAGCGTTTCTGTCAACGTGCGCATACTGGCCGCCACCAGCCGCAACCTTGAAAAAGAAATCGCTGAAGAAACCTTTCGAGAAGACCTCTATTACCGCCTCAACGTCTTTCCGATCATTCTGCCGCCGCTACGCGAGCGCCGCAGCGACATCATGTTGCTGGCCGACCATTTTCTGCAGAAATACGGCGAAATGTACGGCAAAAACATCAAACGCATCTCCACCTCGGCCATCAATATGATGATGGCCTATCACTGGCCCGGCAACGTGCGCGAACTCGAAAACTGTCTCGAGCGCGCCGTGCTCACCGCCTCCGACGAAGTTGTCCATGGCTACAACCTGCCGCCGTCGCTCCAGACCAGCGACGAAACACACACCTCCATTTTCCCGAAGGACGGGGCCGACCTCAAAACGATGATCGAGAGCTACGAAAAAGAAATCATCATTGATGCGCTCAAAAAACACCGCGGCAACGCCGCAGCTACCGCGCGCTATCTTAATACTACCCAGCGCATCATCAACTACCGCATCCAGAAGCTTGGCGTTAATCCGGACGACTACAAATAGACGGACAAATTTTCCAATCTCTGGAAACCGGCGCGGACGGGGTTTAAAATTTTCCAAGGTGTGGAACGGCGGATAT
>JFJP01041279.1_pt1 | contig 18020 bp, 21 predicted proteins | sample 431651 | NCBI WGS metagenome assembly JFJP01 (sample SAMN02602958, study PRJNA72255) | Microbial mat metagenome, whole genome shotgun sequencing project. | biome: fresh water; feature: sink hole; material: water; isolation source: purple microbial (photo- and chemosynthetic) mats found in...
TTATATTTATGGAAAAAAAGTTGCTATTTTGAGTATTAGAGATATGACAAATAGTTCCCTGAATTCTCAATTTTTACATATAAAACCACATATAAACATGTCTGAATATTATATAAAGAAAATTCTGGATTTTTTCTTGTCTTCTTATAAGAGATCTATTAAGAATATGGATGATTTAATTATAGATTTTTCATTAAGAGAAAAATTTTATAATATTTATTTATCTAAATTTGCTGTAATTATGAGTCAAATAGATAGTGCTTTTGAAAAAAATCAAAAAAGGCAATATAGAAAAGAAATGCCTATTATCGATGAAGAAGAAAGTGATTCTAAAGAAGAGTTTGATTTTGACAAATCTATTCAAGATATTCCTTTTTGGAAAAGCAAAAAAAGTGATTTATCTAAATTAATGAGTAAAGAGTTTTTTAAGGATGATGATAGTTCTTCTTCTCAGTCAAGTGATTTTCTTCAGGAGGTAAATGACGGTGATTTTGACTTTATTAATCAAAAAATAAATATGATTGAGTTTTGTCCAAAGATTTTTAGTAATTGCTTATATTCTGAAGATAAAAATATTTAAATTCTTAATTTATCTTAAACATTTTTGAACAAAATATATACTAATGTTTTATATATTTTGTGTAGAAGAAAAAAAAATTTTTTAAGAAGAACTGTAAGTTTAGGGGGATCCATTCTTCACAAAGGAAAGAATTTTGGATATTCTGTTTTTATTGGTGGAAAAAATTTATTATTTGGTAAAAAGGCTAAAGATGCTACAGTAAAATTTCCATTAAAAAAAGATGAAAAGGATGATTTATTAAATAAGATTTCTAAAATAATTAAATATAAAAGGTCTTTTTCTATAGATTTTCAAAAAAAAGATAGAGGCAAAACTAAGGAAATAATTAAATCCTTAAATATAAAAAGAGATGGTAAATTTCTTTTTTGGAATAATAAAAATGCACTAAACATCATTCAATCTTTTGTGCCTTTAGGACCCAATGAAATCATTAGAAGTAAAATGCTAGAAATTAAATTTTTAATGAATTCTAAAGCTGAAAATATAGAAGAATCAGTAAGAAATTTAGTAATAGAATCTTTTAAAAAAATAGGTTGTTTTTTCAGAGTTAAAGAAAAAGATGATGTTTTAAATGACTTTTTTCTTTCTATAGAAGAAAAAGAAATGAATAAATTTGAAGAAATACAAAAAATTATTATAAGATGGAACATGGATAGTACAAAATTTACAGGAGATTATTTCATAGAAATTTTAGAAAGAAGACAAATAGCTAAACAAAAAATAGCCTTGGTATCATTTATAGAACATGCAAAAAGTATGGGTTTAAACATAGTTGGTATATAGAAAATGTTGTATAATTAATTATGATATTTATATCTTTATCTAATAAAAATTTTATTTCACCTAAAAATAGTGGAAAAATTATCTATTGAAAAAAAGTTAGTATTCTTTTTGGTTCTATATTGTGATTCACAATCATTGTTGCATGTATAGAATATAAACGGCATCCTATTCAAAAACCTCTTAATAAAGAAAAATTATTCACATGTAATACAAAAAATAAAATAACGGAAGAGGTTAATAATAGCAAAGAGTTTGAATATATATTGGATGATTATAATACGTATTTATTGAAAAACATTGAAGTAGATTGTGAAATACAAAATTTAGAAGGATACTGGTTAAAAAATACAGGTACAAAAGATAATATAACTTATTTTTATGGTGATTATTATAAAAAATTATATAAATGGAATCCAAACAATGAAATGATGGAAGATGTTAAAATTAAAGATTTTGAATATAAATTAAGTTATGAAATCATTAAATCATCTGAAATATTTAAAAAAGATTCTTTTTAAACTTTAGACGGTTCCTATTTTTAAAAAGAAGCAGATGATTCCTATTCTCTTCGTGGTAATTATCATGAAAAATTCATTTTGAATAAAGAAAAGGGACAAATGTAATTAAAAAATGAATAGAAAAATTTTATTCATATAATAATCAATAAAAAGTGTTAAAATTAATTGGTCTTTTTATGTGGAAATTAGTAAAAGTATATCCTGGAGCAGAGGAGAGAATCGCAAAAAAAATAAAAGATTTTTTAGGATTAAATGATGATGATATTTTAATACCTTCTAAGATTTTTCCTCATGATGCAAAGTCTTTATCAGAAATAATATTTATAAAAATTTCTGAACAGCAAAATAATATTTTAAAAAACGCTATATTAATGGAAAAAATAAGATGTTTTTTAGATCCGAAAATTATTCCAGATATACAAATAGAAAAAATGTTAATCAATAAAGAAAAGATGGTTAATAAACCTATATTTTCTGCTGGCGAATATATTTTGGTAATTGAAGGAATTTACAATGGTTTAGAGGGAAGAATTCTGGAAGTATCAGATAATGTAGTTAAAGTTTCTTTAAAAGTTTTTCAAATGGAGCAAATAGATTCTGTGTCTTTTGAATCAATAAAAAAATTAGATGGTAACTCCAGGTAATTTATGAATATAGTAATTGTTGGTAAACCAAATGTTGGAAAATCCTCTTTATTTAATAGACTTTGTGGAAAAACAGTTTCTATTACAAATGATGCACCAGACACAACTGTGGATTATATAGGTTGCACTTTTGAAAATGGCATAATTTATGATACTTTTGGGCATGGGAGTTACTCCAAAAGATCAAGAAATTTTAAAATTTTTACATAGAAAAAAAAAGAGAATTTTTTTGATAATTAATAAAATTGATCTCATCAGACATAAAATAAATTTTGAAGAAATTCATATTGGTTGTGAAAAAAAATTTTTAATATCATGCAAAAGTTATGATGGTTTAAATGAAATAGAAAAAGAAATTGGATCTTTAGGCACTATAGTTCAAAAAGAAAAACCTATGATTGGTATTATTGGAAGATGTAATAGTGGAAAATCTACTTTATTGAATGCTATAGTTGGTTATGATCGAGTAAAAGTTTCAGAAATTTATGGTCAAACCAGAGACAGTATTTCTGAAGAAGGGAGAGATTTTGTTTTTATGGACACTGCTGGATATAGAGATGAAAAGGATTATTTGGAATTTATAACTTCTGTAAGACGTCACAAATCTCTTATAGAATGTGACGGTATTCTTTTATTGCTTGATGGAGGAGAAGGTTTAACAAAAATTGAAAAAAGCTTGGTAGAAGAAGGAATTCGATATGGAAAATTCTTAGTCGTAGCTATAAATAAACGCGAAAAAATCGAAAATTATCAACCTTTTGAGTATTTAAATGTTCCAAGTTGGGTTCCAATCTGTACAATTTCAGCTATAAAAAATGATATTAAAGATATATTTTATTTATTGAAAAAATCCTATTATGATGCAAAAAAAGTTTTTAAAACTCATGATTTGAATAATTGGTTTAAAACAAAAGAATTTGGTTTGAGATCTGTAAAAGGCCCTCTTTCAATAAAATATATTTGTCAACAGAAATCATCTCCTTTGACATTTATGTATAGTGCCACACTTCCAATGGATAAAAATTCTAAGAAAAATTTATCTAGGGAATTTGCTAAAGATTTTAATCTTTCTGGAGTGAAAATTTTGTGGAAACATAATGTTAAGAAAAATAAATATGTTGAAGAATCTAATTAGATTTCTTTTATAAAAAATTTTTGTTCAAAATGAATTAAAAGAATATTAACAATAAAAAACTGAAGACGAAGATCAATGTAAAAAGTTTTTTTTGTGAAAATTTTTTTACTATTTTTCATGAAATCAAAACTAGCTAATCATTCAAATAAATACCATTATTTTTTCTATAATAAATTGCTTCTTTTACAATTTTTTCTTGAAATAAATTGCTAATATATGAAGAGTAATTATGAGTATAAAAATCAAAAACTTCATTATAAAATTCAACTTTAACAATAAAAATATAGCATCTCTATAAAAAAAATCTGGAAAATCCTTTAGATAATAAAAAATACCAGCTTTTTTTTTTGACATGATTCTCTATGAGCATTTTCTATATGAATTTTACATTTAACATAATCAATTCTTCATAGATTTATAAAAGATTCTTTCATCATTTACACCAACAACTCGCTTGACAAAATTTCGAGCAAAATTTAGCATTCATAGGAAAGAACATCAATTTAATTAAATAAAATATTTTTTGATTTTTTTAAATAACCCTCTTACTTTTAAAAAAATTCTTTTAGAATAAGAAGAATTATGAAAAACTTTGGATGTTATCTATCCAAAATTGGTTTTTAAATAGACAGAAACGTCTATTTAAATAATTGGTTTAAAAGCCGCATACCAAGATTTGAAGAAACCTTCAAGTTTTCTCCCCTCAATAGCACGAAAAGCACCAACAAATCCACCAAGTACATACATTGTAGCAATTACTGCTACAACAATTCCACCTTTTGCAAAACCACTCATTCCTTTTTTTTCAGATACTTCCTCAGTTTGAGCAACTTCTACAGAGACAGTATTCAATACATTCCACATGACCATGATGTATTTTAACATAAAAAAAAAGAAAAAAATAGATTCCATTAAAAATTTAGATAATTTTAACCTTTATAAGAGCTTCTTTTCCCCTTGAAGAAGCAACATAGTCTAAATTCTTTATTACAGTTTTTTCTTCAAAACTATCTAATAGATTGGATTTTTTCTCTATAAAGAAAGGATTTACACCAAATTTTAAACCTTTTTGAAAATTTGGCAAATCTATGTAGACAACAACCGGAGATTCTAATCCTTTTGATTTATGTATAGTAGAAAACTTTATTCCAAAACTCTTTACATTTATGGTTTCTGGTATATTATGAACAAAAGAATAAAAAGAATCAAAATTCCTAGACAATAAATATAACTCATTAAAAAGAGCAAAATCTAAAGAATTAGCAAAAACATTTTTACTTATAACTTTCATAATTTGCTCAGCTTGGCTTATATTATTTGAATTTAAAAAACTTTCAAAAAATTCTTTTGCATAATCTTCTAAGAAATTCATTTTATTTAATAAGAAAAAATGTGGCTCACTTAAATGAAAAAAAGGTCCTTGTAATATTTTGGCTTTATACCACATAGAAGACTCTGGGTTATGACTTACTTCTATATATCTACAAATATCCATTAAACCTTCTACTATAGGATTGTTTGAAGTAAAAATTTTACAATCAAAACCAAAATTAGCTAATCTATTTTGTATTTTATTTATGGTAGAAGAGTTTTGCCTATAAACTATCATAATTTCTTCAGGTTTATATTTTTCTAATAAATGATTTACCAAAATTTCCATATAATCTGTAGCTTCTTTATTTTCTATTTCTAAACTATAAAATGTTCCAAATTCCTTTTTACTAGTATGTTCTTCAAAATTTTCATTTATATGCTTGAGAATTTCTCCACCAAAACGGTAGGTTTCATTATTATTTTCCACGATTACTTCTTTATGCTCAGAAATCTTTATAAGATTTTTTATAAAACTTATATAAAATTCAGCAGAAGCTCCTTGAAAATCATAAATACTTTGTTTTACATCACCAACAATAAAAAAACTTTTATGTTCATCTATAAAAATATTTTCAATAAGTTTAAATAAAATTTCCAATTGTTTTGAAGAAAGATCTTGAGCTTCGTCTACAATAATGTGATCATAGGTTTTGTAAATTTCCTCCAGAGGTATATTTTTTGCAAATTCATTTATAATATCAGGAAAAAAGATTATATTACGTATTTGTTTTTCAAAATCTATAATTCTAACTAAATCCATAAGCTCATTGGTGATACTTAAAAATTCCTCATTTTCCTTTAAATTTCTGTATAAAAGATAGGACATCACTAAATTTGTTACCTTAGAAAGTCCCAATTTTTTTAAATTTTCAAATTTTCCCAAATGTATTTTTATTATTTCACCAGCATCCTCAGAAACTTCAGAACTTTTTATATAAGAGTTACAAAAACTATGAAATGTATTAGCTTGCACTCCGCATCTTTGTAAAATATCATCACAAGTGGCGTTTGTAAAGGAAATTATAAGAATTTTATACTTTTTGGCACCATTTTTAATAAGTTCTTCTACGTGTTTTATTAACCTAGTAGTCTTTCCACCTCCAGCAGTAGAAAGAGAAATAATGTTTTTCACTTAAGAAAGTTTAATTTAAAATTATGCATTTTCAAAGGAAAAGAATTTTATATCTTTTGTTTGGATTTTTTATAAGTTTTTATAAGTTATTTTATTAAATAAAGTTTTTTAACACCATTATTTTCTTTTAGTGCGTATTCTTTATTTAAAAATAAATATATATTATCACGTTTGCGCAAATACATACTTCCATCTTTATCTGTTAATATATCTTCATTTATATAAATATTTACCTCTATTCCATCATCTTTTGGCTGTAAATCACCATGTTCTTCGTGAAATTGAGTTTTAAATTTATCTTTTTTTTCGTAATTATAAGGCTTATGTTCTTTTTTATAACCACCTGGTTTCTCATTATTATCTTTATTCTTAGATAAATTACCAACTACAATTACAAAAATGACACCGAGAAAACCTACACCAATACAAATTTTGGCTCCAGTAGATAAGCCTTCTTTTTTTGGAGGTAAAACATAATTTTGATAATTTTGATATTGTGGATATTGGCCATAAATTTGATTTTGTTGAGTTCCGTTTATCATAAAAACATTGTTTATATAAAAATATTAGCATAAAATGCTATTATTTTCTTTAAAATTCAATTTTTTCTACTTGATTTTTGAAAATATTTGCATAAAAAGTTCCCACAAACAAGTTAAAAGTGTTTTATTTCTAGTGATATTTGCATAGAATCATAGATCTGTGCAAACATAGTCAAAAGTGTTTTATTTTTAGTGATATTTGCATAGAATCAAAAATTTCTCTACTTCTGTTTGAAATAGATTTTTCTAAAACTTTTTGGGTAATTTCTATTCCAAAAGAAGATTCTGCTACACCATCTTCTAAGAAGTGTAAAAGAACAACCTCATTATTATGAATTGCCACCTTAATTCTCTTATTTTTTATAGCTGTTAAATATTCAGAAGCTACAGAAAGTTCATTATAATGTGTAGAGACTAAACTAAAAGATCGTTTGATATCATGAATGTTTTCTAATATGGCAAAAGAAATACTCATACCATCTTTTGTAGAAGTACCTCGGCCAATTTCATCAAAACAAATAAAAGAATTTTCAGAACTAAGTTTTAAAATTTCCCCACACTGTTTCATTTCTATCATAAAAGTAGATTGATTTTCTTTTATATTATCATGAGCTCCAGCTCTAATAAAAACTCCATCAAAAACTTTACTTGCCATTTTAGCAGGCACGAACATTCCACATTGAGCCATTATTATTATGATTGCATTTTGCTTTAAAAATGTGCTTTTTCCTCCCATATTTGGTCCAGTTATTAAAAATATTCTATTTTTTTCATCCATTTCTAAACTATTTTTTACAAAATTAAATTTATCTAGAAAAGGATGTCGACCATCTAGGATTTTTGTAATATTTTTATCTAAAAACTGTGGTCTAAAGTAATTTTTTTCTATAGATATTTTGGCACAACTTATAAAAAAATCAATCCAACCAATAATTTTTGCCAATTCTAAAATTTCATTTTTCTGTTCATTAACAATAGAACAAAGATTTTTAAAAACTTCATTACAATGTTCTGTAATTTTTTTCCTTATAATTCCAATTTCTGTTTCTAATCTTACTAAAAAAACTGAAGAATAGCGAGTAACATTTACTAGTCCTTGTTTTATAAAAAATCTATCGTCTAAAGTAAGATTCTTATTGCATTCTAGAAAAAATCCAATTAAAGTGTTTTCTTTTACTTTACCGTTTATCCCCATTTTTGTTGGTAAATTCGAAATTTCACTCATTATTTTTTGTTCTTTTTCCTTAAGTTCTTTCATTTGAGCAGATTCTAAAACTTCTCCTTGGTCATTAACTAAAGACATTATATCTTTTTGGCATGTAATTTTATTTAAATTATTTCTCATTTTAAAAATTATTTCTGGTTCTTTTGAAGAATTTTCTAAAAATTTACTAGAAAAATTGAAAAATTTTTCTATACTTACAGCAATTTTATATAAATCTATGTTTGATTTTAAATTTGTACAAAGTTTATTTAAATCATAGGAAATAATTTCCAAATTTTTATTAGATAATAATAGATTTTTGAAAAATTCTACAGCATCTAATCTTTTTTCAATGTCATCTTTTTTTACTAATGGTCTTTCTAAAACTGATCTTAAAATTCTTTTTCCCATAGATGTAGAAGTTTTATCTAAAATTTTCATTAAAGAATAATTCTTTTCTCCTCTATTAGAATTGAAAATTTCTAAATTATCAAAAGTCCACTGATCTGTAATAAATCCTTTATTTTTTATAGAAAGATTTATTTCTATGGGACAACCATTTTTTTTCAAATATTCCATTAGAAAATACAAAGAAGGTTCTGTTTCTTTAGACTCTTGAAAATCTACAAAAGTAATAATATCTTCAAAACTTTCTATAATAAATGTAAAATCTTCTTCTTGTTTTCTATTGATTAAAATTTCTTTTGGCTGCAATATATGTAAACTAGAAAGAATAAGATCTCTATTTTCTTTTTCCGCAAAGCATTCTCCAGTACTTATATCACAATAAGTAAAGAAAAAATTATCTTCATTTTTATAAAAAGAAAGTAAAAAACTATTTTCTACAGAATCTTTATCGCAAAAAGTTCCTTTTGAGATTATTTTTACTACATCTCGATTCACAAGTTTTCTGCCATCTTTTTGGGCATCTTCTGGACTTTCAACCTGTTCGCAAATAGCAACTTTTACATTAAAATCATTAATTAATTTTTTAATATACATTTCACTTGTATGGTGAGGAATACCGCACATTGGATTTTGTCCTCTTTTTGTTAATAAAATACCTAGTTTACTAGAACAAAATTGAGCATCTTCATTCCACATTTCATAAAAATCTCCTAATCTAAAAAGCAAAATAAAATCTTTAAATCTTTCCTTAATTTTATTGTATTGTTTCATTAAAGGAGTTATATTTTCAACATTAGATTCCTCTAGTGTTTTATCACATTTAATCTTGGTGAAATCTGTCATTAATTAATTTTATATTGATTAATGATTTGTTTATGATAATTAAGTTAATTATGCAATAAATAATTATCAGATTCTTCTATTGTAAATCTAAAAGAATGTTTTATTATTTCTATGGCATTTTGAGTTTTGAAAAGCTTCATAAAAATTTTCAAATATCACTCATTGTATCTAATAAAATAAAACAATTCAGGATTTTTTTTGCAATAAACTTCTTCTCCGCAATAAAAGTTTATTATATTTAGCATATGGATATTTTAATATAAATTATTTTTTGGATATTTTTTTTTCAATATATCAGTGATTCTTAAAACTGCAACCCTTTCTCCTGGCGTTAAACTAGGTGTCCATTTAATATCTTTAAATAAAACTGATCTTTTACCTTTTCTCCATTCTATATCTATAAATTCTATATTAAAAAATTTATAAGACAAAGTATTAATTATATATTCCATGTTTAACATATCTTCTTTAGACATTTTTTTTTCCTCACTTGCCAAATCTTGTAATTGATTGACAAAATTTTTTAAATAATGAAAAAAATATATTGCTTTTGACAATTTTTTTTCAATATCTTCATTAAGTTCTTTTTTTTCATACATAGAGGAATCCAAATCATTAGATTCTTTTATGCAGTTACAAAGATAGCCAGTCAAAACCTCACCAACATTATTAATTTCTTTTAATAAATCATCAATAGAAATTGTTTTTCCAATATCTTTGTCAGCAACATACACTTTTTTTACTTCACTAGACGCACATTTTATAAATATATTATGATTTTATAAATATAAATCAGATATGAAAAAAATATATAAAACTAATTATGAAAATATAAGAAATAATATATATATTTTTTATTTAAAATTTTATAATGGATATTTTTCTCTTAATTTATCAACTGCATAGCAAATTTCTGCTTTTTGGTCCATAGATAAAGAATCTTTTCCCGTTCCATTAAAAAATCTTTTAGATAGAATTTTAATTATAGATTTAATTTTTAAACTATCTTTTAACTCTATTTTTTTTTCATCTCTAGCTAATACCTCTATTTTTTTAATATTTTTTTTTAATGGGTAAAAATTACAATCAGCTTCAAATCTAGGATGATGCAAATCAAAAGAGTTTTTTACAGAATAAAAAAGATAATTTGTAAGTATTTGACCAACATTATAAACTTCAAGTAAATTCTTAATAACAATATTTTTTGTCTCTTAATTTTCGTAAGAAATATACCAAACATTTTTATGGATAGATTCTACACATTTTATAAACATTTCATGATTCTATAAAAATCAAATACAAATTTGAAAAAATATATTAAATTTTTATGATATTTAAATTAGCTAATAACATAATTCATATTTTATATCTTTAAGTCTTCTTTGTTAAAAAATCTACTCTTCAGAAATTTTATCTACAGTAATCACTGTATCATTTTCTAATCTAAAAAGTCTTACACCTTTAGCATTTCTGGATGTTCTTCTTACTTGTTCTGCTGGAAAACGAATAGTCTGACCACTAACAGTAGAAAGAATTATATCATCCTTATCTTCTATTATCAAAACACTTACAATAACTCCAGTTTCTGGACATATTTTCATGTTTTTAACACCCTTAGTTCCTCTATTAGTAACTCTATAATTTGCTACTTTTGTTATTTTTCCAAAACCTTTAGAGGTTACTGTCAAAACGCTTTCATGGTTAGACACAGAAATAGCTCCAACCACAGAATCTCCTTTAGATAACCTACAAGCAATTACTCCAGATGAAGTCCTTCCAGTAAAACATCTGAACTTAGAAACTGGACAACAAACAGCCATTCCATTAGAAGTAGCTATAAATAAATTATCTTTATTTGTACACATAATTACTTGACATAAATTTTGACACTCTTCCAAAGACATATAAATCTTTCCATTAGAACGAATATTTTTAAATTGATCTATAGAATTTTTTCTTACATATCCATCTTTGCTTACAAATAAAACGAAAATATCATTACTTATATCTTCTTCCTCAACATTCTGGAAATTCTTCGAATTTTCTACATTAGATAACTCTTCACCAAACTCTACTTCTTCATCTAGTAAAGCTTCATCAGTAATGTCACTACTCTCTGATTCAATATTCAAATTTTCTTCGTCAATGATGGATTCATTATTTTCTTCACAAATTGTTTCTGCGGATTCTTTGAATTCATTAGAGCCCAGGATGTCATGTATTTGTTCGTTCCCAATTGGCTCATTGATGTTTGCATTGGCTTCGCTCATAGGTTCACTGACTCGTTCCATTACTCGTTCAGTGTTCATTGGTTCAATCAACATTTGTAAAATCTTTTCATTTTCTTCCAAATTTAAAAAGTTAACCAAAGCTCTTCCTTTAGAATTATGATCAGCCACAGGAATTTGATATCCAAATATAGAATAAACTAAACCTTTATTACTAAAGAATAATATTCTACTTCTAGTGTTAGCTATCATACCAACACCAACTTCGTGATATCCAGTTTTTCCTCTTCCTCCACGATTTTGAACTTTATAAACTTCCAAAGGTACTCTTTTTATATAACCATTTTCTCCCAAAATAACCATTACTGTTTCTGGAGGAACTAAATCTAATTCTTCGTAAGCATTATGCCCAAACTGGATAGCTGTTTTTCTAGGCAATGCATATTTTTTTATTTCTTCTAATTCTTTTTGTATAATTTCCACTCTTTTTTCATGAGAATTCAAAACTTCATTTATAGACTCTATTTTTTTTCTTAAAGTAATAATTTCATTTTCTACTTTATTTCTTTCTACTCTAACTAAATTTTGTAATTTAAGCTCTAAAATATAATCTATTTGCTCATCAGATAAAACATAATTTGTATTTTGCTCTAAATCTAATCCTAAAGTTTGTAAATAAGGAATGAGTCTTTCACAAACCCAAACTTTATTTTTCAGCCAAGTTCTAGCTTCTTCAGTATCAGAAAAACTACTCATTTTAGGAACTATTTCGTCTATATTATCTTGTAAAATCAATAAACACAGTAAAATATGAATTCTTTTTTGAGCTTTCATTAAATCAAAATTTGATCTAGCAATAATTGTATTTTCTCTAAATCTTAAAAATGATTCTAAAAACTTTTTTAAGCTAAAAATTTCTGGTTCTTCATTTTCATTTAAAACAAAAAGACATGTTCTTAAGTTAGATTGCAAAGATGTATTAGCAAAAATTTGATTTAAAACTATATCTTTATTTGCGTTATTTCTAAGTTTAAAAACAATTCGGATTCCCTCTTTGTCGGATTCATCTCTTACATAAACAACATCCTTAATTCTTTTATCAGCTATAGATCTGGCTATTCTTTTTATCATTTCAGATTTTTGAATTTGGTAAGGAATTTCATTAAATATTATAAAATCATCTTCAAAAAAATAATTTCCTCTTACAGTTACAAGAATAAATTTCTTCTTCTGATTGTCCTTCTAACTTTGCTAGTAAAGCATCAATTATTTCTCCCAAATTGTGCGGAGGAATACTTGTAGCAACTCCAACTGCAATTCCATAAGATCCATTTACTAAAAGATTTGGAACTCTTGTTGGTAAAATTGTTGGCTCTATTAGGGTTCCATCATAATTTGGTCTCATTGGAGTAATTTCTTTATGAAAATCTGTGAAAAATTCATGTGCATAATAAGAAAGTCTAGCTTCTGTATAACGCATTGCTGCCGGAGAATCTCCATCAATAGATCCAAAGTTTCCTTGTTTATCAATTAAGGGAATTCCCATGGACCATTCTTGAGCCATTCTTACCATAGTTCCATATAAAGCAGAATCTCCATGAGGATGAAATTCTCCCATAACATTACCAACTATTTTAGCGCTTTTACTAAATCTATCGGTTCTTCTGTTATTATGAATCCACATTGCATAGATAATGCGTCTTTGTACAGGCTTTAAACCATCTTCAACTTTTGGCAGAGCTCTATCTTTTATTACTTCTCTAGCATATTCAAAATAAGCTGCACTAAGAGCCACATCTACCTTAACTGAATTGCTAAATTCTTTTATATTGTCCTGCATTTTATTACCAACTTAAAATGGAATTTCGTCTGAGAACTCTGTTTCTTCTTTTTCTTCAAAAGATCTATCTGACGGATTTTTTTTAGAAACAATTTCTATACGACCACCTTTATTAACATGTAATTCTGTTATTTGAGTAGGTTTTACCGCACCATCATCATTGCCAAATTTTCTGGTTTTTATTGTAGCTTCAACATAAACCATATCTCCTTTTTGGATTTTTTCACAATATTGAATTGTCCTTTCTTCAAAGGAAACCACTCTGTGCCATTCTGTATTAGATTTTATTTCATTTGCATCTTTATCAAACCAATATTGAGAAGTAGCTACAGAAAAATTAATAACTGAAGCTCCGTCTTTTAGTTGTTTTGTTTCTGGAACATTGCCAACTCTTCCTAGGATTATAGCTTTATTTACACTCATCAAAATATATTAACATTTTTTAATAAATTTGCGCTGTTATATTTAAATTTTAATTTAATGAGTTTATTTTTATGCTATTTGTTATCTGTACTCTCTTATTTTTATTAGGAAAATGCACAAGTTATTTTATAATTTTATTATGATTTTTGTTTCTGCTGAAAATGGAAAAGTTTGGGAATATTATGATAATCCTATGGAGGCAACACATGGCGTACATGCAAAAGATGGAAATTCTGTAGTTGAAATTTGTGGGGAAATAGTTCATTTTTGGGAGTCTGAACAAGGTAATCACAATTTTTATAATGAAGTAGCAAAATATAAAATTGTAAATTTATTAATGGTTAAAAAATTTTTAAAACAATTTTGTCTGAATGATTCAATACCAGATTTTTTTGATGACATTTTTTTTGTTCCAGTAAAATATATTTCCGAAAATGTTACAATAAATAAAATAAACCATCAATTAAAAAAAGAACAAATTGTTGCATTATATGTACCAAGACATTATTAGGAATATACTCAAAAAAAATATAGAATTAATTTTTGGAAATAAAGTAAAAAACATAAGATATTTTAAAAGAAAATTAACTGATGAGGATAAAAAAAAGATTTACATTTTTGAAAAAATTCAATGTTTTATAGATAATTTAGAAGATTTTTTACCCAAAGAAGATGAAATAAAAATTATCGAAGGAAATATATCTAAAGAAGAAATTTTAAAAATTATAAAAGAAATAAAAGAGGATATTATAATGTTTTTTGTTGAATGCCATGAACTTTTAAGCGTATTGATATACTCTTTTCAGATGTATTTATATAACTCAGAAGATTTAAAAAAATTCCCAAAAGAATTTCAAGAAAGATTTAAAAAGAATTTTCTTTACAAATATATGAAGAATAATAAAAAAGATTTATTTTCTTTTAAAATAAATAAAAAAGGAAAAGTGATTTTAAAAATAAAATGATAAAATTTTAGTATGTTTATAAACATTAATTTTGCAGCTTCTGAAGAGAAGCCTTTTAAAAAAATAATTGACGTTCTTAGACAAGAAGATATTACTCTTAAAATAAATGGTAAAGAGTTGATATTTAAAACTAATGAATGTAATGATTCTCTAGCAAATTTCACTATAAAAGACCACATTCCTATTTTCTTTGTAGAGAAATTTTTTCAAATAATCTACGAACCATTTTACAAAAAAAATAATATTTACTTATGTTTTTCTGATCTTATAAGAATAAATGGTCAAATTTTAAAATTTTTAGCTACTCATTTGCCAGAAAAAGATCTAAGTTTATATGATGGAGCAATAGAATATAAAGCATTTTTTTTATATAATGAAGATGAAGAAATATATAGTAAAAGAAAAAATTTAGCATGTCCTGATTTTGGAAATTTTATTATAGAATCCATAAAATCTAAAACTATAAATTTCGATATAGCTTTTTTGCCAGTAAAATTTATATTTAAAAATAAAAATACTGTGCTTGATGAAGAAATCAGTAATGCAACTACTAATATTATGAAAAAATTTGATTTTTCTCATTTTACAACCATAGCTGTAGATTATGTTTATCCAGAAATAAAAAATACAAAATTTACTGTAAAAATGAACAGCTATGATCAAAAAATTTTATTTGTAGTTCATTCTATTTTAGACTTTTTAAATAATTTAACAAATATAAATATAGAAGTAACAAAAGGTAAAATTACAAATAAAGAAATTATAGATTTATTTCATTTATTCAAAAAAGATATGTTTCAATGTACTGAACATATTGGGTGTTTTTGCCTTTTGTCTTTAATGTTTTATGTTGATAGAGAAGATATTTTTTACAATAAAGAAATTAATAAAATTAAAAATGAAATTTTTGAAAAAACTAGTGTTAAATAGTTTTTTCAATCTTAATAAATAAATGCTAAAATTTTTTATGTTCTTTAAGTTGAATTTAGTTTGTATGAAAGATAAAAAAATTGAGGAATCTTCTAAAGAAAAAAGTAATTTTGCAAATTTATTAGAGGAAATAGAAAAAACTTATTAGAGGAAATAGAAAAAAAAGGAGAATTTATAGTAGAAATTTTTGGAGAAAAAGTTATTTTAAATAAGGAAGATGATTTTTTTAAGAGTAAAGAATACAATAAAAATGATCATTATCTTTTTGACAAATATTTAAAAGAAAAAATATTCAAAACAGTAATGATAAAGTTTAAAAATAAATTTGGTTTTATGCTTAATTTTAATATCTTTTATAAAAAATGGAGCTTTAATGATGAAAATTTTCAATCTATGTTAGAAAAAAGTGTTATTGATCTTAAAAATTGGCATCCTGAAAATGAAATTCTTTCATCTAGTTTTGAACAAATAGAAGAAATTTTTGCAAATGAAGTCAAAAATATAACAGAATTTACTAATAGATTGTCAGATGACGATAAGGAAAAGATTTATATAGCCCATAAAATGATAATTTTTTTCCATAATTTAGATGAATTTTTACCAAAAGGAAATATAAAAATTATAAAAGGAAATATAAAAGCATCATATATAATGACAATATTAAAAAATACTGAATATCCTACTTTAAATTTTAATTTTCTTATTCTATTACAACGCTTTCTGGGAATAGATTTATGTAAAAAAAATTTAGATCTATTTCCAAAATAATTTCAAAAAAGATTAAAAAATAATTTTCTTTTTAAGTATATTCAAAATGCTAAATATGATGAAAGTTTTTCTTTTTCTATCAACAAAAAAGGTAAATTTAAAGAAGAAGAATATTTTTAAGAGATTGGTAGCGAAAGAAGGACTCGAACCTCCGACCTACAGATTATGATTCTGCCGCTCTAACCAGCTGAGCTATTCCGCTATACAAAATATAATAACATAAAAATTTTAAGAGTAAAGATTTTTTTAAAAATATATTTTTTTTTCTTTATATATTTTAATTCTCTTTTAAGACTAATTTAATAAAATGAAATTTCCTCTGAAAAAGAAGAAAAAAATACAGATTTTCTTTTAGCTAGCGCTGGAAATGTTATTTTAACTGGTGGTGGAATACTTTTTTACCATAAATTAAAACCAGATGAAAAAATAAAATTTTTTAAATAATGAACAAAAAAAGATTATAGAGAATTTTATGCAATTAAGTGAAGAAATAGAAGATCTAAGGGAAGAATGTGAAAAGAATCAAAAAAATTCAGAAGAAATGAATTTTGAAACGAATAATAATATAACACAAATGATGATAGAAGATAATGAAGAAAAAAAATATTCTTGATAAATTAGAAAAAATAGAAAAAAAAATTGAAACTTTAGAAAAATCAAAGATTAAAATATTAGTGATATAACAAAGGAATTAGAAATAAAAATTTTAAATATAAAAAAAAAGATAGATTGCTTTGCTAAAAACGATTTAACTGAAAAAGAAAATTCTGAAGAAAAAATAGAAGAAATTAAGTTATATTTAGAAAAGAATAGTCCTTTAATACAACAAAAGGATTTATGGTACATAAATAAATTTTTAAAAGAAAAATTAGACCAATATTCAGTAAAAGATTTAGCGGAAATATTTAAAATAAAAGAAGCTGAATATAAATATAAAAGATTGATAAATAAATTAAAAGAATTAGAAGTCATGGCTCCATATGATGATAATTTTTCAGAGGAGAAAAGTGTAATAATTGTCGCTCAGTCAACTAAAGAAATAGAAAAAGTATTTGGATATTAAAAACATATCTTAAAATAAAATATGAAAGAAGAAATTGCAGAAAGAATGGATGATTTAATTAGACTTATAAGATATTATGATTTTTGTTATTTTATAAAAAATCAAAAGAAAATTTCTGATTTTGAATATGATAAATTAAGAGAAGAGTTGGAAACTCTTGAAAAAGAATTCTATAATTTAATAAGAGAAGATTCTCCATCTTTTTCTGTAGGCCCAGCTTCACCATTAAATAAAAAAATAGAAAGAAAAATTCCAATGCTTTCCTTAAAAAAAACCTATGATAAGGAAGAATTTTGTAAATTTGCAAAAGATTTTTTTCCTGAAAAAATGATTTTAGAGCCTAAAATTGATGGCGTTTCTGCTGCTATAATTTATAAAAATCATATAATAGATTCTTTTTCTTTAAGAGGTAATGGTTTTTTAGGAGAAGATATTAGTTCAAAAGCTCCTCTTATAAATGGCATTCCTTTAAAAATAGAACGTTTTTCTAATGTAGAAATACGAGGAGAGGTCTTTATTTATAAAATCAATGGAGAAGACAATTTAAGAAATGTGGCAGCCGGATTTTTGCGTAGAAAAAATAATGAAAAAATAAATATAAATTTCATAGCTTATAGTTTAATAAATGAAAAAATTAATA
>JFJP01038341.1_pt1 | contig 18018 bp, 12 predicted proteins | sample 431651 | NCBI WGS metagenome assembly JFJP01 (sample SAMN02602958, study PRJNA72255) | Microbial mat metagenome, whole genome shotgun sequencing project. | biome: fresh water; feature: sink hole; material: water; isolation source: purple microbial (photo- and chemosynthetic) mats found in...
TTTCCATCCTTTAAAGCCTCCAGGTTCTTTTCGATTTCGCTAACTTTGTACAATACCTTTCGGTTTATTTTGTAGGCTTTTATCAGTCCCTTTTTACGGTAGTTGTCAAGAGATGATAAACTGATTGGAAACTCTTTGATAACGTCAAGCCGGGTGCAATACTCTTTATCATTTCTCCGTGTTGCTGGTATGCCGTCCGCTAAAAGTTGAGTGAGATTATCAATTTTCCGGTGGAGCTGGTCCAGGTCGCTTTTTGTTACTACTTCGATTTGCATGATTTTGGGATTTACTTTTGGTTTAAAAATCTTTCGAGTTCAACTTCGGGAATCCTGCCATCAATGGTGGTTTTTAACGTGCCATTAACAACAAATTTTTTAATGGTAGAATCTGCCCGGCCTAATCGCTTCGCTACCTGGTGAATGGTTAATGACTTTGTGCGGGTTGCCTTTTCGCGTGCAACTTCCCTTTCAGCCAACACTTCGCGAAGCGTTTGGGCTAATTCGGTTTTTGATGTGATTAAAATAGTTTCCATTTTTAAAGTATTTTGTATTTTTGATGCGATATTTGATAATTTCGGTTACAAAGATAGTAACTCTACTTATCATAAACAAATTTATACTTATTTATTTTTGATATGCACTTCTCTAAAATTGTTGAAAACATTCATAAGTTAATGGAGTTCTGGAATTTAGACGTTAATAAATTGGCGGAAAAATCTGGAATTACAGTTAATGGGTTAAAGAATATGTTTGAAAAAGGGAACTTTAAATTTGAAAGCCTTAACAAAATAGCTATTTCTTTAAATGTTCCAGTGATAATTTTGTTTGCAGATTGGTTGTCAACTGAGTTTGTAAAACAAGAACAATCTTTTATCATTAACATAAATGGATTCACAAATGAATCCAAGCGTTTAATCGTCTATAAAAATGGGATCACAACAAATTGTTTTTCATACATTATTTCCGATGACTACCTTAAGAAAAAGTTAATGGAATTAGAGGAAGAAAATCGGGAAAATGAGATTTTCTCTTATGAATCTGCAGAAAAAATACAATTATTGGAAAATAGTTTAAAAGACAAAAATGAAATCCTTGAATTCATTAAACGTGAAAACCTATTTGCCTTTTCTAATATTATCCGGTTGCTGATGGAAAACAGACAGGCCAATGATACCGGGATAGCTCCCGAAAAATTAAACGATTTAACCAGGTCAAAGATATTTGATGAAGCATTTTTGAAAACGCTTTTAGACCAGGGTTTAATAACCGAAACGGATTACCAGTTTATCAAAGCTGCAAAAAAGTAGCGGCATCAATAGTGCGAATTCGCACTTTTCAGGGTATTTAATAACTCGGTATCCCGAGTTTATTTTTAGTGATCTTGCTTCTCAAAATAGGCGTTTTTAGCCATGAGTTCGGCGTGTTCCTCTTTATCCAGTTTGATGTACTTTAATAGAGCAGCTTCGCTGGTGTGGCCTGTAATCTTCATTATATCGCCTGGTTTTATTTCGGCCTTGTACATTAACGATGCACCGGTTCGCCTGGCTGTATGTGTTCCTATTAGCTGCCATTTTTCAAAAACCTTTTCTTCATATTTGCCGCCTTTGGTATTGCCTTTAATAACAGCTTCGTTTATTTCGCATTGTTGGCCAATGGTTTTAAGGTACTCATTACTATTTTGATTTGATATTGCCCTGGGTAGCTTAAAATCATATTTTTCGAGTATTGCTTTTACCTGCCAATGCACCGGGACAACAACATCCTGCCGGGTTTTCTGGGTTCTGATTTTTAAAAGCTCTTTACCGTTTGAAGTGTAAAGATGTTCTTTTTTTATCCTGGTAAAATCTGAATACCTCAGGGCGGTTCTGCAGCCAATGATAAAATAATCGCGCACCCTGTCGAGCTTCGGACTTTTAGAAAAATCGTGTTTATAAATGGTGTCGAGTTCCTCCTCCGTAAGGTAGATATTAAAAACGTTTTCCCGAAATCCTTTTATTTGCTTTACCCTGGTTTCATCTTTAATAAAACCTGCATCATACGCAGCCCTGGCAAACATACCGAGCACAGAAACATTTTTACCGGAAGTGTTGTTCGACTGGTTGCGTGTTTCGCGCAGGTAGCCTATAAAATCGTCGTTTAACTTTTGGCCTATGTCCGAAAAATCTAATACGCCGTTGCGTTTTTGGTTAGCAAAATCAATTAAGTGTTGCTGTACAATTTTGTATTTACGGAACGATTCGGGGCCAAGCGGTCGCGGTGGATTGCTTTTATGAATAAACCGGGGGGTGTTGTTGTATTCTTCAATAAACTGCAGGAATGTAATTTTTGGCCTTGCTGCTTTTTCGATTTTAAACTCTTTATCAAGTTCGGCTCTTAATATTTCCGGGGTTAATTCTATCTTTTGATACGTCCAGACTTCTTTAATTTTAGCAATTTTTGAAACGTAATCATTAAGCAGGTTGTTAATCACATTCAGTTTTTGAAGTCTGGTTTTATCGGGTACATCATTCAATTTCGGGCGTTGTGTTGCATCATCCCATTGGGCGGGGCTAATTGTTAAGGAAGTCGAATATTTTAGCCTATCATTAGCGAAACGGTAAAGTAAAAATATCAGGGTGTCATTTTCGGCTTTTTTATCCTTCAATACAAAACGGGGTGTTGCCATAATTAAACTTTGCTATGAATGATTTTGTTCTTAATTTGCAGCGGCAAATGTAAATCTTAAAGTAATCGGGGGACGGTTTAGGGGACGGTTTTTTAATGATTTGTTAAGATTTATTACTATTCTTTACCTTCCCGATTTTCTAAAACCCAATGATAACAAGTAACTTAGAGTAATTTACATTTATTGAATGTATATAAATCGTTTCCCTTTGGGGACACAATGCGCTGGTAACTTTAATGGAAAAGGAAAATGCAAACAATAGCCACCCAAAACTCATCGGAGGAATCGTAATACCCGATACTGTCGGCGGAAATGTTCACTGGCGCCACTTCCGAAACCGTATCACAGACACTAATGATTTGACGGGTAGGAGTTTTTGGATGTGGCAGCGATAGAATAAACGTATCTTGCATGCTATGACGAAAGAAGAGGTAAGGAGGGTTTTTAGAAATTGTGATAAAAAATTTGCCGACCTTTAAAAAGTTAAAATCGCAAACATGAAGAAACTGCCTGATAAAAAATATAGTTGAGACAATGGATAATTTTGAAGAATACATACGACAGGGAGAGCCAAACAAAGCAGAAAAAGCAAAAGTTTGGAAAACGGCTTTCGGCTTACAACAAGTTGACGGACTAAAGCCGTCTGACTATCTCATTGCAACTGCCAAACAAAACATACTTTGTTTGTTCCAACATAAATGTTCCCTGTATTTTGGATTTGGTATTGGATGAAAACAGATTCTCCAGTAAAAGTTATTGGAAGGGGAATGTAAGGGTTTTTAACCAAAAGATCGGGAATTAACACCCTAACTATTTGCTCTGCACTAATGAAATCGGAGTTAACTAACATGGAATAGCGCAAAACAGCTGTACAAGTGTCAGTCAAATTCGTATTAAAAAAAACCTGAGATCCAGTTGAATCAACAAAATACTGAAAAGTCAAGGAATCATGTTGAGGAATGCTATCCTGGTTTACCTATCAGGATAGTTTTTTTTGAATAATAATGAATTGCAAAAGTCTAATTCTTCCCTGCGACTCTATAAAACAAGTTCTTTAACTTTCCGGACTAAACCAGAAACAAAGCACCACTTGTAACTTTTTCCATCTTACTTTTTTGGGTTTTGTAAATAGTCAGTACATTTGACACCTTTTGAGAAATTCGGATGAAAGGATTGAGTTTCCTGAAGCTTACAAACATGACATATTTCAAATGAAGATTATTCATAAAATTGACGACTTTCTGTTCTCAATATTCCCAAAACTCAGTGGGGGGGGGTAATGAGTTAATTATCAATGCATTAGAAAATTACTATACCTATGGTCCTTTCAAACCAAGGGTTACTATCGAAAATGATTGGGTTACCGTTGACATTGATGCCCCGACAATAGCCGCTCAGGAAGCCGACTTCAAAAAAACGACTGCACTTTGTGATATGGGCAGGTTTTCTGAAGCAAAACCAATCCTCCAAAAACTACTCGAAAAAAATCCAACAAATTCCGAATATCACCGGATTATGGGACAGATTCTTTCTGAGGAAGGAGATCAGAAAGAGGCCATCAACTGCCTCATTGATGCGCTGCGATGGGACTCGAAAAATGGCTGGGCTTTACTCATGATGGGGAATATTTACACGAAGTATAAAAATGATATTCCGACAGCCATGAAATTTTTTGACCATGCGTTGGAGGCTAATCCTGACGATTACCTGACAATCAATAACATTGCTGCAAACCTGATGCAGCAAGGCAAAACCGTAGAAGCCAAAAAATACTTCATCCAGGTGCTTAAAATTAACAGCGAATATCCAAATGCCCATTATGCTTTAGGCAGGATCGAAAAAGCAGCGAATGATTTACATCCGGCATTTTATAATACACTGGCGGCAATCAGGTATAACAAAAGCAGAGATACGCTTTATCAGCATTCATTAAGCCAGGCTTTTGAAATAGCAAAAAGCATTATTCAGACCGGCGATGCCCGTCAAATATTCAACGAATACCGGCACAAACTCGAGTTTGAAGGTGGGAAAGAGATTGATGTTGTAGAAGATAATGAAATGCCAACAGCCGCAAAGATTGAATTTGCTGAATATTATGGCCGGCCGAAGCACATAGTAAGGTTTAAACCCGATTATCCAGCCGTTGAGCACCTGATTATGCACGAGCTGGTACACCTGGATTTTGTAATACAGGCCAGAAAAGGTGAGATCAACCAGCTTTTTCTGACAACACAAAAACATCAATCAGAATTTACAAAAGGGCTTGACCTGTCCATCAGGAAATTTCAAAGGATGGGGATTGAGGAGGAAGCGATAGCAAATTATATCAATGGTATTTTTGAAGGTTTGAACAGCCAGGTTTATAATGCACCCATTGATCTCTTTATCGAAAACTTCCTTTATCAGGATTTTGCCGAACTACGTCCATATCAGTTTGTTTCGTTGTATGGGATTATCCAGGAAGGTATTAAAGCGGTTACAGATAAAAAAATCGTCGAGCATTCACCAAAAGACATTTTATCGAAAAGCAAAGTTTACAACCTTGTTAATGCACTGCAATACAAAGATTTATTTGGGATTGACCTTCTGAAGGATTTTTACCCCACTTCTCCGGAACTAAAACAGGCCCGTACTTTTTATGATGAATATTTGGATTACAAAAACGATAAAGCGCCTGCCGAAGAATACGAACTTATCGAAAATTGGGCAAAAGACTTGAACATTGATAAGTTTTTCGAGCTTGTTGATGAGATAAAGTACAGGGCAAAAAATGCCGACTTACAGCAGGTATTGGATTCCATCGAAAATGATCCATTAGGGTTGGTATCCATGGATCCTCATCAGAATAAAGAGGTTGAAAAATTCCGGAAAACGCAGGCACAAATCGGGACCAACATGGCGATAGTTATGTTTATGGTGGATGCAATGGATTACTTCAAGGGAAAGCCAAAAGCGGACGTCAAAAAGATTGCTCATGAAATTGCCTGGCAGGGAACGCAGGGATACGATCCCAAAAAAGAAAATTATCGCATCAGTGCTATACCCGGAAAGCTTTTTTCGGGCTATCATATTTTGGCCTACTACTACGTAAGCTGGGTGCTTACAGCTCCTGACCTGATCCCTCAGCTTAATATTCCTTTTGATAAAGAATACCAGATAGCATTGACGATTTACAAGCCCGAGCAGAAGTGATGAAGACAAAGAAAGGGTTTGATGGCAAATGTTATAATTGAAAAATAGCTTTTAAATTAATTTTTAGGGAACATCAACCAGGATGATTTTCAGCTTATCCTATTCAGGAGTAACAAATGTGCCATGAGTTTTCAAGGGTTTATTGCGCAAAAGGTTTCAGTGCTTTATGATACAAATTCCAATGAATTCAGGAGATGTGCTAAACAAGTCCCGGTTTTCTAACGGTCATAGGTCATTTCGACACTTTCCTTTGATCTTCGAGTAATTTCGCAGGAGATACGATTGGTAAAATAACGCCATCAAAATAGGTGCCCTGCATTTTTTCGATAATAATTCCGCGCGCAGTTGAGTAACTGATTCCACACAGCGTTACTCCTAATTGGCTATCAATAAATACTTCATCATCAACTTTATGGATCAGGAAATCCTCGATATTGTCGATGATATAATGAAATTCGATACCGAACTCAGCCTCAAGGCCGACTGGATTACGTTCTTCATCAATTGCTGAGAATTTAAAAAACAATCTGAAACGACATTTTTTTTCGTTGATGCTGAATGCAGTATCTGAGGCGGTATTGATAAGATATTCGGTTACCTTTTTTGGATTGTCCCTGAATTGTTCTTCGGTATCAAGACAAGCTTTAAAAACCTTCACTGCAAACAGATGAAGCTTTTCGCTCTCAATTTTGGCGTTACTTTTAACTGTCATGATGCGCTTTTTAAAGTCATAATTCCCTGATTGCAGTTCCCTGTACTCCATTTAAAATCTTCATAGGAATTGTTGTCATTCAATGAAGTGTCCATGGAATTTACATTTCCTAAAACCTTTAAAGTAACATACTTTATTGATTCGTATTTCGATTTTGCCTGAACCGGAGTCATAATAATATCCTCATCCAAAGCAGCTTCGATTTTAGTAATGCTTTGAAGAGTAAGGTTATGTGTGCCGCTAAGCCATTTGCTGATCTCTGCCGGTGTTTTTTCGAGTTTACGGGCGAGATCAATTGGCTTCATTCTTTTTTCGTCGAGTAATTGATGAATGTAGTCCACGATGGCCATGTTTTCATCAACAAAACGTTCCTGATCAGGCGTAGTTCTCTCCCTGATTTGCTTTAACATGTCGTTTAAGTCAGCCATAATTCTATTCCTTCGTAGTTAAGTATTTCTGTTAAATTTTTGTTTACAACAATTTGCTTGTCTTTGAGCATATCGTCAATAATCTGAGTAAACTTTTCTGCTTCTTTAAAAAACGCTTTTACATTTTTACAATCCTGTGCCTTATCTTTTGTCTTTATGCCACCATTAAAGAGAAAAACAATACCATCGGAAACATGAAGACAGTAAAGCCTGATTTGTTCCCGGCCAAGGTCAAATTCAAGATACCTGGCTTTTGGCGGTAATGCATGAAATGCCCGCTCTTCCCTGAAATAATGCTTTCTTGCACCTTCATTTGAAAATTTTTCGAGTACTCTTATTAAATAATTCAGTTGCTCTTCAATTTCCGATAATCCAATGTGTCTGCGGATAAAATCTTCAAATTCATTGGATTGGCGTCCTTCTACCCAAACAGAGTAATATTTTACCCTGTTTCCGGTAAATCCTTCTATTCGTAAAATTTTTGCAAAGTTATTCACTTAACGGTTAATTACAAGAATATATTATACTTTTAAGTTAAAATTCGTGAATTGCAGTTCAATTTGACCGTGTTTGTTTTAAAACAATTATTTGGCTGGCCTTATTCAAAAAAACAATTTAGCATCCGGGCTATCACACTATAAAAAGAACAAAACAATAGTCTTCCTATTTCGGAGTACCTTCATTCGGTCCTTTGGTATTGCAATTAAGCAGGCAATCTGAGGTTTTATACCACAAATGTAAATAAATAACCACATAAAAAAATCTTTAATGAAAGGGGTTAATGCCTCACAAATTGAACGTTCCACCCTTAGACCGCTTTTAAATTAGGGCCTTGCCGTGTTTTAATCGAAATCCGATGCTGTAAAATGTTTAGATTTGCTCGTCTTTAAAAGGAGCAATCGTTATTTCTAAAAACCTGATTTGCGTGTTTGTTTTTTGTTGGCGTTTTCCCGAAAGATGATCTGGAGATTAAGGAATGATGATTTAACACCCTTTTCATTACAACATTGATGGCCTACAAATTATCTTTTACATCTGTTTCACTGCTTTCCACAGAGAGTGTGGGAATTGCCAGGAACTCCCTTGAGCAGAGTAAATGGCGATGGTCGAGTAGCCCAATCCCACATTCAATAATCTGTTAACCAAGCATTCAAATTATCTTAATGACCAAACTCGAAAAAATAACAAAAGGCACATACCTGGCAGGAGTAATACCCAACCAAATGGTTGAAGTAGTTGATGCAATCTGGCATGGTGCTGATGTAATTGAAATAACTTTTAAAGATGGTCTCGGAAATCCAAACAATGAGATCCTCTATCGGGATAATGAGGCTAACCTTGAAATTTGCATTGCTTCTGCGCCATGGAGTTTTAATGCTTCTTCTGAAAAATTCAAATTAGTATCAGAAGCATACCGGATAAAACTCGCATACATTTTTGACCCCATGATGGCGATTCATACCTCCATGATTGAACCGCTTCCTCACCAGATTACCGCTGTTTACGACAGTATGTTACCGAGGCAGCCTTTACGGTTTCTTTTAGCAGATGACCCGGGAGCAGGTAAAACGATCATGGCAGGATTACTAATTAAGGAACTGGCTATTCGTGGTGACGTTAAAAGGTGCTTAATTGTTTGCCCGGGGGTTTTGGCAGAGCAATGGCAGGATGAACTTTACATGAAATTTCAATTACCTTTTGAAATTCTGACAAACGATAAGATCAATGCATCGAAATCCGGGAACTGGTTTAACGAAGAAAATTTGGTAATAGCCCGTCTGGATAAGTTGAGTCGTAATGAAGAATTACAGGTTAAACTAAGCGTGACGGATTGGGATTTGGTAATTGTTGATGAGGCACATAAAATGTCGGCATCTTTTTTTGGAGGAGAAGTGAAGTTCACCAAAAGATACAGATTAGGTCAGTTGCTTTCCCGAAGAACCCGGCATTTTCTGCTCATGACCGCTACACCTCATAATGGTAAGGAAGAAGATTTTCAATTATTTCTTGCACTAATTGATGGAGATAGATTTGAAGGGCGATTCAGGGATGGTGTTCACACAGTTGAAGTATCCGATATTATGAGAAGATTGCTCAAAGAGCAACTGGTTAAATTTGATGGGAAACCGCTCTTTCCGGAGCGTATTGCCATAACTGTACCCTATCAGCTTACAAAGGAAGAAGAACAACTTTACGTTGAAGTAACCAACTATGTTAGAGAGCAATTTAACAGAGCGGATAACCTGGAATCAGGACGAAGAGGTACTGTTGGTTTTGCTTTAACCATTCTACAACGAAGATTGGCATCATCACCAGAAGCCATTTATCAATCTTTAAAAAGAAGAAAAGAGAGGTTACAGGCACGTTTGGAGGAAGAAAGAATGTTTCACAGGGTTGAAATCCGAAGAGAAGAACTCCCGGATTTTGACAGCGGAGATGAAATTGAAGAATATGTTCACGACATCGAAACAGATGAACAGGAACAGGTTGAAAATGATATTGTTGATCGCGCTACAACAGCCCGCACCATTCAGGAGTTGGAAGCCGAGATTACAATCCTTAAGCGATTGGAAGAATTAGCCTTAAGTGTAAAACGGTCAGGAACCGATAAAAAATGGGAAGAACTCTCAAACATTATTGCCGAAAATGAATGGATGTTTGATGAATACGGTAACCGCAGGAAATTGGTTATCTTCACCGAACATCGGGATACGCTTACTTATCTTTCCAAAAAAATCCGCACCCTTTTAGGTAATCAGGAAGCCGTAGTCACCATCCAGGGTGGCATGAAAAGAGAGGAGAGAAGAAAAGCACAGGAACTTTTTACACAAGATGTTAATGTGTTTGTGCTTGTTGCCACAGATGCAGCAGGAGAAGGGATTAACCTGCAACGAGCGCATTTAATGGTGAATTATGATCTTCCCTGGAACCCGAACCGTTTAGAACAGCGGTTTGGTCGTATTCACCGGATTGGCCAGACTGAAGTTTGCTGTTTATGGAATATTATTGCTCACCAGACGCGTGAAGGTGAAGTATGGCAACGGCTGTTTGAAAAACTGGAAGCAGAGCGTGAAGCCCTGGGTGGGCAGGTTTTTGATGTACTTGGTGAAATGACTTTTGAAAACAGGAGTTTACGGGAGCTTCTTATTGAGGCAATTCGCTATGGAAACGACCCTGAACGCAAGGCTTATCTTAACCGGATTTTAGATGAAGCTTTAGACCATACCAAATTAGAAAAGTTGTTGGAGGAGCGTTCTCTTCATGCTATCACCCTTACCAAATCAGGAGTTCAGGAAATAAGGGAAGAAATGGATCGCGCCGCTGCAAGGAAATTGCAACCTCACTTTATTGCCGACTTTTTTTTAACTGCATTCAAAACCCTGGGTGGCTCAGTGGCTGAAAAGGAAAAAGGCCGTTATCAGGTACTTCATGTCCCTGCTGCTATTCGAAACAGGGATAGAGTTATCGGAAGCCGGGAGCCAATCTTAAAAAGCTATGAGCGGATAACTTTTCATAAGGAGTTGATTTCAGTCCAGGGAAAACCTTTGGCAGCATTTATTTGTCCGGGACACCCTCTTTTGGATGCTACTATTGATTTATTGCTTGAATCACAACTAAGCCTGCTCAAACAAGGATCAATCCTTATTGATGAAATAAATGCCAATAGCGAACCACGGGTGCTCTTTTATCTGGAAAACAGTATTCAGGATGCACGACAATTAGATGGTGGAGGACGAAGAACAATTTCAAAAGAAGTTCATTATGTTGAGTTGAATGAACAAGGCCAGATCACACAAGCTGGTTATGCTCCATACCTCGATTATCGAATTGCCACCAATCAGGACATGGAAGCCATACTTCAAAGGGTGGAAACCATTGGATGGCTCAGGCAGAATATGGAAGACAAGATCAAATCCTTTGCCATCACCTCGATAGCCCGTGATCATTTAAGCAGGGTGAAAACAAACCGGCAGTATTTAGTCAGCAAAACCAAATCTGCAGTTCAGGAACGGTTGACCACCGAAATCCGCTATTGGGATCACAGGGCAAGGGACCTGCGTTTACAGGAAGAAGCTGGAAAACCCAATGCAAAACTAAATTCTAATGAGGCACGTAAAAGAGCTGACGAATTACAAGCCCGTTTACAAAAGCGAATGCAGGAACTCGAAGAAGAAAACAAGATTTCTTCCAAACCACCGGTAGTAATCGGTGGGGTTTTGGTTATTCCTGGCTCCTGGATTAGCGGGCAGTCCAAAGATGACTTCAGAAATCAGGGATTTGCCTCTCCTGAAGAAAAGGCTGCTGTTGAGAAAGCAGGTATGACTGCTGTGTTTGCAGTTGAACAGGCGCTGAACAACACAACAAAAGACCGCAGCAAAGAGAAGATTGGTTACGATATCGAAAGTGTTTGCAGCAAAACCGGAAATCTCCGTTTTATCGAAGTAAAAGGACGCCGAAAAGATGCGAATACTGTTACAATTACCAAGAATGAAATCATTTATGGACTTAACCTGCCGGAGCAATTCATATTAGCACTGGCACTTGTGGAGGGTAAAAGTGTGGAAGTCCATTATATTCAGAATGCCTTCCACTTTGAGCCAGACTTCGGTGTAACCTCGATTAACTTCAATATCAAGGATTTATTGACCAAATCGGTACACCATCGGAAAATTAATTTGGAATAATAGAATAAATATTTTGCGAAAAGTAGCGAAAAACACTACCTTGCGCAAAATTTTACGCTTATGGATAAGGTGAAAGCAAATCAACGTCTCGAAAGCTGGGTGGATGAACAACTCTCCAAAGGGAGGTATGGTTTTTTGCTGGATGTTTTGCGGGAAACATTTTCTGAACAAACCGATACTGCAATTAAGTTTGCTTTAAAGAGATTGTCGGATAAAGGTAAGATTGTCTCTATCTACAAAGGGTACTACCTCATGATACCACCACAATATGCTTCCAGGGGCATGTTGCCACCGGCAGTTTTCCTGGATGCCTTTATGCAAAATCTTAACAGGCCTTATTATGTGGCATTGCTTAATGCTGCTGCTTTTCACGGAGCATCGCACCAGCAACCGCAGGAGTTTTTTGTTATGACTGACTTTCCGGTGCTACGGCCTACAAGTCGTAAGGGCATAAAGGTGAATTACATCAGTATAAAAGAAATCCCAAAAAGTCTGATCGAACAAAGGAAAACCGAAGCTGGCTACCTGAATATTTCAAACCCGGTATTGACAGCAACCGATTTAATCCAATTTGAGAAACGGGTTGGAGGCCTTAATCGTGCAGCTACAGTTTTGAATGAGTTATTGGCCGAGATTAAGACTGAGGATTTTAATATTGATGTTATCGGACACGTCCCGTTCACTGCTTTGCAGCGGTTGGGTTATCTGCTCGAAAATGTCTGTAATAATAAATCCCTGGCTGATGCCCTGTTTATTGTGATGCAAAATCACGACAAGACGCTTTACCGCATTCCGCTAAAGGTAGCAGGAAATGTAAAAGGTTTTTCTTCCGAAAACCGGTGGAAGGTTATTGTGAACACCGAAATAGAAATCGACGAATGATACCACAGGCATATATTATCGAATGGGGGAACGAGGTACCCTGGCAAACCAACGAGCAGGTTGAGCAGGATTTAGTAATTTGTCGCGCTCTTGTCGAAATCTTTTCCGACGAATGGTTAGCTTCCAGCCTGGCATTTCGCGGTGGTACTGCCTTACACAAATTGTATCTTAGCCCTCAGCCGCGCTACTCCGAAGACATTGATCTGGTTCAGATCAGGATGGAGCCGATTAAAGAAACTATCCAGCGACTACAACAGCGATTGGCCTTTTTGGGACATTCGACTGTGCTGCCGAGAAAGGATGGTATTCAAATTAAATTTCGGTTCGAATCCGAATTCCCACCTGTCCAGCAATTGCGGTTAAAGGTTGAAGCAAATACCAGAGAACACTTTACCGTTTTGGGTTATAGCCATTTCCCTTTTAATGTTCATTCTTCCTGGTTTATCGCTGCCTGCCAACTGACTACCTACAAACTTGAAGAACTCCTGGGAACAAAGCTCAGGGCGCTCTATCAGCGAAAAAAAGGGCGTGATCTTTTTGATTTGTTCATAGCATTAACCCAAAAGCCAGAGCTGGATAAAAACGCTCTTTTACATTCTTACAGGGAGTACATGAAGTTTTCGACAGACCATCCCCCAAGCCAAAAACAATTCATCCAAAACATGGAAGCCAAAATGCAGGATAGCGATTTTTTAGGAGACACTAAAGCACTGCTCAGGCCGGAAGTTATTTACGATCCGCAGGCAGCTTACGAATTGGTAAAAACACATTTAATCGGAAAAATCTGAAATGACCTACAAGAAGAAATTAATAGAGGTTTCGATACCGCTCGATATAATAAATGATGCATCGGCTTATGATAAGATGCCTGGTATTGGTGCACATCCCAAAGGTATCCATCATTGGTGGGCTCGCTTGCCATTACCATCGGCAAGAGCCATTTTGTTTGCCTCCCTGGTTGACGACCCTTCATCCAATCCTGAACAATTCCCTACCGGCGAAGCTCAGGAAAAAGAACGTGAACGCCTCTTTGAGATGATTCGGTTATTGTGTCAAAAAAAGATTCACACCAAACAAAATGTTTTTGAAGAAGCCCATCAGGAAATTCTTAAACATTGCGACGGGAAACTCCCAACTGTGCTCGATCCTTTTGCAGGAGGTGGTTCAATTCCGCTCGAAGGAATGCGTTTGGGCTTGCCGGTTCAGGCATCCGATCTTAATCCGGTGGCTGTACTGATTAACAAAGCCCAATTAGAAATACTTCCTGAATTTGCAAACCAGGTGCCTATCAATCCTGAAATTCAACCTGCTAAAGCATTTACAAAGTGGGAACTTGGTAAAGGCCTGGCCGAAGACCTTCGTTACTATGGCAAATGGGTAAACAATGAAGCCAAAAAAAGAATTGGGCAATACTACCCCAAAGCCAAAATTGGAAATACTGAACACAACGTAATTACATGGCTGTGGGCAAGAACTGTAAAATGCCCAAACCCTGCTTGTGGTTGCGACATGCCTTTGGTAAGGTCATTTATCTTAAGTTCAAAGAAGAAGCCTAACTTTTTCAGCAGACCCATTACAACACAATCTTCAAATGGAAATAGAATAACCGGTTATGAAGTGCTTCAGGGAATTCCTGAAATCAAAGGAACTGTTAAGCGAAGCGGGGCAACCTGTGTGTGTTGCAATGAGCCTGTAAAATTGGATTATGTTCGTGAGGAGGGTAAGGCTGGAAGAATAGGACATGTTTTGATTGGTATGGTTGTGGATCAGCCCAGAGGAAAAACATACATAAGTCCGACACAGGACCAGCAGGATTTAGCGCTTTCTGCAAAGCCAAATTGGAAGCCCGAAACCAATTTGCCCGAAAAAGCATTGGGCTTCAGGGTTCAATTATATGGTATGAATGAACATTGGAAACTATTTTCAAATCGCCAACTTTTAGGATTGAGTACACTACAGGAAATTATTGAAGAAGTAAAAGTTAAAGTTGTAAATAATGGTGGAACTGAAGAATACGCCGATGCAATCATCTTTTTTCTAAGCTTGATTATTGATAGATGTTCTGATTTTAATAATTCACTGTGTCGATGGAATAGCGGAAATGAGAAAATTATGAACCTTTACGGACGCCAAGCCGTACCTATGGTTTGGGATTATGGAGAGGCAAATTTAATTGGAGAAGCCGTTGGTGCCTGGAAAACTTGTTATGAATACGTGGCTGATTGCATCGAGGTAATTCTTACTAAAATTTCAAGTCCTCAAAAAGCAGAACAATATAATGCTGCAAAGATTAATTTCGAAAGTCAGTGTTATATTGTAAGCACTGATCCACCCTATTATGACAATATCGGGTATTCCGACCTGTCAGATTTCTTTTATGTATGGTTAAGACACAATTTGGTAGAAAAATATCCAGATTTGCTAAGAACTGTCCTGGTTCCTAAAATGGAAGAGTTGGTTGCTTCGGATTTCCGATATGGAGGTAAGGAAGCAGCAAAAGTTCATTTCGAAAGTGGGTTCAAGGAAACTTTTAAAAACCTTAAGAAAGGTATTGATGACAGATTTCCTCTTACTGTTTACTATGCTTTCAAACAAGATGAAGGTGAAGATAATGCCGATGAAGAAGATACTATCGAAACCGGAATCAGCCTGACCACGGGCTGGGAAACACTCCTCGAAAGTCTGGTTTCAACTGGTTTTCAAATTATGGCTACCTGGCCAATCAAAGCATCTCAAAAATGGCGGATGGTCGCTATGGGAACTAATTCGTTAACAAGTTACATTGTTTTAGCTTGTCGCCCAAGACCTGAAAATGCAACATCCATTACCCGCAGGGAATACCTTCAAATACTAAAAAGAGAATTACCCAAAGCCATCGAAGTGCTTCAACGGAGTAATCTTGCACCGGTAGATATGGCGCAGGCAACCATTGGCCCGGGTATGGGCATCTATTCCCGTTACCAAAAAATAATGGAACAGGATGGTTCGCCCATGTCGGTAAAAACCACGCTGTCATTGATCAATAAGACCCTGGGCGAGATACTTGCCGAGCAAGAAGGCGATTTTGATACCGAAACCCGGTGGGCTTTAGCCTGGTTTGAACAAGTCGAATTTGCAGCCGGCGATTTTGGTGATGCCAATGCACTGGCTCTGGCTAAAAATACCGCTGTAAATGCCATGGTTCATGCCGGAATCGTAAAATCTGGAGGAGGAAAGGTTCAACTCATACCGCGCAGCGAACTTCCCGACGATTGGAATCCTGACAACGACAATAAAATTGTGGTCTGGGAAATCACACAGCACCTCATCAAAAAATTACAGGAAAAGGGTGAATTGGGTGCAGCGCGACTTTATAAAACGCTGGGAGTAAAAGCAGATGTCGCGCGGGAATTGGCTTATCATCTCTTCACCATTTGCGAAAAGAAAGGATGGGCACTGGAAGCACAGGCCTATAACAGCCTGGTGCTCTCATGGAACCAGATTATTGCCGAATCGTTTAACATTAAAGACCCTGTAGGAACACAAACCAAATTAGCATTGTAATTATGGCACTAAGTAATTTAGACAGAGTTAATAAAGGACTGGAACTCCTGCGCAAAGGATTGCTTCCTTATGTCGAAAGAGAAATGAAAGCTGAATACCAGAAATTTTGGGAAGCCGAAGCCATTGATTGCTTCCCTGAAGGGCATCATTCGCGTGAACTTTCTCCCGAAGAATGGGATGTACAGGCAATGCTAACCATTATGTTCAAACATTGGAACAAGGTTTTTGGCAAGGTTTTGGGCCATCAGGAAAGAGCCTGGGTAAGCGAATTGATGGAATTAAGAAAAAGAGCGGCCCACCAAAACGAGAAAAATGTTTTCGATACCGATGATGCTTTCCGTGCTTTGGATAATGTTGAAAGGTTGCTCAGCGCCATTGCTGCCCCTGAAGCCGAAGAAGCTGACATACAAAAAAACGAATTGCTTCGCATCCGATACGAGGAAAACACCCGGAAGAAAGCCCGGAAAATGGAAGTAAAATTGGTTGATATTCACAATGCAGCAGGATTAAAGCCTTGGCGGCAGGTGATTACGCCCCACCCTGATGTGGCGTCAGGAAAATTTCAGCAGGCCGAATTTGCTGCCGACTTGTGGAGGGTTTATCAGGATGGCGAAAGCGCAGGAGAATATGGCAAACCGGTTGACTTTTTCAACCGCACCTATTTAACCCAGGGAATCAGAAAATTACTAACCAACTCGCTAAAACGATTGAATGGCAGGGGAGGGGAGCCTGTAATAAACCTGCAAACAAATTTCGGAGGAGGAAAAACGCACTCCTTATTGGCCATTTATCATTTGTGTTCCGGTGCAAATTTTAGTTCGGTCAGAGATTTGGAAAGCTTTTTTAATGAGGTTGGCGATTTACGGCCACCACAAAAAATAAACAAAGCAGTGCTTGTGGGTAACCGCATCGCACCGGGTGTAACGCATAACAAATTTGATGGCACAAAAGTGCGGACACTGTGGGGCGAAATGGCTTGGCAGTTGGGCGGTAAAGAGGGATATGAGATTGTTCGTGAAGCTGATGAAATTGCAGCCAATCCGGGAGACCAGTTGGTGACTTTGTTTCGTAAATTTTCGCCCTGTGTGGTTCTGATTGACGAGTGGGTAGCCTATACCCGGCAGCTCAAGGAAGATGGAAATGATAGTGGAGGAACTTATGGCACTCAAATGACATTTGCCCAGGCATTGGGCGAAGCAGCCAAAACTATTGATAATGCATTGGTTGTTGTAAGTTTACCAGCTTCCGACATTGAAATGGGAGGAGAAAGAGGTCGCCAATCAGCAGCAGAACTGGGGAATATCATTGGCCGGATCGAATCGCCCTGGTCAGCAGCTACTACCGAAGAATCTTTTGAAATTGTTACCAGACGTCTCTTTTCACCCATCGCTACCAAAGAACAGTTTGCCGAACGGGATGCCACGGCAAGATCATTCGGCGACTTTTACCGAAATAACAAAACCGACTTTCCAAATGAAACGCAGGACAGTAGTTACGAGAAGCGCATCCGTGACTTTTATCCCATTCATCCGGAATTATTTGACGCTTTAGCCGAACGATGGGCAAGCATTCCACAATTTCAGAAAACGAGAGGTATTTTGCGACTGATGGCCAAAATCATTCACTTCTTATGGGAAAACAGCGACCAGGGGCCATTAATCCTGCCAGCCAATGTTCCTATGGATGATGCAGATATTCAGGGTGAACTCATGCGCTATCTTGATGGGCCATGGTCGGCAATCATTCAAAAAGATGTTGACGGTTCAAACGCTCTTCCGAAGCAAATTGACAGTGATTTTCCAAACATTGGCAGGTACTCAGCCACCCGCAGGGTAGCCCGAACTTTGTTTTTTGGTTCAGCTCCTACCTTCAATGCAGCCAACAGAGGTATAGATGAACAGCGGATAAAATT
>JFJP01001968.1_pt1 | contig 18016 bp, 14 predicted proteins | sample 431651 | NCBI WGS metagenome assembly JFJP01 (sample SAMN02602958, study PRJNA72255) | Microbial mat metagenome, whole genome shotgun sequencing project. | biome: fresh water; feature: sink hole; material: water; isolation source: purple microbial (photo- and chemosynthetic) mats found in...
ACGAAGGTGACCTCAGCGAGAACCGACAGCGTTTCCCCCGCGAGGGCAAAGGCAAAACCGCTATCACCACCAAGAGCGAGCTGCTCTTCGTCTGGCTCATGCTCGACCTACTCAAGATCGGCGGACGCGCCGCCGTGATCGTGCCTGACGGGGTCCTTTTCGGCGGCACCAAGGCTCACCGTGAACTCCGCCGCCAGCTTCTGTTCGAGAACACCCTCGAAGCCGTCGTCTCGCTCCCGGCCAACATGTTCCAACCCTACTCGGGCGTCAAGACCTCCATCCTGCTCTTCCAGAAAGCAGGCACCGCCGTCGCCAAAGGCGACGAACCCCGCACCCGCGAAGTCTGGTTCTACGAGATCACCGACGAGGCCTTCTCGCTCGACCAGAAACGCAAAGCACTCTACGGCCAGGACAACGACCTCTGGGATGGACTGGTCAAGTTCGACGCCTGGAACCGCTACCGCCAGGGCGAAACCGCCAGCAAAGCCGCCGCCATCGCCAAGGACTACCACCAGCCCGACTATTGGGAAGAACGCTGGCGCAGCGTGGACGACGAATTCCTCAAAATCTTTCCCGGCAAATCCGGCGACAAGGGCCACACCTTCCCGCTGCACGAACTATGGCCGCAGGAATTCCCCTACAATCCCGCCGACACGCGCGGTTCACGCCAGTACGACGATGCCGTGCTTGCCCGTGTCCGCCCGCAACTGGCGGCTGTTTATCAAAACGCTGTGCAGCAGGCCGTAGCCCATATCTATGTTGCCCGCCAGCCCGATGCTGAGATCGGTCTCGAGGCCGCAGAGAAAATCGCCAAAGCCCTCACAAATCAAATCACAAAGAAAGTCCGCGATGGCGGCCTGCTCGACCGCGAATTCGACCAATACGGTCAGAACGCGCTCAAGACCGTCCTCAAGGAAATGACCGCACAGGTCAAGGAATGGGCCGCTGCTGTTCCCGTGCCCGAAAAGAAATCCAAGACCGATCCCGCCGAACCCGATGCCGACGCGATCACCGAAGCCCTGACCCCGCTGCTCACCGAGTTCGCCAAACTCGACGGGTACAACGTCTGGAGACGCAGCCGGGAAACGATTCCAAGGGATGGAAAGCTCACCGCCACCGACGAAGGCGATAAGAAACGCGAGCCCACGCTGCTCAGTTGGATTGTGCCCGTCCGCCAGTGGGCCGAACTGGAAAGCTGGGGCGAAGACCCCAAAACCAAGCAACCCATCGCCAAGCCCACGCACAAGGACGGCATCCTTGATCCCGACTACTTCGCCTGGCTGCGCGACACGCTGAAAGTCTTCGACGACGACGCCACGGTGAAAAAGGAACATCTCGACCGCCTAGATCCCGACTGTTTGGAAGCCCTCGACTTCAACCTCTCCGCCGGCCGCCACAAACCCTTCATCTTCGACGCCGGTCAACACCGCCCGCCCGCCGAACTCATCGGCGAACTGCAAGCCATCCACGGCGAAGTGCAGAAACGGCTAGGCAGACTGCTGTCCATGGTGGGAGGCGGGAAATGATGCAGTCCATGCCCACAACCTGGCGCATGGTGAAACTCGGCATCTGCTTGCAGAGACGCCAGAACACAGTGATGCCAGCCTCGCTTTCAGCCTCGTCCGTTGGGCTTGTCGGCCTGGAAGACATTCAAGATGGCGGGCGGGGCGGTATCACCATTCGGTCAACCAAGCCGCAGGAAATCGAAAGCCTGAAGACCCGATTTGATGCCGGTGACATTCTCTATGGGAAACTTCGCCCTTACCTCAACAAGGTCGGCATCGCACCTCAGGCGGGACTGTGCAGTACGGAAATATGGGCATTCGGGCCAAGTCCTCTGGTCAACTCCCGGTTTGCGGCTTTTTTCTTGGCATCTTCTTTCTTCGTAGGCCGGGTAGCGTCCCTCACAAAAGGCGCGAACTTACCACGACTCGACACCGGGGCGTTTGACTCGATAGAGATCCCCCTCCCGCCCCTGAGCGAGCAGCAGCGTATCGTGGAAATCCTACAAGAGGCTGAGGAAATCCGCCGTCTCCGCACCGCCGCCGAAGCCAAAACCGCCGAACTCATCCCGGCGATGTTTGAAGGATTCTTTGGTGACCCTGTCAGGAACCCGAAAAAGTGGGACATTGAGCCGCTGGCGTCCGTGATCAAAGGCACGCCCAAGAATGGCCTCTACAAACCGGCTGAGATGTATGGCGAGGGCACCCCCATCATACGTATTGGCGATTTCTCCGGCGGCATTCTTCGGACGAGCAATAATCTCCAACGGCTCCGCATTTCAGACGATGAGATTGAACAATTTGGGGTGTCTAACGGCCAGATAGTTGTCAACCGAGTCAATAGCATCGAGCACCTCGGAAAAAGTCTTCTGGTTGCATCACTGACGGAACCCACCGTTTACGAGTCCAACATGATGCGACTCGATTCGAGAAAGGAGAAGGTGCTGCCCGAGTTCCTCATAGCCTGTCTTCAACACGAATCACTTGTAGCGAAGCTTCGAGCCAAGGCAAAGAAGGCAATCAATCAGGCAAGCATCAACCAGACCGATGTGCTGACGCTCAACATTCCCGTGCCACCAGTCTCGAAACAGGAAGCCTTCGTCGCTCAGGTTGCGCAGGCTGAAGAAATCCGACTTCTTGCTGAAGCATCTTGCCATATTCAGCGAGCCGTGAATGCCAGCCTCTCCGCCCACGCCTTCTCCGGCCAGCTCACTGCCGACTGGCGCGAGACCCACGCGGACCAGCTTGCCCATGAAGCCATTGAACGCGATGCCGCGCTCAGGCAAGTCGGAACCGTTATCGCCCGCGCCCGTCAATCCGTGCCCCCCGATGAGGTTCCCGTCGTCGCCCCTGGCGCAGAAAGACTTCTAACGGAGCTCAACCGAGAACAACTTTCTTTGTGGCGGCACATCGTTGAATGGGTCAAAGAAAAAAACGGTGAGCCTAGGAACAAAGAGAAGCGGATCTGGTATTTTACTGCCGAATCCATAGGTAAAACACTAAAAGGCTTCCTGAACCGACATTCGCAGGTGATCGAAGGTCATCTTGCCGTCCTTGCCGCTCGTGGCCTCGTCATCCCTGTCAGCCGCGAGGCACAGACCAAAGACACGGGTGAATTCGTCTTCGGTAACGCTTACCGCTTGCCGTCTCTTCCCGAGGACCAACTTTTGATTACCGAGGATGGGAATCAACTTGTTACGGAGAACGATGAGCCAATCATTGCAGGACAAACATTCGGCGACTACGCTCGCATTCGCGAGCTGGAACGTCTTGCCGGCCAACTGGAAAAGGAGCGTGCCCTGACATGAGATTGCGCTACCTTCATCTCCCGCGTTGCGGCCCGCTGACCGATACATCAGTTGTCTTTGGGCGCGAAGACTTGATCGCCGATACGCTGGGGTTGCCGCGCAAAGGTGCTCTGAACTTCGTGATCGGCGTGAATGGTAGTGGTAAATCGTCACTCCTACGTGCGTTGTACGCCATTTTTTGTTCTCTCAAGAACGCAACATGGCCCGACCTTCCAATCTCAATTGCTTGGGATATCGCCGTCGATAGATCCATGTTGACCACAATACTACACTGCATCAACCCAGTAGATGCACAGCCTTTCATCGCCGTAATCAAACAGGTTTCGCCTCAGGCTGCACGTTCAGATTGGGCGAGTATTATTGAATCGCTCAACATCGGTTCAAGGAACTCATTTGTTGAAATTGTAGAGATGGGGAAAGGCGACGACTGCATCCTGAACCCGCCGCGTGTATTTCGGCTACCGAAATACATGGTCGCGTATATATCAGGCACCGATCTTCCTTGGATTCGCCTCGAACATCGATACTTTGCGCCTAATGGCGAAGGCGAGGTTCAATATCAAAGTGAAGGCGATCGCCCACACGGGTGGAGCATGGATCAGGAATGGAGAGACGAGCAGCCAAGCCAGACTGCAGAACTTCTTAATATATTTACCCAAAAAGTTGGGGATCTCACTCACAAACTGCCTAGTCCGATATGGGAATTTGAAAACGTGAAGATGGGTGATGCATTTCAGTTCATAGGCGATTTTAAGCCGATTAACGAGGTCCGAAAGAAGTTATGGAGCAATCAGCAATTACGCATCAAACGACAGGAGGTCTCGTATTTTCGAATCCAATCTCGCCATCTCCGTTACGCTGGCATTACCCTGGCGCTCCTGCAAACCGCCACAGAGTTGGCGGACTGCTTTGCAGAGTCCGCACGCGATGCGCTACGCAAACACTTACTTCAACAGCATGGCTCCGACGCGAAGCCCGTAGGTGCCCGTCGCGTGTTTAACGAGATTGATTGGTTCTGGCCTACGCACCTGAGCCTTACCTACCATGACGACGTTGAGCGTGTCAGCCCCCGGCAGCATCAGGAACTGCTCTGTCTTGTGGCCCTGGCCGATGAAGTTATTGCCCAGCCACGCCGACGCAAGCGCGCTGTCTTCTCGCTCGGTCCATCCGACAGGATCAATCTCACCGAAAAGCTCAAAGATGCCTTCCCGTTTGGCATGCCCAGCAAAGACATTGAGTTCATTGCCGAACGTGTAGACGGCTGCAAGACCGGTGCCGAAGCAATCCTCCGCATTCTCAGCGAAAACCAGGAACTCGATTCGACGCCCATGGATGTCTTCGCGCGCCTCCGCGACTGGGAACGCACCGGTCTGCTTGAAGACATCACGCTCACCATCAAACGCCTCCATCTGCCGGAGAGCAGCGACGGCGAACCCGATGACATCCTCGTCACCTACGACCAACTGAGCGACGGCGAACAAATGCTGCTCGGCCGCATGGGCCTGTTCTTCCTCCTGCGTGGACAAGACGGCTCACTCCTCTTGCTCGACGAACCCGAAACACATTTCAATGACGTCTGGAAGCGTGAGCTCGTCGAAATGGTTGACACAGCTCTACTGAAGAGCACCACCGCCAACGTCATCATCTCCACCCACACCAGTATCGCCTTAACGGATGCCTTCGCGGCAGAAGTCACCGTGCTAACCAAGACCGACGGACATGCCACGGCGCGCGGCGTTGGTGGCGGTCTGTTTGGTACGGATCCCGGCGAGGTGAATATGAACCTGTTCGGCGCCGATGGCAGCACAGGCCGTCGCTCAGAGGAACTTCTCGATCAGTTGCTCAAGAAAGAATGGGCCGGCAAAGAAGCAGACCTTGAAGCCATTCTCGCGGTTCTCGGTAGCAGCTTTCATCGCGCGGAACTTCGCGCCATTCTCAAACAGCTCAGAGCGGAGTCCAATGGCACTTCACCCAGTTAAACTTCCAAAAAGCGCAAAGCTGCTTTTCAGAATCGTCGTCCTGCAAAAACGACTTCTCAAAGCGCTTGCGTCCTCGACATTGGCAGCCAACACCGTAAATACCAATTGGGTTCAGAATGTCTGGAAGAGTTTGGACGCCGAATGGGTACGCAAGTTCTGTTTGGGTGGACAAGAGGAGCGTATTATAGCGATTGCTGCCGCGACGCATCACGCACGGCAGGCTTTATACGAGGAGTTCTGTAGACAGAACAGGGTGCCGATGCTGCTGAACGCCGGTGGCGACTTCCGTGACCTTCTTGCACTGCCCGACTTTGACGCTGCGCTCGCCCGCAAAGTTAAGGATTTCTTCCTTGATTGCTATGAATTATTAGGGCAGTCGAGTAGAACCAGAGGGTACACATTGGCGGCTGCTCGGATAATTACCAAGCGACAATACAACGACGCCTTTCGTGAGAATTTCCCGACCAAAGTCGTATGTCCATATTGCGACGGCGAGATAGGGTCTGCGGATTTAGATCACTACTACAGCAAAACCCATTTTCCTCTCTTGGCCTGCTCACCTTGGAATCTCGTTCCTATCTGTAAGAGTTGTAATGACACAACAATTGCGAAAGGTGATCGACTCGCTATCACGGCTGGGCCACCTCGCTCCACAACCGACTGGCTTCATCCATTCGAAAGCCCGGCATCGCTCGATGTTCAGATCAAACTGTCCGGAAGCCCGAGACAAGCTATTCCTGAACTGCGTTCTCCAGATACCGGTGAGCAGCGTCGACTCGACAATCATATATGGCTGATGGATCGATTGGATGACGCCAAGCCATTTCGGTATCTTTCCAAACGATGGACAAGAGTGGCTTCGGCACACTACGAAATACTCGTCAACGAAGTGAATCGCAAGATGAGGGCTAATGCGGCACTCAGTTTAAATGGTTTGGTCTCAGTTAAACTTCAAGATCATCAGGCTACACGTGGGCAGGCACCATCATCAATGGTCCAGGCAGCTGTTTGCCAAGCCGTCCTTGAGGGGCGTGCAGAATATCTTCAGGAATTTTCCACACCAAACCATCTGAAATTTATCTGAGCCTGAAGCTTAGACTCATGAATTGCTTTTCAAGATCTTACCGTAAACAATAAGCTGGAGAAACCAAGTCATGAAAGCACAAGACCTGCAATTCACTCAACTGCTTGAAGGATCGAAGCAGTTCATCATTCCGATTTTCCAGCGGACCTACAGTTGGGAACGTAGTCATTGCGAGCAGCTTTGGAACGATATTATGCGCGTCGGCGGTAATCCCGATCTCAGCAGCCATTTCATCGGTTCGGCGGTGTATATTCCCGAGCAGGAGACCAGCGCGGCCATTTCCCGTTGGCTGGTGATTGACGGTCAGCAGCGTATCACGACCATAACCTTGCTGCTGCTCGCCCTGAAACGCAGGCTGGCGTCGGAAGGCATTGAAGAACCGGTGTCGCCCGCACTGATCGAAGACTATTATTTCAAGAACCGCTATGGTAAGGGCGAGCTGGGCTATAAGATGCTCCTGACCCGCACCGATAAGGATACGCTGATCGCACTGCTTGACGGCAAAGAGCCTACAGAGCCGATCTCCCATCGCATTCGCGACAATTTCCAGTATTTCACCGAGCGCATGGCCGATGCCGATCTGGGAGTGGTCTATCAGGGCATCCAGAAGTTGATGATCGTGGATGTGCGCCTCCAGCAGGGCTTGGATAATCCGCAGATGATCTTCGAGAGCATGAACTCCACCGGTAAGGCTCTCACCCAAGCCGATCTGATTCGCAATTTCGTGCTCATGGGCTTGGCGCATGACCTTCAAACGCGGCTCTATAACGATTACTGGCGGCCGATGGAGGTTGCTTTTGGTGCTGAGAACTATATTCAGGCATTTGACGAGTTCATGCGTTACTTTCTCGTTGTCCAGACCGGTAACCACCGGATAAGGCGCGATGAGGTCTATGATGAGTTCAAGGGGTATTCCCGCAAGCACGATGTTGAAGACTTGCTGACCAGTCTTGTCGAGTTTGCCCGCTATTTCTGCAGCATTGCACTGGGCAATGAGTCGGATCCGGTATTGTCCACGGCATTCCAGGACATTCGTGAATTGCGGGCGGATGTCTGTTATCCGTTCCTCATGGAGGTCTACCAGGATTTCCATCACCATGTGATCAGTAGGGATGAATTCGTGGAAACCATCTATCTGGTGGAAAGCTACGTGTTCCGGCGGGCTGTCTGTGACGTGCCGACCAACTCGATGCGCCAGACCTTCGCGACATTCTCCCGCCAACTCAAGAAGGATAGATACGTGGAGAGCGTCAAAGCCGCCTTCCTGCTGCTGCCATCGTATCGCCGCTTCCCCGGCAACGAGGAGTTCGAACGGCAAATCCAGGTGCGCAACCTCTACGCGTTCAATCGGCGATCCTACTGGCTGCGTCGCTTTGAAAACCATGGACGCAAGGAGCGCGTGCAGGTTCAGGACTACACCATCGAGCACATCATGCCGCAAAACGAAAAGCTCAGCGAGGCATGGAAGGCTGATCTTGGTGTGGACTGGGAGCGTATTCACGGCCAATACCTCCACACGCTCGGAAACCTGACACTGACCGGGTACAACTCCGAATATAGCGACAACCCCTTCAAGGATAAGCGCGATCGGGAAGGCGGTTTCCGGCACAGCCCACTGAAACTCAATCAGGGGCTTGCAGCTTGCGAAATATGGAACGAAGCCAACATTCAGGAACGTGCCCGGCGTCTTTCAGGCGAAGCGGCGGCGATCTGGTCGGCACCGCAATTACCCGAAGATATCCTTGCCGTCTATCGCTCCAAGGAAAAGGAGGCGGTGACTTCAAACTACACCCTGGCCGAGCATCCGTTCCTGACAACCGGTAAGGGCAAAGAGCTGTTTGATGCCTTCCGCAAGGAGGTGCTCGCGCTGGACGAGTGCGTACGGGAGGAAATCCTCAAACTGTATGTCGCGTATAAAGCTGAACGGAACTTCGTGGATGTCGTTCCCCAAGCCAAACGCCTGCGTTTGAGCATCAACATGTCCTTTGCGCAAATCGATGATCCGCGTGGCCTCTGCAAGGACGTCACCGACCTTGGCCGGTGGGGTAATGGAGATGTCGAGGTCGGGCTCGAAAAGCTTGAGGATCTACCCTACATCATTGGCCTCGTCCGCCAATCTCTCGAAAAGCAACTCGGCGAAGATGAGTAGCATCGCGATAGCAAGTTATTGACGTTGGCGGATTATTAAGGGATGGTATGTCGCATGATCTCGACGATTAAGGCTACGACGTTCATGAAGGCATTCCGCACAGGGCGGACGTGCCCGTGCCTCATGCTATGCGAAGATGACCAGGGAGATATGACTGAAGTGGTTGTCAAACTGCGAACAGGCCATGAATGCACCTGTACCGGCCTTATCTGTGAGTTGATGGCCTCCTTGTTGGCGCGTGATCTGGGGTTGCCAGTACCGGAACCGTATCTCGTTGAGGTCGATGATGTCTTTCATGCCGGGATTTCGGACGTGAATCTGGCGAATCGGTTCAGAGCCAGCGCCGGTCTCAACTTTGGCTCCAGATTTCTGGGCGCCGCTTATGTCTCATGGCCGCAGTTGCGAAGCATCCCCGCCGCGATTCAGCAGGATGCGGCCGATATATTTGCGTTTGACATGATGATCCAAAACCCGGATCGGCGGGAAAACAAGCCAAATTTGTTGAGAAAAGGCGACGATCTGGCTATTTTCGATCACGAAATGGCGTTTTCGTTCCTCTATGCTCTTGTTTCGGACGAGTATCCCTGGGATGGTAAGGGGATAGGTTTTGTTAAAGATCATATTTTTTATGGCGGGTTAAAGGGTAAGGAAGTATCATGGAACCGTTTACAAGGTGCATTAGAGGCCATTGACAGCAGTCGCCTTTCCGTTTACACGGATGCCGTCCCAAAGGAGTGGCGTCAGGATAGCCACGTCGTGGCGGAACGGATTCAAAGCTACCTCGAATTGGCAACAAGGAACAGTAAATCTCTTTTTCAGAAGATGGCGGAGGTCTTGAAATGAAAACAGCGTATTCTTTCGTGGTGTTGCGGTATGTGCATGACGTACTGACCGGAGAGTTTGTCAATATCGGCGTGGCACTCTATGCGCCGGGAGCGAAGTACTTGGGCGGGCTGTGCAACACCAGATATGGCCGCCTGACTAGTTTGTTTGGCAAGGGAGAAGTGGATGGCGATTACTTCCGTGGACTTATGCGATACATCGAGGGAAGATTTGATGAGCTTGGCGATAAGTTGCGCAACGAGCTGCCGCTGAACGGCGTGCCTTCCGATGTTGCGGAAATCGCGAAAACCATCCTGCCCCCCGATGACAGTTCGCTTCAGTGGTCTGAAGCGGGCGGCGGACAGACCGAGGATCCACGCAAGACGCTTGAGGATTTGTTTGCGCGTATAGTTGCTCGGTATGAGAACCGTCAGCAGCGGCAGAGTCGCGACGACGGCGAAGTCTGGCGTGTTTTTAAACGGGAGTTCGAGACGCAACATGTGATCAGCCACTTACGTCCCAAACGTATCACGGCACCAGATGACGACTACGAATTCGAGCACGCCTGGAAAAACCAGCGCTGGCGGGTGTATGAACCGCTTTCTTTTGATATGCAGGAAGCCGAAAGCATCACTGGTAAGGCCAATCGTTGGCTGGGCCGCGCCATTAATCTGAACGATTCACCGGAAAAGGTAGTTCTTCACCTGCTGCTGGGTGAACCCAGTCTTGAGAAAATGCGTCCCGCCTATACGAAGGCTGAGAACATTCTGAACAAAATACCGATGGACAAGGTTTTTGTTCGCGAGCATGAAGCGAAGGCATTCTCGGAATCACTTGCGAAAGAGATGAGGGATCATGCAGTTAATGAATGAACCTCATGCTGCAGTGAATCGGCATTATGGCCAAACGACATAAAGAACAACCGGCGTCCGGTTCCGAGATTATCCTGTATCAGACCGAGGATGGCCGTACCCGCATTGAGGTCCGGCTTGAAAACGAGACGGTCTGGTTGACGCAACTGACGTTCAGCGGCATCTTGATTTCTACAACCTGGATATGATCATCTCGGTCGGCTACCGCGTGAAGAGCGCCGTGGCTACGCAGTTCCGCATCTGGGCCACCCAGCGCCTGCGGGAATACATCGTCAAGGGGTTCACCCTGGACGACGAGCGGCTGAAGAATCTGAACAAGCGGGGTCTCGATATTCGTCAAATGAAACCGGAGAAACCACGATAAGATAACATCAATAAGAAGGAGATCGGGATGAGCAATTCCCGGAATGAGCATAAATCAACCGGCATGCTTCTTGCAGAAGGGCGCGCACGATATCTATTACCAGGCAACCCTGTCGCTGCGCAACGGGGCACTGGCATTGATTAATCTGCGACTTGACAGATACGGATCAAACATACAGACTTATCCATATGAAAACTACACTCAATATCGATGATGGTATCCTGGCAAGGGCTTCGATGCTGACCGGGGTTGAAGAGAAAACTGCTCTGGTCCGGATGGGACTTGAAGCCCTGGTTGCTCGTTACAGCGCGAAACGTCTGGCGGCTCTTGGCGGATCGGAACCGAGTGCCAGCCCCATCCCGCGCCGGAGGACTGCATAAGTGGTGCTCGTAGACACATCCATCTGGATTGACCACTTCAGGAAGGCCAATGGCACGCTCGCCTCACTACTGGAAGCGGAAGCTGTTGTCATCCATCCGTTCGTCCTCGGGGAGTTGGCTTGCGGGAACCTGAGCAACCGGAAGGAGATCATTGCTTTGCTCCACGCATTGCCCAGTGCGAGCAAGGCAGAAGACGACGAGATTCTTCTCTTCATAGAGCGCCACCATTTGATGGGCCGCGGTATCGGGTTGATGGATGTACATCTCCTTGCATCATGTGCTCTTGACGTGCGGCTTCTTTTGACGAGGGACAATGGAAATCGCCATCAAGGCCGGCTGCAAGTACCTGGTGCTGATCGCCAAGCATCATGACGGCTTTCATATGTGGGATACGGATGAATCGGCGTTCAAGATCACCCGTACCCCTTTCGGCAGAGATGTTCTCCGGGAGGTGTCCGATGCCTGCCATACGGCCGGTCTGCCCTTCGGAATCTATTATTCCCAGCGGGATTGGTACCATCCCGATTATATGCCGGTGGATCCGGACAAGGTCGAGTTGAAGGGGGTGCAGTCGCTGTTCAGCGACGCCACGACCTATGGCCAGCGCGTGACCGGGGTGATGAAGGATGAGGACTGAAAATGTTCAAACTGAATACCCATCAAGTGCCGTTAGAGACGTCGTTTAAAACGCCCTCCGCGCTTTATCGTGGGGCGCCCTTCTGGTCGTGGAATGGTGATCTTCAAAAAGAGGAGTTGCTGCGCCAGATCGATGTGTTCGAGGAGATGGGGATCGGCGGTTACCACATTCATCCGCGCACGGGTCTCAGTACCGAGTATCTGGGTGATGACTTTATGGCGTTGGTGAAAGCCTGTGTGGAGTATGGGCGCGGGAAGAACATGCTGACTTGGCTTTACGACGAAGACCGTTACCCCTCGGGTGCGGCGGGTGGGTTGGTGACCCGGGATCGGCAGTATCGCAGTCGGAAACTCAGGTTTACTTGCAGGCCCTACGGAACGGTGCAAGCGCCCCGGCAGGAAGATGGCGAGTTGCTGGTCACCTACGCGATCGCCTTGGAGAAGGGATGCCTGAAGGGGTATCGTTTGTTGCGGGACGGGGAAGCGGCCCGCGCTGGCGAAGCTACCTGGTATGCCTATCTGGAGGTCGGGGCGGACGACTCATGGTTCAATAATCAGGCCTATATCGATACCCTGAACCCGGATGCGATCCGGCGTTTCATCGAGGTGACCCATGAGCGCTACAAGGCCGTCATCGGTGACGCCTTCGGTTCGGATGTGCCGGCCATCTTCACCGACGAGCCTCAGTTTACCCACAAGCGCTCGCTCCGTTTCTCAGACAGTCGCCAGCCCGATGCGGTTTTCCCCTGGACCCCCGAGCTGGATACGGCGATTGAAAAGGCGTTCGGCGAAACGATGCTGGCCCATTTCCCGGAGGTCATCTGGGATCTGCCGGAGGGGCAGGCGTCGCTTTGGCGTTACCGGTACCATGAATGGGGTGCGGAGCAGTTCGCAGCGAGTTTTGCGGATCAGATCGGCCGGTGGTGTGCTGGAAGCGGAATTGCGCTGACCGGCCACATGATGGAGGAACCCACTCTTAGCAGCCAGACCAATGCGTTGGGTGATGCCATGCGCAGCTATCGCTCCATGCAGATCCCCGGTATCGATATGCTTTGCGATTGGGAGGAGTTCAACACGGCCAAGCAGGCGCAGAGCGCGGCGCGCCAGTTCGGGGCGCCCGGGGTGCTCAGTGAGTTGTACGGGGTGACCGGCTGGCATTTCGATTTCAATGGGCACAAGCGTCAGGGGGATTGGCAGGCGGCTTTGGGTGTGCTCTTCCGGGTACATCACCTGAGCTGGTACTGTATGCGAGGCGAGGCCAAGCGCGACTACCCGGCTTCGATCAGTTACCAGAGCCCGTGGTACAAGGAGTACAAGGCGGTGGAGGATCATTTTGCGCGCGTCGGGGCCGTGCTGTCGCGCGGGAAGGCTCTCTGCCGCGTCGCCGTGATCCACCCCATCGAATCCTACTGGCTCTGCGCCGGGCCCTTGGATACCAGTGCGGCCGAGCGGGCTCGCCGGGAGGAACGCTTTACCCATCTGACCGAATGGCTGCTCCATGGACTCATCGATTCTGGATGTCGAGAATGTGCTGCGCGCCCAGTTGGGGATGCCCGCCGCGGGCGGGCTGATTGCCCAGCCCTGGGTGGATTCGAGGCCGGTCGTGGAACTGGCCTCGGTATGTCTGCGGTTCCGGTTCGAGGCCCGGGTTGATGTCGCTGACGCCCAACTGGCATTGGAGAATCCCGAGGAGAGCCAGGTCATGTTCGATGGCCGTCCAGTCGCCATGAACCTGACCGGGCACTTCACTGATAAAGCCATTGCCACTGTGGCCCTGCCGGATATGGTGGCCGGTACCCACACGATCGAGATTCAACTCTCCTTTACGAAGAAGACCTCGATCGAGTGGGTTTACCTGCTGGGCGATTTCGGCGTGACCATCGAGGGGCTTCACGGCGTGGTGACGGCACCGGTGCGAACGCTTTCCTTTGGGGATTGGACCCTGCAAGGGTTGCCGTTCTATGGTGGCAACGTAACCTATCATTGTACGGCCCCCGTGGCGGGCGATGCCGTTCAGCTACCGCATTTCAAAGGAACGGCCGTCAAGGTGTGCAGTCAGGGGCAGGTGGGTGTCATTTACCGCGCGCCTTATCAGGCGGAAGTCCCTGTAAAGGCGGGAGCCGCAGTGGATATCACCGTGTTTGGGCATCGAGCCAACTGCTTTGGTCCCATTCATCTGGCGGAACCGGGGTTGGTGTGGTTGGGTCCGGATTCCTACCGTACGAAAGGCACGTTTTTCAGTCCGGAATTCCAGTTGCGGCCGCTGGGGATTACGAGCGCACCGATAGTGTATGCGTGAACATGCTCGACGAATGAACAGAAAGGCCGCGCGGATCACGTTTGCGATCGCGACTGGAGAGTCGAGATTCCGCTGGTCAAGGGTAGGAACGTCCTGCGGTTTACTCGGAATGAGCCGGTCAAGGGGCTTTCCATCAAGGATTTCACGCTGACGAGGGTGAAGTAGGCGTAAAGCAGGGAAAACGAAGATGATTAATGGTGAACGATTTCAAGCGGGCAAGCCGCCGGTGGAACTGTTTTCGACCGGGGGGCACACGGTGTATCATCTGCGCCCGGCGACGGTGGAGCGCGGCGGCGGGCGGGTCATCATCGGCGCGGCCTTTGACGGGACGGTCCTGTGCTACACGCCCGGCGGTACACTGATCTGGAAGGCGGAAACGCCCGGTAGTTTTCCATTCGACCTTTGCGTGGCGGACATCAATGGCGACGGGCTGGACGAGGTCTTCGTCGCGTCGGGCGATGGTGTCTTGTATGCGATCGGTCCGGATGGCAAACGCCTCTGGTCCTTCAAGACACCGCTCCCTTTGTTCCAGGTGTGTGCAGCAAAACAGGCGGACGGCCAGTGCATCATCCTGACCGGCGGTGTAGAGCAAATACTTTACGCATTGACCCCCCATGGCGAATGGCGAGGACAACTTACGGTCGGATTTTGCATCCGGCACTTGCGGGCGGGTGATCTGCTGGGTCAAGGGTGGGAGCAGGTTGCCATGGCCACGACCACCGGGGCCCTGGCTGGCCAGTTGGGTTTGTCGCTGCTGGATCCGCGGGATTTGAGCCGGGTGTGGGACCTCACCAACCTCGGCGTCTTCGCCAACAACTCCGGCCGCCGTTTTTTCAGCATGGCGATGGTCGATCTCGATCATGACGGCAAGCAGGAGGTCGTGCTCAGCGGCAGTTGGGGGGAAAAGGGCAAGATCTATGCCTACGACGGGACCGGCCGGCAGCGGTTCGCGCAATCCGACGCGCGGATCCCCGATGTCCCTTACCGGATGAACTTCCTGGTGCCGGTCAAACTGCCCGACGATGAATACATCATCGGCCAGTTTGCGAACGTCCTGATTGTCTACAACCTGGATGGTTCCTGCCGCGAGGTTTTGACCGGTCCCTACGCCTATGCCAATGCCGCCTTCGATCCGGTCACGCGAACCCTGTATTGTGGCAGCGATGTTTCCGGAGGGGACGAGGTGGTGGTCGTCCACCTCGACCGGCCCGGTTGGCAGCAGGCATTTACCGACGCCAAACCGGTGGGCAGGCTGGCAACGATTCTTGCCAATCTGGAGAAACTCAAGGCTCAGGTTGCCCGGTTCCAGCCCCCACCCTATCAACCAGAACCCTGCAGCGCCGATGTGCTGCTGATGGACGAGTATCACTACCGCACGCCTGAGGAACTGCGCCTGCCCGAATTCGCAGGGCGGAAATTGCGTTTCGTGACGTGGCTCACGCTGGGCCAGAAACCCGAGCCCGGCGAACTCTGGTGTCGCGAACGCTCCGCCTTTTCCAAGTATGACCTCACCGCCGACGACGTGGTGGCGCAGGTGGAACAATGGGAGGCTAGGGGCTTGGACTTCGTCCTGCAGGCGAGCCACACCACCGCCATGCACATGTCGCCCTCCACCTTTGTGCGCGTGTTGAAAGCCGCGCCCAGGCATTTATGGGGCTTCGAGCTCTCCGAACCCGGGGAGCACCTCAACGAGCAGGAGCGCGAGATTGTGGAGGAAATCATCGTCCCGCTGGCGGAGCAGTGCCGGCTCAATGGTCACAAGAAAATCCTCCTGCGCACGAAAAACATCTTCTGGAATGGCAACATCTACCTGCCGTTCTGGCAGCGGATACTGATGGATCCGCGCTACCGCGACATCATGGTTCCCTGCCTGGAGGAAACCAACAGCCGCAGCCAGGACTTGAGCCTGGCCGGGCGACTCGGGCTGTGGCAAAGCGGCGTGTTCGACCGTTGGGCCTGCCGGGCGGAAACGGACAATGCGTGTTTTGGCCGCGCGTTTGAATGGTCCTCCCAGCAGGTTTTCTCGCATCACCTGCGGAATCTTGTTTCCTGCGCAGCACAAGGTTCGGATGTCTATTTCAACGGCATCCATCAAGGTCCGTTCTCTGCCGCCTTGGAGACCCAGTTGTTCCTGTTTTATGACCTGCTCGAAAAGGGGATCATCCATATTCCGCAACGGTCTGAGCTGGCCAGCCTTTCCGGCGTCGCGCTGGGCATGCGTTCGCCGCCCTCTGCCGCCTATCTCAAGCACGGTACCAACGGCACGCGCGTCATCCACCCGCCGGGTCAGCCCCCGTTGGTGTTCGACCGCCTCGATTGGTATTGGGGCGGGGCACCCTTGGAAGCCCATGATTTCTCGCGCTATGCCTTCGGCGTGGAGCGGCGCCTGTGCAACTTCCTGCCACTTACTCCGTATGGGATGGTGACCATGGTTCCCGACGCGGCACTCCCGGGGCTCGATGCTCGATACACGCGCAAAATCGCCACCGACGGCGAGTTCTTTTATGATGAAACCGGCCAGCCGCACAGCCCGGCGGAATACCGGCCCGTGGTTGAGACGGCACTGCGGGACGCGGCGACCAGACTGCCAGTGCTCGTGAAGGGCGCCGCGCATTGGTCGGCTACCTGGCTGGATGTCAATCACCTGCGGGTCACGCTGGTGGACCCGGGGTATCTCGATCCCGATGACCGGGACGTGGAAATCGTCTTGCAGCAGGAGGGGTGGACCTGCTGTCGCGATATCCTGGGTAACGTGGACTTGCCCGTTCATCATGGCATCATTGCCCTGCGCATCCCCATGGGATCGCTGCGTATTGTGGACTTGATACGGCAAAGGTCTTGACTTTTGCAAGGTGAATTATTACAAACAAGATAAATCATAGATAGACCTATCAAAAACAATAGATAGATCTATCATTATAACGAGGTGTCTGATGAAAACGATTGTTCGGTCCTTTGTGGAGTCGCTGGTTAAGCGCTTGCGGGAAGAGGACGTTCTCATTCAAGCCGTTCTAGGTCCACGGCAGGTCGGCAAGACAACGGGTGTCAAGCAGTGTCTTGCGCTGCTGAAGGTCCAGTCGCTTTATGTGAGCGCGGATGAGCTTGTGGCTCCGAACGCGCATTGGCTATTGGAGCAGTGGCAGAAAGCCCTGTTGATGCCCAAACACTCTGTCCTGGTCATTGATGAAATCCAGAAGGTGGCGCAATGGCAGGAAGCGTTGAAAAACGTCTGGGATAATCATAATACGAAAGCGCTTCGCGTAGTCGTTCTGGGGTCGAGCTCGTTTGAGATTCAGCAGGGCATGAAGGAGAGTCTGGCGGGACGTTATGAAGTCTTGCGCGTCCATCATTGGAATGCAGGGGAATCCCGGCAAGTCGGCATTTCCTTCAAGCAATATGTGCTGCAAGGGGGCTATCCAGGAAGCTATCGTTATCGGAACGATATAGGACGCTGGCAGGCCTATATGCGTGACTCGATTATCGAAAACATTCTAAACAAGGATATATTCCGTTTAAGGCCCTTGGCGAAGCCTGTTCTGTTCCGGCAGTTTCTCGAAATCATTCGCGCGTATCCGTGCCAGGAGATCAGCTATACCAAGTTATTGGGGCAATTGCAGGACCGGGGCAACGTCGAGCTCGTGAAGCACTATTTGTTCTTGCTTGAGTGTGCCTATCTCTATCGGGGGTTGGAAAAATACAGCCGCAAGGAGTATCTGAAAAAGGCATCCAGCCCCAAGATCCTTCCCTTGTGTCCCTCGCTTTGCACGTATAGCGGATCGTCCCTCCATTGGAAGGACCCTGATCATTACGGACGGCTATTTGAGACGGCCGTCGGAATGGTGTTGAACCAGCTTCCCGGGAAGTTGTATTACTGGCGAGAGGGAAAGGATGAGGTGGATTTTGTTTATGAGGAGGACTACCTTTTTGCGATTGAGGTCAAGTCAGGAAAACAGGGATCAGAGAGAGGCCTGTCCGCCTTTCAAAAAAACTTCCCTGATGCGACACTCTTAGTCATCAACCCCGAGAATTTTGACAGTTTTGATGCGGACCCTCAAGCGTTCCTAGCGTTGATGAGAGGGTAGGGAGAAGTTCGATTATGAAAGCCAATATGCCAATCCGAC